>Ga0181527_1001586_pt1 | contig 23163 bp, 23 predicted proteins | sample PEATcosm2014_Bin_30_FD_119762 | JGI IMG/M metagenome (GOLD analysis project Ga0181527, IMG submission 119762) | Peatland microbial communities from MTU Mesocosm Facility, Houghton, MI, USA - PEATcosm2014_Bin06_60_metaG | ecosystem: Environmental > Terrestrial > Soil > Wetlands > Peat | place...
AATCCTGCGGCGCGAAAGCTTGCGTCGCGCCCGCGTTCGCGAGCAGATTTTCCCACCATTCGCGGTAAAGCAGCTTGGCTTGACTTAACCCCTGCCACACCGTCCAAAACTTGACGCCGTATTGCCGCAACAGCGCGTAGTTGTTTTCGATGATTTCCAAACGTCCGAGCGCCGCCGCTTCGTCGAGCATGAACAGCACCGGCACGGGCGCAGGCTCGACTGAGTCCATGAGCGGCATCAGCAGGGAGGTAATCATCATCCGCAGCCACGTCGCTTTTTCGACCAGTTCCTTGGGCGGCAGCACCAGATAAATCGTTGTCGGCGTTTTCTTCAACGCAGCCGTGTCGATGACGCCTTTTCTCCAATTCAAATCGGCCTTCATCAGCTTGCTGTCGAGCCATTCCGTATGAAATTGCGCCGTGCGGCGAATGCCGCTTAACTCGCGATCGTCGGGGCTGTATTTGGTGAACTCGTTGAGGCTTGCCGCCAACGCCTCGACGCCCGTGCCAAAATCCTTGATTTGTTCTTGGCAATACGCCGCCAGCTCCGCTGGCGTCGCGCCCAACACTTGCCGCAACAAGGTCAAATCCGCCTTTGGCCCATACTCGGCCTTGAGGCCCATAATCACGCCTTTAATCAGGACTTGCGCCGCCATCGCCCAATAGGGATCGCGCGCGTTATCCGTTCGCACCAAGGCTGTCGCGATTTTTCGCACGTCGTCGATAAAGCTTAGGCTTTCGGGATCGACGCCCGCCAGCGGGTTGAAGCCGTGGCTTTTGAGCAGCGCGCCATGTTTGGCGAACAGGCGCGGATAACTCTTTTCCATCACGCCGAACGGATCGACGACGACAACCTTGTGATTTTTGCGCGACGCCCGCCATACCGCCGTATGGGCGCATAATTCGCCCTTGGGATCGACGACGACGCAACTCCAATCGCGCAGCCGAAAAAGATTAACCAGAAGCAACTTGCGGCTCTTGCCGCTCCCGTTCGGCCCAACCGTGAGCAAATGCCGGTTGCCGGTAAAGGCAATGTCGCCGCCCGCGCAGGGCCAGCTTGATTTTATGCCCGCGCCGTTGACGAAAGGCGCGTCGTCGTCGCTCGGCTCCAACGGAAAATCGCGCTCGTTACGCTCTGGCTCGACCATTTTGCCGAGATAGATTCCGCCATTTTTCTCCCATACCGCATCGCCCGCGTAAGCTGTGCTTTTTCCAAACATCGCCGCGCGCTCCTTACTTCAAATCCATGCCCGTGAATTTGCCCGTGGTTCTTCTACCCGCTCCGCCGCCTCCGCCTCGGTCCGCGACGTCCTTGCCGAAAGCCCACCTTATAAGCCCGCCTCGCAGTTTGCGGTTCACCCAGATGAGCAGCGCGAAGGCCGTAAGCACGATCAAGAAAGTAAGCCCGCTTGACACCTCTGTTTTGGCGTCTCCCGTGACGGCGCTGGCTAATGTGTAAGACGCAATGCCGAGGATATAGAACGCAGCCCAATTCACGACGCCGTAGAAGCCTATCGCGGCAGGCCATTTGATGAACATCGCCAATATTTTACTACCCCTTCCCATCTCAAAGGCTTTCGCCACGCCCCAGCACAAAGCGGCGAGCAGGCACCCGAACATCAAGACTTGCGCCACGTCGTCCGGTTGATTCCTTTCTATGCTAAACTCTCCACGGTCTAACGCTATATGCGCCAGATACGCCGCTGTGCCGACATCCATAAAAAGGCCTTGGCGCGACGTGTTGCGGATTACGAAGTCGTAGATCAGCAACACTACCGCGAGCGTGATCGTCGCAGTCATGAACTCTCCGGCGTCGTGGTTCTTTGTCGCCCGCCACGCCAGCGCGCCAATCGCGCCCCATATTGCGACTTCCACCGCGATTTTGATTAACGCCGACATCATGCGCGTGGCGAAATCGCCGAGTCCGCTTGGCAACTCGACGCCGGAGACTGCCCCTCTCGCTTCCGAAATTTTCTCAGGCGCGGCGCGGCCCAAGGCTTTCAGGCCGTTCCATATGGCGGCGCTGGCCTTTTCCGAGGCAGTCCCCGCGATAATCAGGAAACCAACATCGACCAAAAAGAAAACAATAATTCCCACAATTTGCGTCGACGACCACTCCAAAATGTCGCTTTTCCATGATGATACGTTAAACGCCCACAGCATAAATCCATTGACCGCGATCATCGGCGGAAAAAGCATCGCCGTGACAAACAAAAACCAATCGACGGTTTCGGTGTAAACGCTATTCTTGTCGAAATACTCTACGAGTCGCGCCGTCCAAGCTTTTTCCGGCGGCGTCGTTTTCAGCACTCTTTTACCGATTGCCCACAACCAAAAGGACACCACCGCAGCGCCAATCGTCACCCATAGTGCATGCTCGGCCCTCTGCAATTGCTCCATGTATCCAAAATGTTCCGCTAAAAAATTGAGGAGCGCGCTGATAGGCCAAAGGACTATTGGCGAGAAGAACACAACACCCACCAAAACCAACGACCACCTTTCGGCGGCGTGACTGAACCAGTCTCGTTCGGCTTCTGCCGTGTTTCGAGGCGTTTCGCGTGGGCTTTCCGCACCGTCTGGGCGGTTGTCTTGTTCGAAGGGTGCGCTTTGAGTCATCGTCGCAACACTCCAAAGCCGCGCTTGACGCGCGCAATTCCGCAATATCTTAGGTGTCTTGGCCTTCGCCGCCAAGACGCCTAGATATTAAATCATGCTGCGTCACATGCCCGCGCTCGCCTATGCCCTGCGTCCGCCGCCCGTCGTTTGGCGCATCAAAACCGGCTTTCAGTATGACGACGACACCAGCGCCGCCGACGTTATCCGCTATGAGCGCCAGAATTTACGCAACGCCGAGGATTTTAACGCCGCGTTGCTTAACGAACTCGACCAGCATCCGGCGAGCGCCCTTCTCTGGGTGACGTTCGCGCGCGCCGACGCCTTGCGCCATGCCGACGCCGCAAATGTGGCGGAGTTTCCCCTTGATATTCCCGCCTTCGTTTTCGCGCTGGACGGCGACGGGCGCTTTCTGCTTTTCTTTCCCGACGACGACGACGCGGACTCGCAACAATTCGGAGGCGCAGCCATGACGCAGACCGACGACCCAACCCGCCGCCCGCCGCCCGACAAACCCGCCGAGCCGATCGCCGCGACGCCGACGCCAGCGCCGCAGGAGGACGACGAGGAACGCCGCAAGGGACGCGGCGGCGCGGGCCTGAATCCCGCCTTCGCTACCTTTGCCCACAACATTCGCCCCGACGTTGTGGAGACGCCCGCAGGGCTTGGCGTGGTGACGGCAGCCAAGAACGCCGACTATCTCGCCCAACCGAAAGAGCGGGAGCTTCGACCATTCCACCCCGACGTGGTGGACGCGCAAGACCCGAGCGACCGTTTGCGCGCCAAGCTTGTCGGTCGCGAGGAGCGCTTTGGTTCCGAAGGCGATACGCGCCAACACGAGCCTTTCGACCCGCGCAGCCTTGAGCCTTCGCTTGTTGACGCCTTGCGCGAGAAAATCCGCGCCGCCGCGCAAGGCGCGGAGCCGACGCCCGCCCCTTCGCCCGAACCCGACAGCGCGAGCGCCGCGCTTGCCGCGAAGCTGGCCGCCGCCGAGCCGCAACCGGCGGCGCAGCAAGCCGAACCGCTCGAACGCAGCGGCGAATCCGTCGCCGACAAAGCCGCAGCATTTGAAGCCGCGTTTGAGAACTATATTCGCAATGGCGACAGCATGACCGCAGAATTCCGCGCCAAGCTTTCCGACATGGGAATGCTCGACGATAACGGCAACATGAAGGGCCATTACTTTGAACACCTCGACGCGGGCGGCGCTTTCGACAGCACCCGCGAGGCTTTCGCTACTCGTTACGCCGCGCGGATCGACGACGAGCCGCAGCCCACCCGTGACGAGCCTGTGACCCGCGAGGCCAACGAGCAAAGCACGAAACGGCAGGAAGCCGAGCGCGCCGCAGCAGCGGGCGAGTCCCGTCCCGAACGTTCCGACGACGATGTTTCGGCGAATCTCGCCGCCAAGCTGGAGAGGTTGTCTAAAACAGCCGAGCGCGAGGCCGAGGGCGAGGCCCGCGAAGCGGGCGCCGATCTTCGCCCGAGCGAAGGACACACCCCGACCGGCGGGCGCGGGCTTTTCTAATCGCCGACATTGCCCCCGCAACGGCGGCAGCAAGGCCGAGGCTTCGCGCCGTCCTTTTTCCCACGCATAATTCAAGAAATTTGGGCGTCTCCCGCCGATAAACGGCGGGCCGGGCGCTAGGCGCGAAGCGCCCCGCGCCGCATAGCGTCGCGGCCATGCGGTGATGCCCCCTCACGCGACATCATGAGGCCGCAGACGCGGCCAGTTTCTAATGGCTCCGCCCTCGCGCGCTGCAAGGGCGCTGCCTACGGTTTTGGCTCCCCCACGCCCGCCGCTCGCAAGCGAGCGACCGGCGCGGTTCCCCCAAAAAAGTTGCCAAGGCAACTTCAGCAACCCTTTCCGCTTGCTACCCCGCGTTCGCCACGTGGCAGAGGTGCAGCAGCAGCTGCACCTCATAACCACGAAGGGAGCGCAGGCCATGACCGAGAAACTGGACGTTTACAGCCGAGTTACCGACAAAATCATCGCCGATCTTGAGCGCGGAAATCTGACATGGTTGCAGCCGTGGCAGGCCGGAGGACACAAGGCGGGCGCTGTGTCGCGTCCCTTGCGCGCCGGAGGCATTCCCTATCGCGGCGTCAATGTTTTGATGCTGTGGGCTGCGTCAATCGAGAAGGGCTATATCTGCCCGCTGTGGCTGACCTATAAGCAGGCCGCCGAGCTTGGCGGACAGGTTCGCAAGGGCGAAAAGGGTTCGCTGGTCGTTTACGCCAACACGTTTACGAAGACCGGAACCGACGAGCAGGGCGCGGAGGTTGAAACCGAAATTCCCTTCATGAAAGGCTACACGGTTTTTAACGCCGAGCAGATCGACGGCTTGCCCGCTCACTTCTACGCGACCGAGCAGCCGTTTAACAACGACATCGCGCGGCTTGAATGCGCCGAGCGTTTCTTTGCCAACAGCAAGGCGACCATTCAGCACGGCGGCAACAGGGCGTTTTACAGCCCCGACCGCGACATCGTGCAAATGCCGGAGTTACAGACCTTCCGCGATGCGGAGAGTTTTTACGCCACCCTTGCGCACGAAATGACGCATTGGACTCGGCACACGAGCCGCCTCGACCGCGATTTAGGCCGCAAGCGTTTCGGCGATGCGGGCTGCGCGATGGAGGAACTTGTTGCCGAAATTGGCGCAGCCTTTTTATGCGCCGATCTTGGCATCACGCCGGAAACCCGCGACGACCACGCCGCCTATATCGCCTCTTGGTTGAAAGTCCTGAAGAACGACAAGCGGGCGATCTTCACCGCCGCCAGCCACGCGCAGAAGGCCGCCGATTATCTTCACGCGCTGCAACCGAAGGCCGCGACTGGCGACCAGATGCAGGAGGCCGCATAGGGATCGAGGAAGCCGCGCCGCCGACCGGCGCGGCTTCCTTCACCTTTAGCGCGGCCATTCGCGCGGCAGCGGAAACCGCGCCAAGGCGCGGTTGCTCTTTGTCCTCGCCGCTTGCGCGGCGGCGCGTCTTTCAAAGCCAATAATCAGAGATTTCGACATAATCGCAATCCCTCCGTTACATGGCGTACACGACACCAACTTGGTTCGCATTACCGGCCACACAATCATTGCTGGCGTCGGACGAAGCAAAATTAGACGAGGTTCCTCCCACGGCAGGGAACGGCCGCTGGTCATTATTAATCTGCCCCATGACTAGCTGGGTGCTTGCACCCGTGAGGACGGCGTTAGCCAGATGGTTGCACGCCGATTGCGACAAACCGTTGTACCACACAGCGATTGCGTTCCACGAGGCTATGCCATAGACATTTACCCAGCTGCCAGTCCAAGGCCCGTTGCCCTGAGTGGTGACGCCGGGCACGATCATTTCCTGCGGCATGAAATTGTTGTTGATGGTCAAGGCGGTGATGTCGAACCAGTCGTAAGCAACATCCACCCGTTTAGCTCCATAAATCGATTTCCAGTTACCTATGATGGTCAGAACCTCGTTGGAGGCCTGCTTTGTGCGGTTATTTTCATAGACCATCGACGCCGCCGACCAGATCGCGCCAAGAATGATGCCGATAATCCCAAGAACAATGGCCAATTCTGTCAAGGTGAAGCCGCGCGATGTTTTGCGCGCCGTGACGGGCAATTGTGCGAATACGTTTGTCATGGGTATCCTCTGGTGACAATGAGTGGCGATATACTTTAAAACATGATGATTACTTAAGGCTTAAGCCGACTTGGCCGCCCTTTAATCGCCTGAAAACAAGGCGGTTTCGCCGTTGAAAGCGTCGCCGCGCGACGTAGGGGGGCGCTGTGCAGAAACCGCCTGTCACGCGCGAGCGAGTGACAGGCGGTTGCTTGTTGACCCTGCCGCTTGCGCGGCGTGGGGTAGGATTTAGTGGCGCTGATGTTCGAGCGCCTCTAAGCGCGCTTCCAGATTATCGTTCGCAGCTTTTAGTTTGGTGCGAAGATTACCGTTGTCGGCCTTTTCGGCGGCGAGTTCGTCGCGCAGTTCCCTAATCTCATCGGCCTGCTTTCTTGCCTGATTGTCGTTGTCGGCTTTAAGCTCCTGCACGGCCTTGATGAGAGGTATGACGAGGCGATCATAATTGACGCCCTTCACCTTTTCGAGCTTTTCTGTTTTACCGGCACCTAAATCAATCGTATCCGCGCCGCCGATAAAGGTAATACCCCCGGTCGGGAATATGCTCTCGACTTCCTGCGCAATCAAACCGAATTGCACGCCATGTTCCTTGTCGTCATTGACGTCTTTCCAATGGTAGCGTACCGGCCGCAGTTTCATGATCGCTCCGAGTCCGACATCGTCCGACAATGTCACGATGTCGCGCTTGAGACGAATATCCGAAGAGTTGGTGCAAGCCGTACCACCATAGTAATAAAGCTTGTTTGATTTTTCACAAACCACAGGACTAGAACTTCCCGCTGAGGTCAGGCCGCTGAAGGTTATCGAGCCGCTGGAGGTGATCCCCGTCGCCGCCGTTATCGCGCCCGATGAGTTCACTTCAAACGCGTTGTTCCCCACAGTGAGAGTTGCGCCCGGATTTGTCGTCCCGATCCCAACGTAGCCGCCCGATCCTTCAAGAATAAGATTTTCCCAGTTTACACCGCCATTAGCAGCCTGAATATATCCAGCCCCATATGTGCCTAAAGTTGAGTCATACCCCATATAGAGTTCTTCGGTCGGGTTGGAAGCATTCACAAGCGAAAGCCCGCCTGTTCCCCCGTATCCCGCATAAGACCCGTTGCCATTCACTTGCAGAGAAAACAATGGACTCGTCGTCCCGATCCCGACGTTGCCGCTGCCCGGCTGAAGGACGAGGGGTTCCCATGCTACGCTCGTTTGAACCGCCTGAACAAAGCCGTAACCCAACGACGTATTGTATCCCACTTCAACACCTGCCGCCGTTCCATCGCCCGGGTTAATGGTTCCGCCGGTAAACAGCCCCATCCCCGCCACATTCAATGAAGTCGAAGCCCCTGGAACCGTCGTCCCGATCCCGACGTTGCCGCCGAAATAGTTCGTCTGGTAGGTGGCTTCCTGATAGATGGCGAAGTCGCTGCCCGTCACCGTGCCGCCGCCATCGGCGATGAAGATGCCATAGCGGTCATCGACCGTCGCTCCGGAAACGATTGCGGCTTGAATGTAAACCCCATACATCCCGCCGGTCACCGACGCGCTGCTATTGGCGTAGGGATAGATTTCTATGCCGCTCATGCCGTAGGATGGTACGCTGGCGTTTACGTATGCACTGAAGTTGGCCCCAGAGAGACCATAGGTCGCGGTGCCGCTGTAAAGCGCTGCACCAATATCTGCTCCAAGCAGCACGCCAACGGTGCTGCCGTAACTGGCTGCATTAATATTTGCGCCATACACCGTTCCAGCGGTGACTGAATTGTTTTCGGCATAGCCATTCACGCCAATCATCGAGCCGATAGTTCCGGTGTTATAGACTTCTGCAAGCACGCCCTGCGCTGGCCAACTGGAACTGAAGCTATCGTTATTGCCCGTCGTGCTTTCGTTGGTGACGAGGCCATGCAGGCCAGAAGACCACTGAACCGAATGGGCGTTCGTGGCGGGCTGATCGATCCAGCCGGTTGCGCCCGCAAACTCTACGCCAGCCGTGGTATCCGCCGTCGCCGGAGCCGCCGTAACTTGCGACAGCGCGCCGGGGTAGGTGTAGCTCCCCAAATAGTACGCCCCGCCCGAGGTGGCGGTCACTGTCTTCACGACATTCAGCGGAACGGCGGGCGACGTTGTTCCTATCCCGACATAGCCGTTTTTGCTAATCACCATCGCTTCCTGAGTCGTCGCCGTCGCACCAGCATTGCCAGAGGTGGGAGTTACGTAGAATTCAAAATTTCCATTTGTCGGATTGAGATCGATGTCTCCAGCATATTGCGAAGAGCTGCCTGCTCCATATTTAAATGCGCTGCCATTCCAATACCCATTGAACTGAACGGATGGGTAGTTATCCGTAAAATAGAGCGCATTGGTCGATCCTATTTTTACATCAGGAGCCCCCGCAGCATCGTTGGTCGCGTTGTCTATCTCCAGCGGAAAACCCGGCGACGTCGTTCCAATACCGACGTTGCCACCTTGAAAGTCAAAACGCGAAGCTGCGAAACCGAGCGGTTCATAAGCGTTGGCAGCATCGTTGACGCTCACAATGCCTGTTGCGCCAGTATCGTAGCCATTATCGTTTTGGATAAACCAAAGTTCCTGATTTGCCGCCTCTCTTATTTGCAATGGCGCGTACGGCGACGCTGTTCCGATCCCGACGTTGCCGCTAAAGCCGAACGTTCCTGCCCCGCCGCTATACCCTGTGAACTCCAATAGTTCGCTGGCGGTACCTGCAGCATTCGTACTCTCAATATAATTTGCGGGGGTGTTGTATGCATAGAATTGTATTTGACCGCTTGAGCTTCTTACGAGCAGGTCTGTATTCGAATTTGGCCCCAACACATCAAGCGTCGCCGCAGGACTTGTGGTTCCGATGCCGACGTTGCCGCTGTTGTAGTAGATATTCGAGCCGGAGGTTATCCACTGGCTGCTGCCGCTGCCGCTTAGGCTCGTCCAAGTCGTGCCGTTGCAATATTGCATGGCGCTGCCCGTCCATTGCACCATGCCCGCATAGCTGGACGTGCAACTGTTGAGTGCCGCGCCGAACTGATAGGCCGGGCGCTGCCATATCCCTGACGGGGGGCATTCGCCGCCTTGTTCCCATGTAGTTGTTGCGCCGACCGTGCACGACGCGCCCACCGTCGGAATATAGTATCCTTGCGCTCGTGCGCCCGCGCTCGCCAGCAAGGCTGCGGCGAGCAGGATTAATCCGGCGGCGAGGCCGGAGGAGCGCGGGAAATTCATGCTGAAATGGACGGATCAAAAGGGAAGGTCAGCGTGAGCTTAGCCGTATTAATCGATCTTGTGAATCCCCCTTGGGGATGTGGCGCGACTGTGCATAATTCAAAAACATTTGAAACGCGCGGAAAACGCTTACGGCATTAGGCAATCCGCCGCTTACCGCCGAACACTCTTAACCTCGCCTTCCTCTCGTGATTCTATGAGCTAAACGCGGAGGGATCGAGATGGACCGGCGCGAATTTCTGACCGGATTGAGCGTGGCGGCGGTGTCTACAGCTTTGCCAGCCCATGCGGCTATAGCCAAGCCAACCTACAGCGCACTGTATGACCGTTGGCTCTTCACGCCGGGGGAGGGTCTAAAGTGGACGCTTCGCCATCTCGCCACCGGGATGGAATTCGGGTGCCGTGGCGTGAAGGACAATCACTTCTATGACGTGGTAACCACCCAAACCGGGTGGGCCAATCCCAAGCATCACCACCGGATTTATTGGGATGCCTATGGCTGCGGGCTGGCGGCGAAACATATTCACAAGTTCCAAAATCACGAAGGCCCGATCTATTACCAGCTTCAGCCAGATGATGGCGAGACACTGACGCTCGAAGTGGTCAACCTTCTCGCCCGCCCACATTGAGCATTAATCAAGACTTTTGAAAACACTGGGAAACGCTTGCGATATAAGGTGAAAATACCCTTTTTGGCCCGCCCGGTCGCCCCATTAAGAAGGGTCGCGCGGAGGTGGCGCGGGGCGACGGGTTTGTCGTTTGCCGAGACTATAAGGTAAGGTGGCTTAAGTGCGCATTGGGCGATGGCTGCCTTCTTACTTATTGCGTGGGGGAAAGCATATGGCAGAGGGCGACGATGGCACGGGTTATATCGGCCCACTATGTCCACCACAAAAGACGGACGATGACGATGACGATGACACGGGTTATATCGGCCCACTAGGTCCCCAAAAGACGCGCGTCAGGCTGTTGTGGGGTCCAGAAAAGAGGCGCGTCAAAATCGCGGCGACCCCAGAAATAATAGAGATCGGCCGTTTCGGCGCGCGAGGTCTAAAAAAGAGGGGCGTCAAAATCGCGATGACTCCAGAAATAATAGAGAGCCGCATCAGCCGCTTCGGCGCGCGAAGTCTAAAAAAGAGAGAAAAAAAGAGAGAAATGATCATCCGTCGCGATCTGTTCAAGCGGTAGCGCCATGCCTCCGCATCTGGCGACCATTGAGGAGCTGCGCAAGGATCTGGCCGCCACCAGCCAGATCCTCAGCGAACGGTCCCGTGTCATAGCCCTCGGCATCATAGGCATCTGGTGGAGCGCTCATTGGGGCGAGGAAACCGGCCATATTCCCCAACAAATTGGTGACGCTCTCAAATGGCCAGCGTTTCTTTCGATTGCAGTGCTCATCCTCGACTTCCTGCAATACGTCGCTGGCTATGCCGAAACCTTTCACCTGCACCGCGCCACCGAGAAGGCGGGGCATGACTCGGCGTCGATTGATTCCCACGCTCTGCTCTATCGCGCGCGCATGTGGTTTTTCATCGGGAAGCTTATTGTGCTCGGCACTGCGGCCATATGGTTTATTGTGGTTGTAGGCATGTTGATTTAGCCCGGAACTTTCCGCGTGGTGCATAACTCAAGACTTTTGGAATTTTTTCAGCCCGTTGATCCGATTGCGCTTTTCTTTTCCATAAGTCACCGCCATAATTCGGCATGATTTACGGCTACGCCAGAGTTTCAACCGACGGCCAGAGCGTCGCGGCGCAAGTCGCGCAATTGACCGACGCCGGAGCCGTAAAAGTTTTTCGGGAAACGGCCAGCGGAGCCAAGACCGACCGTCGCGAACTGGCGCGGGCGATCAAAGCCCTTGAAGCTGCCGACACCTTGCTTGTGACGCGGCTGGACAGGCTGGCGCGATCAACGCGCGACCTGTTGAACACGCTGGCGCAGATCACCGAGCGAGACGCCGGTTTCAAATCCCTTGCCGACGCATGGGCGGACACCACCACGGCGCACGGACGTTTGATGTTGACGGTTCTCGGCGGGCTGGCGGAGTTTGAACGCGAATTGATCCGCACCCGCACAGGTGAAGGCAGGGAACGCGCAAAAGCCCGTGGACAGCATATGGGGCGACCGCCGAAGCTGACGCCGCACCAGAGAGCGGAGGCCGTCAGGCGGCGCGACAAGAGCGAGGAATCGCTTGCCGAGATTGGGCGCAGTTACAATGTCAGCCCGCAGACGATTGGAAGGCTTTTGCCATGACCGCCCGAAGCAAGTTGCCCCCGAAAGTAGTCCGCTTTTATGGGAACGTTGATTTTGCTTTGGACACGATTGCGCACCGTCAAATCACGCTCGTTCACGTGTCGAAGCTCAATGATCCATTCGATCCATATTTTTTTTTCGAAACTGATTTCGGTGGTAATTACGATAAATTACTTGAACATGTGAGAAAAAAGCACCCGCAGGATGTTGCGGGGTTTTCGAAAGCAGTTACTGCCGAAAGCTGGGGGCAGTCAGTTGATAACGTTCAACGCGACTTTAAGGCGCTTTGGAATGGCATATATGTCCTGTCCACTAGTGCGCCGCGTGATTCCTCGCATCCTAAGGATAATCTTTATTTGTGGGGTCACTACGGAAACGGTCATCGTGGCGTTGCCGTAGAATTTGATACACAACAAACAACTAGTATCATGATTGATGATCACCACCGACAGAAGGGCGAGTTACTTACGGCAGAAGACGTATGGATTCGAGTTGACTATGAACACCGGCTTGCCCCAATCACTCTCGAACAGTTCTTTCAGTTTTGTAAAAATTCATACGAACAGACAGGGCGTCGGACTTCTCTCCACGATTACTACGATAAGATTGCCAAGACTAAGGCGCTTGCATGGAAAACCGAAAATGAATGGCGGTTACTTTGGCAGAATGACGAAACGCGCCTGAAATTTCACCGAACGGCGATCAATGAGGCCGCAATAACTGCGGTCTATATCGGGCAAAATACAGCAACGGGCGCGGCGGAGGACATTGTTTTTGAAACTCGAAGGCAGTTTCCTGCCGCGCAAATATATAAAGCGCGCAAACGGCACGGTGAATTTGCGCTTGATTTTGAACGGTTGTGAGAGGTGGTCTCCCAAAAACCCGCACCTAGCGTCCGCCTTCTGCCCTATCGCGTCGATTCACGAAACTCACGCCACACCAAAAGAAGGAAGCCATTCGCCGCCGCGACCACGGCGAGGAAACGCTTGCGGAAATTGGCCGCAGCTATAACGTGTCGGCGTGGACGATAGCGAGGCTAGCGTGACGACATCACAACGCAACTGGTTCGCTGGAATAAGCCTGTTGGTCGGCATCCCCATTTGCGCCGGTTTTATTGTCGCGCTTTTTGGCTCTCAGGCCGGTGAAATTGCCGCAGCGATTGGCGGCGTCATTGGCGGGGCGATTGGTGCGGGTGGCGCAGCTTTCTCAGTTTATTATTTGATGAGCATGCAGCGTGCCGACGAGACGGAGAAAACAACGCGGGCAGTCCTTACAGAAGTCGCCGTCTTATCGAAATATATCATTGGTCATTTAGGTCTATGCGAGATGATTCAACATGGACTTAAATTCCCCAAAGCCAACCTGCCAACAGCTCTTCTGACGCCCGAACCAACTATCTATCGCGCCGTCGCAGATCGAGTTAGTCGTTTGCCTCGTGCGACACAGGTGGTCAATTTTTACACGCGCCTTAGCGAAATTCACGGGATTGCCGCCGTAATTGTGAGTGCGCCGCCGCTCGATGGGGACATAACTGGAAATGATATTAAGGCGCTAGCCGATCTTTTAATTTTACAATGTCAAGTGGCGCACGCGCTTTTGAGTAATATTGAGTCTGATGCTGCCAGCGAGGCCGTGTTAGCGGATGGATTACGGCAATCAATGCTCGTTGCTCTTGATCAACAGCTTAAGCAAGCTAAGCAGTGTTTTCCAGATGCAGAATTTTACGGGCAAGAGGTTGAAAAAGGTCGAGTCTAAATGTTGAAACGTGCAAGGACGCACTATGAAACCGATACCGATAATCGAAATTGCAGCTTTGGCATGGGTGACAATTGGGCTGTGTACTGGCTCAATGGCACAAACGGCTGCTACCCCTACTCAGGTATTCGATCTCAGGAGAAAATGTCAGGCATTGAGCGAGGAACTAGAAGAGAGCCTTGCTCATGGAGCTTTTTGGTACCAGCAAGTGACCAGCAACTACTCTGTTAGAACGCAGCATTGCTATGCACGGATTGAACTGACGCCCGCTGATTTAACGACACCTTCCGAAAAGTATGAGGATAGGGTTTATTTATACGATGCGCATACAAAGGAAATGCTTGCGTGGACGAAGGCAAAATCTTACGATAAAAAATACGGTAAGATTGCTGATGAATATTATGACAAGGAAACTAATGGTTTTGATGTCGCCAATGAGTATATTAGAAATTTAATGCGTCCAGAACGCTAACCGCCCCAGGTTCCATAATGGCGTTTCCGCGAATTTTCGCGCAAGACGGCAGCGCGCGCCATAGAATCCGCGCCATGAATGCCCCTGCTCTTGAACTTCGGCGTATCGATGCGGCGCGCAACATGCGCCGCTTTTATCGGCTCGACGTGCAGCCCGATCTATTCGGCGGTTTTCTTCTTGTGCGGCAATGGGGACGCATCGGCGCGCGTGGACGCATCGTTGCCGAGCGTTTCGACCACGTGGCGCTTGCAGCCCAAGCACTCGCGCAACACGCGGCGCGCAAGGCGCGGCGCGGTTATTCCAACGCCTGATTTTCTAAGGGTTCCCGCGCTTTTGCGTGGTACGAATGCAGCCCCCGCGCGTGAAATCCGCCCCGCGCCCGCGAAGACACTTGCCACGAATCAATTGATCCTAGAAGATTCCCAGTTACGCGGCGCGTGGTGCGCCGCGATTCGTCCTACGATTTTTTGGGAGAAAACGAGACCCCAGAAACCACAAAACCCGCCACAAAGGTGGACGGGTTCGGGTAACTCAGGTGGATGAATCTCGCAAATCCATTCCACCTGAATCGCCCCCAAGTGTCAAGGCAAAAACATCGTTTTTGCCCACGGGAGCGTGTGCGCCGGATTCCAGCCCTTTCGTAGCGGGTCTAACCCCCCGAAAGGAGAAGCTATGTCTATGATTCAATTGCAATTTCCCTATGCAGGTTCCGGCAGCTTTACCCCCCTGCCCCCGCATCAAGCGCGGGGCGGTTTTATCCACAGCTTCCCCCGCACGGCGTCCGCCGTGTGGCCGGTGTGGCGCGAAAGCACCCGCAAGGAAGTGAAGTTTCAGCCCTTGCCGAAGAAGAAGGCCGTGAGGCTTTATCACGAGGCGCGACGCTTCGAGCGCCAGACGCGGGCGGCAGCGCCGAAAGGCCATCAGGACGGCGCGCTAGGGCGTAGCGGGCTTATGGTTTTGCATACGCTGATCTTCGATTTTCTCAATTTCGCCACCGGCGCGCTTTTTCCGTCGATAGCGTCTATCGCCCACGCCGCCGGAACGAGCGAGCGCAGCGTGTCGCGCGGCTTGGCGAAGCTGAAAGCATCCGGCGTCGTCAATTGGCTGCGCCGTTGCGCCGAGGATTGGCAGGACGGGCGCTTTGTCTTGCGGCAGGAAACGAACGCCTACGCCATCCTGCCCGCCTCGCAATGGCGCGGCTATGCACCGGAGCCGGAAGCCCCGCCGCCGCAGTCCGGCACATGGGGCGATCATCCCCCCCTGCCCGACGCGCTGACCCTTGCTTGTCAAGAGGCGGCGCAGGACTTGCCCGCGATGGTGCGCGAGTTGGAGGCGGACGAGCGCGACCCGCTGGCGTTGTCGCTGGCGCGGCTTGGCCGAGCTATCGGCCTCAACGGCTGAAACCCTGTGTTTTATCGGGTTGCCAGCCTGACCATGTAACCTCCCCGGAATCTCTTTCTTATGATCTAGACCCCGCCATAACCCCACCACAGAGAAGAATAGCGGAGCCGCGTAAGAACGCGGCCTGTGTCCGTGCGCCATCTGCGCCCCTTTGGGGCGCGGGCGCACCGACGCGCCTAAAGGCGCGTCGAAAAGGCTCGGCGAAAAAGAAGTGTCGCGGAAAAATCGCGCCTTTCCCCGACGTGAGAGCCTGCCACACGGCGCAGCGCCATCAAGGCCGCTTCGCGCCGCCTTCGGCGGTTGCCTCCGGCAAGCCTTGACCGCGCCGCTTTGTGCGGCGTTCGGAACTTGTCGGGACGAAGGGCGTCAGCTTATCCGCGCTTCGCGCGGATCGACACGCCTGCGGCGCGTCGAACAAAGGGCTGGGCAAGGAAAGTGTCGGCGGAGAGATCGTGTCGAAACGCCTAACGACAGGCCGCCGGAAAGATAAAATGGAGAACCCACGCGACAACGAAGCCAACGACCGCGCCGCTCAGGCCGAACGCCCCGAAAACAATAATCATCCCGGATTTTGACGGCGCATCGTCAAAATGCGTCGGGGGTGGGCGGAGTGGCGTGATGTTTTCAGACATAAGCTTGTTTTGCATGGCGTAAATCGAATTTCAATACTTTGGTTATAGGCTGGCGGCTTTCAACTAACCTAGAGGGCATCATGTCGAATAAACCAACGCACGACCTTTGCATTGTTAGCGGTGAAGGAAAAACCGCCGTTTGGACGCGAGTCGCTGCCCTTTGGCCGACGAAAGACGGCGACGGGTTTAGCGGTGAGATTCCGAGCGGCGTTTCCGTAACGGGCCGCGTTGTCATACAGAAGCGCAAGGCCGAAGAAGCCTAAGTTTAAGACCTCAGACCATGAACGCGGCGGGCTATATTCTCGCAGGGATGCGCAAATATCGCCGCCGCGCTCATCCCCCCATGATCCTCGCCCACAGCCTTACCAGCGAATTTTTCGGCATCGAGGAACGCGCCGCCTATTGGCCGGACTTCGAGAACTTCACCGTCTGGCCAGCGACCGCGCGCCTCATGTGGGAGCTTCGCGACCTCGACCGGCTCGCCGGACAATCAAGCCTCGCTCACTTCGGCCATCGGCACGACCCCGCCAGCCGAAAATTCATCCTTTGCACCCGCAAGGAAGCCAAGCGCGCGAAATGGCAGGCGAAACAAAGGGCTTGACTTCCTTTCTGTAGAATCCCACAATCTCACAAGTGTATTAGTTCCGATTCCCGCTAGTTCCCTTCCCCACTTTTCCGCAAGTTCACATCATGACTCATCAAACGCAGATCGTCGCCGTTGTGAACGGCAAGGGCGGAGTCGGCAAAAGCACCGTCGCCGTAAACCTTGCCGTTGCTATGTCTTTAGCGGGGAAGGCCGTTTGCATCATCGACCTTGACCCGCAAGTGACCGCCTCGAAATGGAGAGACCGGCGCAAGGACGAGAATCCCGCCGTTGTCGCCCCGTCGTCCGCCCGCTTGCGGCAAACGCTGGACGCCGCCCGCACCGCGAATGTTGATTTTGTTGTGATCGACACCGCAGGGCATTTTGACAACCGCATGGTGGACTCCGCCAAACTTGCGGACTTGGTTCTTATCCCCACCAGCACATCAATCGTTGATATTGAGGCGTTGCAGGGCGCGCGCGAAATGCTCGACATGGCAAACAGCCCGCCCGCGTTTGTGCTTTTGAACAAAATTCACCCGACCGCCACCAAACAGGCCGACGAGGCCCGCGAAACTATTCGCCAGCTTTACGGCTTGCTTTGTGCGCCTGTGCATTTGTGCCAGCGCGCGGCCTATGCCGAGGCACTTACGCCAGGTCTAACGCCGCAGGAGATCGACACCGAAGGCAAAGCCGCCGACGAACTGGCGCGGCTTTATGAGTTTGTCGCGAACTTTTTAAACGCAGGAGCGCGGAACTATGGCGAAGATGCAGGACATTCAAAGACAGCTTGAAAGCGCTGCCGGAACCAAACCGCGCGCGTCCGTTGTCGCTTTGGCCGAGACGCGGCCCCCTGCCGCGCCACCGACACCGGAGGCCACGACGCCGAAGCTTTCCCCGCGCGCGGGGAAAAAGCATGTTGGCGCGCACCTGAATCCGGCTTTCACTACCAATCTTTTGATGGCGAAGGCGCGCACCGGCAAGAAGATTGAAACCCTCATAGCCGAGGCGCTTAACGACCTTTTCCGCAGCCTCAATTTGCCAGTTGTCGAGGACGAGTGACCTTGTGGCCTTTTGGGCTTTGGAACTTGGGAACTAATGCACTTGTGTAATTGTGGGATTCTACACAAGGGAACTTTGATGAAAAAGGCGCATATCGCCAGAAGCCCCAAAATCGACCGCAGGGCAGGGGAGGGCGGATTCCGCACCTACCCCAGCGCCGGAGATCGTCGCGCGCGCCACGCCTCAAAATCGGAGAGCGTGGGGCTGGAAATATGACGACCTCAAGAAAACAGGCCAAAACCTGTTTTCTTCTTTCATCGCCCTTTGTTCGACGCGCCGCAGGCCGTCGAATTTTTTGCGCGGGACGCCCTTCGTCCCGACGCCTTCCGGCGCGGCACGGAAAGCGGCGCGGTCAAACCCTGTCCGAAGGACACCGCCCTTGGGCGGCGCGGAGCCACGCGCAGGCCAAAGGCCGAGCATGGCGAGCGGGGTTGAACGCATAGCCGCGCCCCGTGGCATCGCCTTCCCATCATGTCGAAAAACTTGCGCGCGCAGCGCGCTCCATACTCCGCAGCGAGCCAGCGGCTCTTTCCGCGCCTTGGCGTGAATTCCCGCCGACAGGGCAGGGGGCGGGTTCGCTGTCGCGTGGCGCATTCCCCCTGTGTGGCCGCGTCGTATTGCAGCCTAAGCGATGCGACCTTTACGACGGCGCGGGCGTCGCGGAAGCCCCCAAATTCGACAGAGGCCGTTGCGCGGCGAGCGCGCAGACGGCCTTGCGAATTTGTCCGGCGCAAGCGCCGGTAGAGGGCTTCCCCGCCTCCCTGTGCGCCGTCGTTAAGGGGCGCATCGGCTGCAATGACGCAGCCGTCAAACACAGGGAGAAGACACCATGAGCGACAGCAAGAAACCCACCCACCGCGCCTTTATCGTGAAGAAATTCACCGACAAGGACGACAAGGAAAAGAGCCGCTGGACGGACATCGGCGGCGTCTGGACGCACGGCGACGGCAAGGGCTTCGAGGTGAAGCTGGAGGCGTTGCCCCTCGACGGGCGGATCGTCATTCGCCTCGACGAACCTAAGCCCGCGACGCCAACCGCTTGACGCCTATCGCCCGCGCCGGATCGTCCGGCGCGGGCTTCATTTCATCCCCTGAAAGGAGTTTTCATCATGACCATCAGCTTTTCGATTCCGTTCCGCCAGCGTTTCCCGCTTGGGCACATCGTCGCCACGCCCGGAGCCTTGGAGGCGACCAGCAACGAGCAACGACTCCGCTGTCTCGCCTTGCACGCCGCAGGCGATTGGGGCTGCGTTTGCGCCGACGATTGGCAGGCCAATGACGAGGCGTTGAGAGACGGCGAGCGGATTCTTTCAGCCTATCCGATCGACGCAGCGAAGCCCTGCAAGGGCTTTGGCGACAATACGCTTTGGATCATCACCGAACGCGACCGGAGCGTGACCACGTTCCTCTTGCCGGATGAATACTAACCGCCTACCGCCCGCGCTGGCTTGTCCGGCGCGGGCATTATTGCGTATCGGGAATCTGATAAAACCCGCCCTTTGTTTCGGCGTTGCCCGTTCCCGTGACCTCGACCGGCGCGGACGGCTGTGGCGCGGCGTCCTGTAAGGCTGGCAGGAACGGGAACAGGTGACGGTCGCGCGGCTCGACAAACTCTAGCATCAATTCGCGGAGGCGAAGCGCCAGCGGGCCTTGCGGGTTTTTCTGCATTTCCGCGCGCGCGATTCCGCCGATGATGATTTTACCGCGCGTGTCGTCTTTGCGGGCGCTTTGCTTCTCTTGGCGGTCGATATTCCTTAGTTGCGTTTGAATGGCTTTCTGCTTTTCGAGCAGGGCGGCGCGTCGATTGGGGTTCTTGAGGCGTGGCATGGGTCAAGCTCGACTTCGTTGATTTGCGCATCCTACCATCAAATTCGTGAATTTTCCCATATTGGTTATCGTTTATTAATGGCGCTCGCGGTATGATCCCGAAGTTTACGAAGGGCGCACTTAGTCAAGCCCCTTGGGCTTGATGTGCTTAAAGGCCATAAAATGGCGGTATATTCTTGCAGCGTCTCGATAATCGGGCGGGCGTCAGGCCGCAGCGCTGTCGCCGCCGCCGCTTACCGCGCGGGCGAGAAGCTGACCGACGACCGCCAGCAAATTATGTGGGATTTTACACAAAAGCGCGGCGTCCTCCATTCGGAGATTATGTTACCGGACGGCGCGCCGGAATGGGCGCGCGACCGCGAAAAGCTTTGGAACGCGGCGGAGAAGCGGGACACCGGCCACGCGAAACAGGATTCGGCGACCATCGCCCGCGAGTTTCGGCTTGCGCTTCCCCATGAGCTTGACCACGCGCAGCGCCTTGGGATCACGCGCCAGTTTTCGCGCTTTCTCGTGGAGCGTTACGGCGGGGCGGTTGATCTTGCCATTCATGCGCCAGACCGTCACGGCGACGACCGGAACCACCACGCTCACCTGATGTTGACGAGCCGCAAGCTTGAGGCGGAAGGCTTCACCGGCAAAATCCGGCAATTGAACCTTGCGGCGGGCGGGCGGCTCGAAATGGACGCCATCCGCAAGACGTGGGCGGACATTCAAAACGCCGCCTTGGAACGGGCGGGCAGCGCGGCGCGGGTTGACCACAGGAGCCTCGACGAACAGGGGATCGACCAAGAGCCGACCGTTCACGTCGGCGTTTCCGCGACGGCAATGGAGCGCAAGGGCGAGATCACCGAGCGCGGCGACCTCAACCGCGAAATCACCGCCCGCAATGCCTACCGCGACGACCTTAAGCGGCAAGCCGCCGAGGTATCGGCGCAGATCATCGACCTTGACGCCGAGCGCGAAAAACGCGCCGAGCAACGCGCGACGCGCAGCGAGGCGAAAACGCTCGACCCCGACCGCATCCTTGCGGCGATCACCGAGCGCCGCGCGACCTTTTCGCGCGCCGACCTTAACCGCCAACTGACCGAGTTTTTACCCGACGCCAAGGCGCGCAGCGCGTTCACGGATCGCGTTTTAGGGCGCGCCGACATTATCCCCCTTCGCGAGGACGAAAACGCGCCGGTAAGCCGCTACACGACGCGGGCGGTTCTCGACGACGAGCGGCGCATTTTGGCGACCGCCGAGCGCATGGACGGGCGCGCCCGTCATGGCGTTTCCGCCGGAGGGCTTGCCGACGCCCTCGACCATCACGGGCGGCTGACCGACGAGCAGCGCGCCGCGCTGGCATGGGCGACGCGGGCGAACGGCTTGGCGATCGTCGCGGGCGAGGCCGGAACCGGCAAAAGCGCGACGCTCGCGGCGATCCGCGACGCCTATGAAGGGGACGGTTTCGACGTGCGCGCTTTGGCGTGGACGAACAGCGTCAAGGAGGATTTGAAGGCGGACGGCTTCGCCAAATCCTCGACCATCGCCGCCGAATTGATGCGCCAGAACGCCGGACGCGACCCGTGGACGCGCCGCAGCGTCTTGATCGTGGACGAGGCCGCAATGGTATCCTCAAAGCACCTTGCGGCGCTTTTGACCAAGGCCGACACGGCGGGCGCGAAAGTCATTCTCGCCGGCGACGACCAGCAGCTTGCCAGCATCGAACGCGGCGGGATGTTCGGCGCGTTGCGGCGCGATCATGGGGCCGCCGAACTGCATCAGGTTTGGCGCGTCAAGGAGGACGACCAGCGCGCAGCTTTCAACGCCATGCACAAGCGCGATTTTAAGAGCGCGCTTGAGACGTTCGACAAACGCGGCGCGATCGCATGGAGCGCGACGCCGGACGAGTCCCGCGCCGCCCTTGTCGCCAAATGGGCGGAGGACAGCGCCCGCGATCCGGCCAAGAGCCGCTTTGTGTTCGCCTACACCAACGCCGAGGTTAAAGACCTCAATCGCGACTTGCGCGCGATCCGCAAGCAACGCGGCGAGCTTGGCGACGATCACAGCTTGACCACCAAGGAAGGCCCGCAGCCGTTCGCCATTGGCGACCGGACGCAATTTACGGCGAGCGCGGCGACCAAGGCGCAGCGCGAGGCGGGGTTATTCAATGGCGCGGCGGGCGTCGTCACCAGCTTGCGGGACGATTTTTTGACCGTGCGGCTCGACGGGCCGAAAGGCGCGGAGCCGCGCAGCGTCACGTTCAAGGTTGGCGACAACGCCGAGGCGGGCGAGTTTAACGCCATCCGCCACGGCTACGCCGGAACCATCTACAAAGGGCAGGGCAAGACGCTCGATCAAACCTATGTGCTGCATTCCGACAACTGGCGCGCCGCGACCGGCTATGTCGCGCTGTCGCGCCACCGCGAGGACGTTCGCCTTTTCGCCGCCGAGAAGCCCGCCCCGTGGAGCATGGCCGAGGGCGGGCTTGAGGGTTTGAGCGAGAAGCAGCGCGCCAGCGCCGAGCGCAGCTTTGCGGCATGGGCCGAGGCCAAGCCCGAAAGCGCCGCCCGCTACGGCTTCGCCGATTACGTCGGCTATGTTCAAAACCAATGGGCCGGGCAAAAGGACATGCACCGGCTCGACCGCATGGCGCAGCAAATGGGCCGCAGCGAAGAAACCCGCGCGGCGTCGCAATTCGTGCAGGGCGCGCCCGCTGCGCCGCCGACCGAGCGCCAGCCGCCGCTTTCGCTTGTCGCGGGCATCGTCGCCGACTACCTTAACCTTTGCTATGAACCGGCGAGGGATTGGTTGCGGTGGGTTGCCGAGGATTTGCGGCACAAGGCCCATGAGCGACGCGCCGCATTGTTCAATCACGCAGGGAGGGAGCATGTTCACACCGAAGGGGCGCGCGCTCCTGTGGCACAAGCCGACCGGCTACGGGGCGAGCCATTGCCAGAAGTGCAAGGCGGGCTGGACAAGGAGCGGAAAGGACGGGGCGGCGCTGACGGTATGCCTGCTCGACCGCGAACCGATCCTGACCGACATGACGGATTGCGATCGCCACGAACCGAGGGAGCAGGCGTAACCCGCCCGCCGCCGCGCGACGACGACGATGTTACGGAACACTTGCGCCAGAAACTCGCTCGCGCCGCCGACGAAGCCACCAAGCGCGGCGACGAGCCGGAGAAGGCCAGCGACTTCCTCAAAGAGCGTGGGCGCTTCCGAGGCCGCAGCCGCGACCGCTAGGCCGCTTGTCGCGTCCTAGCCCTTGATGGCTTGTTGCGCCTTGCGTAACTCCGCCGCGACGCCGGGGATATGCTCCGGCTGCGGGCAGATCGACAAATACAAATCGCCGTCGCGATAAAAAATAACGGTTTCGTCGTCTTCCAGCGCCGCCAGTTCGTGCGGCTTCGCCCTGCGCTCGTTCGCGAATTGCTCGCCCCAGTTTTCCGATTCCGATTTGCCTTCGCTCCAATTTGTTCCTTTGTTGCCGCCCGCGCTCCATCCTTTTTGATTGCTGCCGCTTCCGGTTCCTTCGCCGCTACTGCCGTAGTTTTTTCCGTCGCTATAGCCGCTGCTTTTGTTTTTGGAGATTGACCTTTGGTAGGTTTCCCGCCGCTTGATCCGCTCGCCGCCGAGCTTCGAGAGATAATCCCGCGTCGTCAAATCCTGCGGCGCGAAAGCTTGCGTCGCGCCCGCGTTCGCGAGCAGATTTTCCCACCATTCG
>Ga0181527_1001587_pt1 | contig 23157 bp, 17 predicted proteins | sample PEATcosm2014_Bin_30_FD_119762 | JGI IMG/M metagenome (GOLD analysis project Ga0181527, IMG submission 119762) | Peatland microbial communities from MTU Mesocosm Facility, Houghton, MI, USA - PEATcosm2014_Bin06_60_metaG | ecosystem: Environmental > Terrestrial > Soil > Wetlands > Peat | place...
GTCCTACGGCCTTCGTCCCGCGCAGGCGGAGTCCATCATAAACCAGTGTCGTGTACATTTTCATGCTTCGGGGTGTCGCGAAGCGACATGAGCGACTGTTCTGAAGGTCCGCGGCTCTTAATTTCAAATTTTCTCATTTCCATGGGAGGGCACGAAAAGCCGCGGACCTACAAAAGTAGAGTAGGAGAGGAGGCGATGCCGCGCACGATCCCCTCTCCCCTCGTTGAACCGGACGTGCAGATTTCCCGCATCCGGCTCACACGCCCACTCTCGCCGCAAGGCAGTACGCTGGCAAAATGCTGGCTTAGCCGAGCAGCAAAGCCGAGGTCTCCCAGGCTCCTCGACTGATCTGTCCCCACGCGCTTGTCCCCTTTCACCCCGGAAAGCCCCGACGCAATGTTCAGATGCCTATTTGAGATTCGTCGTGGTATCCTGAGGGAATTCAAAGTATAATTGCCCATTGACGCGCGTGAAATCCGCGCATCCAAAGTAATTGATGTTTCATCATTGGCCACGCTTAAAGCGTGTCGGCTTGGCCCTGCTGTTTGTCTTGGGCATCTCCTTCACCGCTCAAGGGGCCCTTCCTGACACCCAGACGCTTCGAGGGGAAGTTGTAGACCCGAACAGCGCTCCCATTGCGGGCGCGGTCTGCACCTTGCGGGGCCGAACCCTGCCCGAGCAGGGGCGTCCGGTAACTACTGGGGATCGAGGGACTTTCGAGTTTACCGGGCTCATTCCAGGAACCTACCGCGTGACCTGTGCCGCGGTGGGCTACGAACCGATCGCCAAGACAGGCATCCAGGTTACCGAAAGCGAAGAACCCATAACCCTCCAGATGGTGCTTCCTTACGAGGTTGTCGTCCACCAGAGGGTGGAAGTCACCGCCCAAGCTCCCAAGGCCACGGCGCAAGCGGCGGCTCCGCCCGCGACCCTTAGCAACCAGCAGATCAAATCCTTGCCCCTCGTGGTGCAGAAGTTCAAAGCCGCGTTGCCGATGATTCCGGGGGTAATTCGCACCCCGGATGGCAGGATCTCCGTCAAGGGCGCCATTGAGAATCAGGGAACGCTGTTGGTGGATTCTGCCGAAACGGTTGATCCGGTGACCGGCAGTTTCTCCATTGACGTTCCCCTTGACGCGGTGGAATCGGTGGATGTTTTCAAGAGCGCCTACCAAGTCGAGTACGGGCGTTTTTCCGGCGGGCTTACGACCGTCCAGACCAAAGCACCCTTGAGCCAATGGGATTATGAGTTGAATGATTTTGTTCCCACACCGCGTTTCCAGTCCGGACACCTGGTGGGAATTCAGGACGATTCCCCGCGCATTTACTTCTCAGGGCCCTTGATGGGGGATAAGTTTACCTTTTCCGAATCCTTCACCTACGACTACTCCTCCCAGTCCGTGCGGGGGTTGGCTTGGCCGAACAACCAATCCCGAAAGCAGGGGTGGACTTCCTTCTCGGATTTCTATTACGCTTTTTCTCCCCAACACTTGATGAGTGTCGACGTCAAATTTTTCCCCGAGCGGCGGCAATATGACAACATCGATAGCCTCATTCCGCAGACGGCTTCCGCCGACTACGCCCAGAGCGGTTACTCGATCGGGGGGCACGATCACTACCTGTTCCATAACGGTGCGATTTTGACCACCCTGGCGCAATTCACGGATTTTGACAGCTACTCGCACGGCCAAGGCGCGCAGGACTTGCTGATAACTCCCACGGGCTGGGAGGGGAACTTCTTCAACGCTTGGACGCGCGCCAGCGCTCAGCAGGAGGTGCAGGAAAGCTACCTTTTCCCTCGCAAACACTGGCACGGCCGGCATGATTTCAAGGTAGGGGGCGACGTCGTCCACCGCGCCTATCAGGGAACCAGCACTTCCCACCCCGTGCAACTGCTGCGGGCGGACAACTCCTTGACTGAGGAGATTGATTTCGGACCTGCCGGTCAGCTCACGACCTCCGACACCGAACTCGCCGGCTTTGCCGAGGACCACTGGATTTTCAACCATTACCTTTCCATCGATTATGGACTGCGGTTTTCCGGCCAGACACTCGGTGAACCCGCGGCCATTTCGCCGCGCGGAGGGTTCGTGTTTTCGCCGGAAAAGAACGGCAAGACGATTATCCGCGGCGGCGCTGGTGTCTTCTATGACCGCCTGCCACTTCTCGCCGGAGATTTCACCCAAAATCCCTCGCGGCAAGTTACCCTGTTCGACACGAGCGGAGTGGCGCTTGGTCCTCCTATTGTCTACAGCCCCTATTACGAGGAGTTTGCGGCAAATGGCAAAATTGTTCCCTCCGGAACACGGCTTGGGAGCACCCCCTACAACATCACCTGGAACACGGAATTCGATCAGGAAATACACCCTGACATCATCGCGCGCGTCAGCTTCCTGGCCAGCAAAACCTATAATGAATTCACCGTTAATCCGGAAGCCCTTTCGCCGACCAGTGGCTTGCTGCTGCTTTCGAACCTGGGCGCATCGCGCTACCACGAGTTTGAAGCCACGCTGCGCGTGCGGCCTTCCGACAAGGTGGATTTCAACATTTCCTACGTCAATAGCCAGGCGCGCGGTGACCTGAACACTATGGCCGCCGTCTACGTTCCCTACGCGCAGCCGGTTATTGAACCGAATCTGTTCGGCACGCTCCCCACCAATGTCCCCGACCGCGTCGTGACCTGGGGGCGCTTCAAGCTTCCGCAGAAGTTCATCGTCAGCCCCTTGCTCGATTGGCACTCGGGCTTCCCTTTCTCCCTTTACGACGATTTGCAGAATTACGTGGGCCCCCCCAACAGCCGCCGCCTCCCCACCTTCCTTTCTCTTGATTTGCAGACCTCCAAGGATTTCCAGCTTCCTTTCATCCCCTGGGTGCGTAAACACACGCTGCGGGGCTCGGTCCGCGTCTTCAATCTCACCAACCACGGCAACTACCGCGATGTGTATAACACCGTCACGTCGCCTTACTTCGGCGATTACGCCGGCTTCCAGCATCGCTTTTACGACCTATCCCTGGATATCGTGTATTGACTCGATTCTGGTACAATCGGGCTTGTCAGGGCGCTCGAAACAACATGGCCACCAGTTACAAGTCGGATCTGGTGAAGATCTACCATTCTCTGGGGCAGAAGAAACGCCTGGGGACGGTGATTTTCTTTGTCACCTCCCTTTGCAACGCCAAGTGCCGGACGTGTTTCTACTGGGAAGAGCTGAACCAGCGCGGTGATTTGACCTGGGATGAAATCCGCAAGCTCGCCTTCAGCATGCCAACATTCAGCGACCTGTGGCTTTCCGGCGGCGAGCCCATGCTGCGGCGCGAACTCACCGACATCATCCATCTTTTTCACACCCACAATGGCGTCCGCTGGGTGAACCTGCCGACCAACGGCCTGCTGCCCGAACGCACCGCCGAGTGGGTGGCGCGCATCTGCGAGCAAAACCCCGAGCTGCACCTTGACTTGAACGTGGCCGTGGACGGCCTGTACGAGATGCAGGATTCCATCCGCGCCGTGCCCGGGAATTTCGCCAAGACGCTGGAGACCCTGGAGGCACTGCAACCCTGCCGGCAGAAATATCCCCGGCTGCGCGTCAACATCAACACGGTGATTTGCTCAGAGAACTTTGACCAGGTGATGGCGATTGCGGAGTTTGTGAAAACGCATTGCGCGGTGGACGGCCACTATTTCAACATCATCCGCGGTGCGGCCAAGGACGCCGCGCTGAAGCAGATCCCCACGCATCGCCTGGCCGCGCTCTACAAAGATATTCAAGCGGTCTACGACTACTACGCGGACCAAGTGCTGCGGCGCCGCACCGGTGTAGCGCGGAAGATCGCCCAGGTCTACTACCACGGCACCCTGGCGCTGCACAACAAAATTCAGCTTGAAAACATCGCCGCACCCCATCCCTGGCCCATGCCCTGCACCGCCGGCGACACTTCCATCATCATCGACTTCAACGGCGATGTGCGCTCCTGCGAGCTGCGCGGCAAGCTCGCCAACCTGCGCGACTACGATTGCGACTTTGATAAATTCTGGCAAGCCCAGGAACGCCAGGAAGAACTGGGTGCCATCGTGCAGGACCAGTGCTGGTGCACGCACGTCTGCTTTATCCACGACAGCCTTCGGCACTCGCCCAAGGTACTGCTCTACGACATCCCCCTCACTTACCTCGAGTCGAAATTCACCTCGCCCTCCACCCAGGGTGAAAGGTTCCAATCCGCCCCCGCCCTGACTGCGCCCGCAACGAAGTAACCTGTCCCCGGCGCGGCTCACCTGCCCTTGAAATCACTCCCGATTTCCTATGGCCGCAGGTCCAATTCGAGCAAAGTGGTCGTAAGCGGACTGAACGTGAACTCAAACTGTGTCCCGCGGAGTTCCGCCGGCCGTGAACGGATTGAAATCCGCTGCGGATTATCGCGGCTGTTCATGACCTCGGAAGTCCCGGCGTGCATGTGATCTTCGAGGGTAAGAATCGTGCCACCTGCTATCCCGGCCTGGAAGCCGTCCAGTTGGAAGTGCCGTGGGAGTGGATCGAGCGTCGAGTTGACGGCATATATCCGCAGCTTCTTTCCGTCCGCGCTGACGCTCGCGCTCAGGTCCGGTTCTTGCAGGTGCCAGGCGAGCTTCGTGGACCGCTCGATGCGGAGAGGGTAGGCGCCGGCGGCGCGCGAGTATATTTCCTGCGCGTAATAGGCGGGTGACTCGTAAATCCAGCCGGGGCCGGTCAGAACGAAGCCCGAGCCGAAACTGTCCGCGAAATTGGAGCGGTTGGCGATTTCCACCAGATCGGCGTGGCGCTGAAGCAAGTTGAGGTAGCGCGAAACGCTTAGCGCGTTGCCGAGCGTCTGGAGCACGCCCCGCGTCAGGCCGAAATCTCCTGCCGTGGTGTTCCACTCGGTCACCCCGACACGAATATCTTTGCCACCACTGTTGGCCGCGATCCACTCCCGGAGCTCCTTGAAACTGCGGTCCTCGCCGATGAGGTTGTTGATCTCATAATGGTGGGGACAGAGATAGTCGAAAATAGTCCCTGCGGCGTCGAGCAGACCCTTGGTGGGGAAGGAGGACATTAGTTTGATGCTGGGATCGGCCTTTTTCATGGCCGCAGCGAAGGCGCGCACGGAATTGCCGTAGTCAGAGACGCCAACCTCATTGCCGATCTGCCAGTACTTCACATGGTAGGGCGCGGGGTGCCCGTTCTTGGCCCGCAGGGCGCCCCAGCGCGTCTCGGTGCTGCCGTTGGCGTACTCCACTTCCGCCGCAGCGTCCTCAGGCTTCTTGCCGGTCCAGCGCACACAGATGAGCGGCTCCGCTCCGATATACTCGCATAAGCGCACAAACTCATCGATGCCGACGAAGTTCTCCTCCCAACCACCCCAGACGGTGGTGAAGGTTGGCCGGTCATCCCAGGACCCTATGGCGCGGTCCCATTCGTATTGTTCCGTGGTGCTGCCGCCGAAGCGAATGATTCCCGGATGCATGGCCTTGAGCGCGGCCACCACGTCCGGCCGCCAGATTCCCAGAACAGCATCGGAGCCAATCAGGTAGACGCGGTCGAGCCACAGAGAACCCGGCCCCTCAAAGTCGAGGGTCAGGGTGGCATTATCGGTGGTGCGGTCGGCGCGCAATTCGGCCTCAGCGGCTGCCCAATTTTCACCGGCGCGGCCCAGCAGAACCGGGCCGGCGATCACGCGGCCACCACCATGCAGCGAAGCCCAGACCGGAGCGTTTCCCTCCCCGCGCATGTGCAGGCGCAACTTGTAGGTGACTCCCTGCTGGAGGTAGAAGCCGTCTTGCGAGATTCCGGCGCGGGCATGTACCACGGGCAATACAATCTTCTGCGCGCGCGCCCCGCTGAAGGGATTCGCGGTGTCGAAGGAGTATTGCGCGACCTCGACCGCGCCATCCGGGTACCAGGGCCGATAAGGCTCGTCGACCTCCCGCTTATAGGCAACGCGACAGGGCGGCGCATCCTCGAAGCTCGTCGAGACCACTTGCTGCGCGGTGATGGAGGGAATCAGGTTGCAGAGCAGCTCAATGAACTGCCCTTGCTGCTTGGCGTCAATCGGCCGCTTCGTGGTGTGCTCGGCAAAGATGTGAACGTCCTCGCGCGCGTCGGAAGGCACGGCTTCCAGCCTGACGTCGTCAAACCAAGTTTTCCCCGTGCTACGGCGCTCTCCCACGAGCGTCAAATCAATGTAGCCGGGGGAAGGCACGCGGAAAGTCGCCTCCTCGTCGTGCCAGGGGGTTGTGCCCGAGCGTCCCACACTCGAGGCAATTTCCGCTCCCGGGGTCTCGATGCCGATTACACCCTCGGCTTCGCCATCCCCGGCCGCCGTAAGGTTCTCGGTTTTGATCCAAACACGCGCGCGCCACATCGAACCGACCGGGAGGAAAACCCTCTGCCTAACGTAGGCGTCCGCAGGATCCAAGGCTTCGATAAGCAGGGATTGAGCGCCTTCCTTGGCATCGTTCCGATCGACGGTAACTGTGGGCGCGCGCCCATGCTCTTGCCGGAGGCGAGTCTTCACCTCCCATCCCGTTAGAACCGGCGCAGATTCGAAACCAGGATTCTGAATTGCGGGTTGGCTCCCCACCGAGGGAAGCAACGTGAAAAACGCAAGCGCGAGGGAAAGCATGGAACCTCCATCAGCGACGGCATCGACAGAACTTGCCGCACGGCACAGGCGGCATCGTATCACGCCAGGACAACCCCGGTAAAATACGAGCGGGTAGCCGCGATGTGGGGTGTTTTTCGTAGAGGCCGGCGGTAAGCTGGCCGACGCACACGAAGGACGCGCTCAGGCAGTCAGTTGTTCTTGGAACCGCCGGTCTTGTAAGGGTTGCCAAGAGGGTCTTTGCGTTTGGCCACGGAGTACCCCCAGCGATCGGTGGCCTCTTGATAGACGTGGGTTTTGCGCAAGGTAACGAATTCTTCGGCGGTTTTCATCACTTCGTTGGGCCGCAGTTGGCTACGGACCAGGAAGTCGGGTTCGGGGGGATAGCACGCCAGCGGCACGCCGACGTTCGGGGCGCTGATCGCTTCGCCGGGCATGCGGGTGATTTTGGCGTTGGTAGGCAACGCGGCGCTTTCATAGCGCAGGTCCATGCTCCAACGCACGACGTCGGTTTTGTTCTCGAAACTGGCGTGCGGTGTGCGATTGGACAGGAGCAGGACGCCGCCCTTGGGAACCGGCGCCACCACAGGCTGTTGCCCGCCGAACTCTTTCCCGGGAATGACCAGGTAATGGGCCATGTCGTCCGGGTGGTGAAAGAAGAGCCCGCCCTTGTGCAGGCGCGGCATGACCCACAGGCAGCCCCGCTCCTCCGTGGCATCCACCAGCGGCAACCAGACGGTCAGCACCAGCCCCATGTCGCAGTAGGGCTCAAAGTAGGCTGAGTCCTGATGCCAGGGTACGGGGCTCCACGCGTGGCTCGGCACTTTCGGCCGCAGGCGATAAACGGCGGAAGCAATCACCTCCGGACCGCAGAACTGCTCCGCCACGTCGAGGAGCTTGGGATTCGTCATGAGTCCAAAGAAACTCGGCAGGACAACCTTCATGTCCCACATCGATTTGGAAATATTCTGGTTCTCCCCGTCGACGTGGGTCAGGCGGTGCTCGAAATCGTATTCCTCGTAAGTCCGCGAAAGCGTGCCGGCGGCCACGGCGTCGCGACACCGCTTGTCGAGGTCGGCACTGATCTCATCGATCACGGGCTGGAGTTCCTCGTCGGTAAAGAGGCGTTCGATGATGAGGTATCCCTCTTCCTCGAAGTGCCGGATTTGACGGTCGTCGAGGCGAAATTGCAATGTGCTGCCCGGCATAGGAGAACTCCTTGCAGAGGATTAGTGGGGTGCCCTGACACCCATCATCAAGTTCTAATACCAACTCACCGGCTTGTCAATGGAGGAATCGCACTTGGACAATCGGGAGATCGGGTGATTGAATGATCTGGCCATCGGCTCATCGGGTCATCGGGCCATCGGTTGATCGACCGATCTGAGATTGGTGATTTGCGATTCTCGGCTCGGGGTCGCCGAGCTGCGCTCTGCGCCAGCCCGCGTGCCATGCCCACTCTTTTCGGTTCGCAGGGTTACTCTGCCAACACGAGGTAGTCAAAGTTTCCTGGGCCCAAGCGCCGATCGAGCTGCTCGACGATGGTCCGCATCTGCTCGGCGGTCTCATGGGGGCCGGAGACATAGAAGGGCTTGCCCTCATGCCCGTACTCGAAGCGCGTCGAGCAGTCCGTGGCCTGCACATCACCGAAGATCTGGCTCACCACGGCATAGTCCGCATGGGGGCTGAATCCCAGGTTTTGCGCGTAGGCTACGCCGCCTTCCACCAGCTTGCGGAAGCAGGCGGGCTCCATCGGCTGAAGGATCTCGGAGGAATTCCAATTGTTCCGGCGCATGGCATACTCAACTTTGGGCACGATGGCCACAAAGGCATTCTTGACCCCCAGGCAGAATACGTCCAGGAGGAACCCGCCCACGGCGATGCGGCCATCTGGCAGCAAGCGGCTGAAAACCAAATTCCCGATCCCCTGCTCGAACAGCCCCTCGGGAACCAGCGCTTCGTGAATCGGTGAATTCGCGGCCGCGGCGATCTGCGGGGCCAAGCGCCCAGCGTCGGTTGCCGTACTTCCATGCTTTTGCCGCTTGCGGTCCAGGTATTTCTGATATCGCCTTTCATGTCTCGACATGGGGGTGTCCTTTCAGCAAATTCATAGAAAGCAATTGTAGCGCTAGGGCAGGGAGCGTTGAAGAGCGGCACGCGCCAGCGCAATTTGGGGAAGGCTGGCGCGGGAGTTTCCGAAGTGGGAAAGGAATTCCTGATATTCGTTGGCGGCCTGCTCGCGCTTTCCTGTGGCTTCATAGACTTGGCCCAGATAGAAGTGCGCCAGAGCGGCGAGCAGTGGGGAGAGGGTGCGCATGGCGTTGAAATTTGACAACACCTTCTCGTCCAGAACCGCCGCGCGAAGATCCTGCTCTGCCCGGCTGTAGTCCTTGATCTGCAAATAGGCCCACCCGCGCGGATATCGAAACACGGCATCGATGGTAATCGGCAAGCGGCCCGCCGCGGCAATCACACCTTGCGGATCGTTGTGGATCAGAGCGGCATAAAGGGTGCAGTAATTCCGGAGCTGTTCAATGCCTTGCGGTCCAAGTTCCGGGCGAGCCGCGGCATAGAGGTGGAGGCTGTGTTCGAAACCCGCCGTGTCCCCCATCGCCGCCTGCAAGAGCGCGATCGAGTTAGACTCGTGTCCGGAAAGTTTTTGCTGGCGCGCCAAGGCGAGATCGGAGGCCAATCCCTCACCCGTCAGAAGCGAGAGCGAGATCTCTGATACGAGTGCGCCCTCCGCGGCATCGGTTTGGCCGGCGCCGGCCAAGTCCCGCACGGCGCGTTGGTAACTCGCGCGCGCGCCCTCCAAGTTCCCTCGCGTTTCCTCAAACTGCCCGGCAAATACCGAAACGTAGAATTTAGCCGTCCCCGTGGCTTGTTTGCCGTATTCCTGAAGGGCCGAATCTGCCGAGTCGAATTTCTTCTGGTCCGCGTAGACGACGGCCAGTTTGATGTAGTCCTGGTATCCTATGAAATCCGGCTTCAGCGCGATGACTTTACGATAGGCCTCCACCGCCTCATCATCATGATTGGACATGTAGAGGATGTCCCCGCGCGTATCCCAGGGATTCGGGTCGTTAGGGCGAAGGGCCATGTATTGATCGTTGGCCTGGAGCGCGGCCGTAAGGTTTCCGGATGCTCCCTGGAAGTACCCAAGCGTATTCAAGAACGAGTCATTCCTGGGATCGAGCTGAAGGCCATCCTTCAACAGGGTGATGGCGCGATCCCCCTCGCCTGCGGAATACATCAATTGCGATAACTGCGCCCGGGCCTGGTCTTGGCGGGGAAACTCCTTAAGAAGTGATTCAAGAATTTGTTGCCCCCCCGCTTGGTCTCCGGCCCGCAAAGCCTCTTGTGCCTGAAACTCCAACAAGTCTTCGCGCGGCAGGCGGGACTGTAATTGCTCGATCTTCGGCCAAAGTTCCTGGACTTTGCGAAAATCCCCCTGGAACGAGTAGCCCCCGGAAAGTCTCCAGTATGCCAGCGCGAACTGTGGATCCAGCCGGACGGCTTCCTCGAGCTCTCGGATCGCTTCGGCCGTGAGGAAGCGTCGTGCCAGGTCGACCCCGAGTTGGTAGTGCCGGTAGGCTTCCAGGTTGGACGTTGCCGCCTCTTCGATGCTGGGAGCATTCGTGGCCATATCAGCCGAAGGCGCGAAGCGCTGTGCCACGCGGCCCGTCACCGCATCCACCATGCTAAAGATGCCTTGGACGTCCGGGGCCTCCACCTTGTCGGAGAATAGAATCTGGCCGGATTTGGTGTCTTGAACCTGCACGTCGAGCCGAAGCTGCTTGGGGCCTACGCGCAGGAGCGTGCCGGTGATAAACGCGTCGGCGTCCGTGTTGCGCGCCACTTCCACCGTCGAGGCCGAGTCGAGTTCCGTCGCATCCTTCTTCCCCAGCCGCTGAATCTCAGCGAGAACGCGCTGTGTGGAAAGCACGTCCAGTCCCTTGACCTGGGCCAGATTCGTGGTGAGCATTTCCGTCAGGCCGCGGTTGAGCCAGTCGAGCGAGGGATCTTGCGAAAGATTGGAGAAGGAAAGGACCGCCAAGGCCTTATGGCCTTCCGATGCCGCAGGTCTTGACGTGCGATGGCGCGTGAGCCACCAACCCAGCGCCAACACTGCAACCAGCAAAGCCGCCGCGGCAGGAATCAGGAATTTGGGACGCCGCCATGGGGCGGCGGTTGGGGGCAACGGAACAACTGCGCCTGAGGGTCCGGCCGGGAGCGGAGCCGGGGTGACTGCGCTGGGACTGCTTGGCGGGGGTGTGGCCGCGCTTGGCCCGCTCGGTGGACGTGTGGCGGCACTTGGGCCACTTTGCGGAGGCGTGACTGCCGCGGGTCCGCTCGCCACCGGCGGCGCGGGAGGCGGAGGCGGCATCTCCGTTTGCGCGTCTTGCCGCGGTTGGCTGGAACGGGCAGGCATGTAACCGCTGGGCTCCACCACCGGCATCCGGCTGGCGGAGCGCCCGGAATCCGTGTCGCGCTTCAGACGCTTGAGATCCGTTCGGAGGTCGGAAGCGTTGTGATAGCGCATGTCGGCGTCTTTTTCCAGCGCCTTGGAGATAATTTCTTCCAGTTTGGGGGGCAAATCAGGATTCAAGCGCAGCGGAGAGATCGGCATACGGTTGAGAATGGCGTCATGAATCACCCCGGAAGTGTTACCACTGAAAGCGGGCACGCCCGTGGCCATTTCGTAGAGCACCAGACCGAAGGAAAAAATATCCGAGCGCGCGTCGAGGTCTTCTCCCCGCACCTGCTCGGGAGACATGTAGGCCACCGTCCCCATGGTGACGCCCAGGCTGGTAACGAATTCTTCGCGCGTCGGAGCGGTTAACATGCCGGAGGCGCCGGTTACCGCTGGCTGGCGGCCCGACGACGTGACCTTCGCCAAACCAAAGTCCAGCACCTTGGCTTGGCCGCGCTGCGTGACGAAAATATTAGCGGGCTTAATGTCGCGATGCACAATGCCCTTGGCGTGCGCGGCGTCGAGCGCGTCGGCGATCTGCATCGCCAATTCCAGCAGAGTATCGGTCTTTAGGGGTTTATCCACAATGCGATGCTTGAGGGTCTGCCCCTCCAAAAGCTGCATCACGATGAAGCGCTCGCCCTCGTGTTCGCCGATTTCGAAAATGGTGCAGATGTTCGGGTGGTCGAGCGCGGAAGCGGCGCGTGCCTCGCGCTGGAAGCGTTCGAGCGCCTGGGGGTCCTTGGCCAGATTCTCGGGCAGAAATTTGAGCGCCACAAAGCGGCCGAGTGTGGTGTCTTCGGCTTTGTACACCACTCCCATCCCGCCGCCGCCTAGCTTTTCCAGAATTCTATAGTGAGAAACGGTTTTCCCGATCATCTTTGTAAATCCATCTTACGCAGCCCGCGAGGGCCTGTCAACAAAAGACAACAAAATGTCGCAGCGACAAAGTGAGGTTCATGTTTGATCTAAGCGAGGATTCCCGTTTTCAAGTCGTGCCCGACCGGTCACGACGCTTGAGCGCCTCATCGAGCCAGGAAACCCTAGTCAGTGCAGTAGGCAGCAGGCAACAGGCAGCAGAAATCGCGCCGGCGAGGAAGTGGATCTCACGGCGTCGAAACTGGTGCCGGGGGAACGAGGCAGGTTGACGAGTTCTTCCGCTTTCTGTTTTCTGCCTACTGCTTTCTGCCCTTCTCCCCGCCGCCCACTTCGCCGATCGCCGGCGGCGGGATTTTCGCGGATGAGGGGGTCTTGTGCCGTTCCGTATCGAGCAGGGCGCCAAGCAGCACATCGAGCGCGTCGAGAAGGCGCCTGTCGGCCGTTTGAATTAGATAGTTCGCCATGCGCAGCAATTGCAATTGGCGGGGGTTGTAGCTTTCCCCGGGGGGCTGAACCCTCTTTCCGCGGTTGGAATGCAGCAGGTTCATGATGCAGTTCCCCGACGAGGTGATAACACATTGCAAAGTCCCCAGTTGGGTGGAGCGCTCCTGGAAAATCTCGCTCATCGGCACCCCAAGGGCCAAGGCGATCTTGCTCAGGGTGTGCGGACGAGGTTCCAAATGGCGATTCTCGATGCGCGAAAGATACGAGGCCGCTAAGCCGGTGAGATCGCTTAACTGTTGCTGGGTCAATCCCTTCTGGTTCCGAAGCTGAATAATCCGCGTACCGATGCTCATGCGGGGGGCCTCCTTTTGACCAAGTCGCCCAAATCTTAACACATATGTAACAAAAGGGCTCAGCAGACCTGATTTTCTTGACATTCCTGTAAAGGAGAGAGTATGGTTGATGCGGGACCAAGAAGAAAAGGAATGTTCTCAGTCCAAGTCGGGAGTAGTTCCGGAGTCCTGTCGGTCCCACCGCCCACGCGAGGCGGTAGGCAGCGCGAGGAAAAAGAAAAGGCCACACGCGGTGGCTGACTCGACGCTCCAGGGTGAATGTAAAGCGGGCTAGAGGTCGAACGAGGCGCCCCGTGCTAGGCCAGTGAGGAAAGCGCCGACCTGAAGAAGCCCGATTCTTGGCGGCAGGATTCCGAGTAATTCAAGTTTCGGTAGGAGGGAAGGCAAGCAGAGTAGAACGGAAAGTGTCTGCACTACCAACGAGCCCACCGACCCGTCCGGGATTTGTTAAGCAACCCCACAATCCTGCCTGATAAGCCCTGAGCCGGACGGGTCTTTCCTTTTTCAGCACGGCAGCCCACAATTTAAACTCTCTCAGAGCGAGGGCGCTTCATTTCACCATTGGGCCAGCATCCTCCACATTTCACCATTCCTCATTCGCTCCCCCAAAATCCTGGCCGCGCCATGTTCTTTACCGTATAAGCGCCATTTCAATATTGCGCAGCGAGCGGCATTAGCGCTATGTTGCCAAGGGTTTCGCGGAACATCGCGGGCAGGACAGTCGGAGAAAAATTTATGCGAGTGTTGGTGACGGGCGGGGCGGGTTACATCGGGAGTCACACCGCCAAGGCGTTGGCAAGGGCCGGCCACGAGCCTCTGGTTCTGGACAATCTCACCTCCGGGCATCGCTGGGCGGTGAAGTGGGGGCGTCTCCTTGACTGGGACCTCACGGATACCGAAATGCTTCCCCAGTTCCTGGAAAAAGAGGACGTGGAAGCCGTCCTGCATTTTGCGGCGAGTCTGCTGGTAGGCGAATCCGTGAAGGAACCCAGAAAATACTTTTGGAACAACGTCGTCAACACGCTTCGCCTGTTGGATGCGATGTTGGAGGCAGGAGTGAAGCGGATCGTTTTCTCTTCCTCGGCGGCAATCTACGGCTACCCGCAGAAGGTGCCGATTCCGGAGGATCACCCAAAACAACCGGTGAATCCTTACGGCGAGACCAAACTGGCGATGGAACGCGCCCTCCAGTGGTACGGAAACGCTTATGACTTGAGATGGGTCGCATTGCGATATTTCAACGCGGCGGGAGCCGATCCGGACGGGGAACTAGGCGAAAGCCACGACCCGGAAGCCCACCTGATTCCCTTGGTCATAAAGGCCGCGCTCGGGCGGCGGCCACACGTCGAGATCTACGGCTCGGATTATCCCACCCCCGATGGCACCGCCATCCGCGACTACATTCACGTCACGGATTTGGCCGCCGCCCACGTGCGGGCGCTGGAATACCTCGGCGACGGTGGCGAAAGCCGCGCGCTAAACCTGGGTACAGGCCGAGGATACTCCGTGCACGAAGTCATCAATGCGGTGGGGAAAATATCTCCCCGCCCCGTCCCTTTCCGCGAGGGGCCGCGGCGCGCGGGCGATGCACCGGTGCTGGTTGCGGATGCGAGCCAAGCAGGTAATGCTCTTGGTTGGAAACCCCAGCATTCCGGACTGGAGACTATTATTCGGAATGCCTGGACTTGGCATTCGACACACGGTCCCAAGGAGCGTTAGAGGTACCCCAATTCCTCCCCCAGGGCGCGGAGAAGGATTCCATCAATGAAGAGTTCGGCTTGCGTAGCGTCGTAGCCGTGCTCGAGGGTGCGGCGCAAATGGAGGGTGGCAATTTCGGCAAGCTGTTGGTCACTCAAGTACTTATGTTCTTTCTCGCGCAGCTCGGTAAGGACGGGACAGGAAATGGAGACCGTGGCGTGCTGCCCGTCGACAAGAAAGACGCAATCGATGGTATCGCTATGCCGGGTGGCGATGGCTGCGAACAGATGCACAAACCGCACCTTGACGGGTTCTGCGAGTGCTCGCGCACTGACTTCAAATGGCGTAACAATATAGCTCATAATGTGATATATCCAGGCGACCGGAGTTGAGACCCTGCGCGCTGCTAAACTTCACATTATAAACCCGCTTCCGCACACAGACAAATTGTGGACTGGACCCGACGCTCGTCAGGCTTCTCGCGGGCGCGTGCCCGCCGATGATTTTATGCAACCTTTGAAGCCTTACCGACGTCTAACCCAATAACTCTATTCTATTGACTACCTGGGGAAGTGGGTAGTCCTGGATTCGCAGAATTATCCACTTCCTCCTTCCCATTCTCAACAAGATTCTCAATTCCAGCCGTGATGAGGGCCGCGTTGAGAGCACGCATATTCGGCTAAAATCGGTTTACACCGAGCGTGGAGAAGCTATATACTGGCCTTCCTCGCGCTTTACCACATTCCCACAAGGGTTAAGTTGAGTCTCGCCTATTCGCGAGACCGGCCGATTTTCAGGAACCCTTGCGGAGAGCTCATCCATGAAACTGATCAGGGAAATTGACGAACTAAGTTGTGATTTCTGCACACCCCTCGAACCCCAGGGGGTAATGAAGGCGCTCGTCACGCGCCTCGTAAACCAGTATGCCATGAACGTTGCCGGCATCTGGCGCCTGAATACCGGCCAATCGGACTTTTCGCTTGCGGCCTCCGCCGGCAGCCCGGCGTTCCCAGCCTCCTTGCACGAAATCTCCGCGAGCCATTCCATACTGGGAAGGGCCGCGCAAGCGAAGTTGCCGCAAGTCTATCAAGGATCGTCGGCGGAGGGAGACGGATTGGCGCAATGGGCGGAACAAAACCAGTTCCGCTTTTTGAGTGTCTATCCGTTGGCGGATGAGTCCAAGACTTCCGGTGTCCTGCTGTTGGCCGCCATGCAAACGCCCGATGAGTCGCTGCTGGCGCTCTTCCGTTTGCACGCGCGGCTGGCTTCCATCGCCTTGCGCGACGCGGAATTGTTCGTGGGCATGCAGCACAATTTGGATCGGCTTCAGTTCATGGTGGAGGCCAGCAAGGTGTTCAACTCCACGTTGGACCTCTCTGACCTCTTAGGCAAGATCCTGGGTGTGGCCAAGACCCTCACCAAAGCCGAGCGCGGAACCCTTTTCCTGGTCGATGAAAAGACCGACGAGATCTGGTCCCTGATTGCCCACGGAATGGAGAAGGAGGAAATTCGCCTTCCGCGCGGGCGAGGGATCGCCGGCCACGTCGCGCTGACCGGTGAAATCGTCAACATTCCCGATGCCTATGCCGACGACCGCTTCGATCCGGAGGTCGACAAGCGCACGGGATTCCGCACCCACAATATCCTGACTCTGCCCATTCGCAACAAGGCCGGCAAAATCGTTGCCACCCTGCAACTGCTCAACAAGGCCGCCGGAAGCTTCACCAACGACGACACGGACGTCCTGCTGACGTTATCGGGGCAGATGGCGATGAGTCTGGAAAACGCCCAGCTTCACCGTGATCTTCTGGAAAAAGAGCGTCTGGAACGCGAAATGGCATTGGCCCGCGGCATTCAGCGTAGCCTGCTGCCTGAGACGTCACCCGTCATCCCGGGCTTCGACCTGGCGGTACTGAACGAACCCTGCTTTGAAGTGGGGGGCGACTACTACGATTTCCTGAGCCTGGGACCCAACACCCTGCTGGTGGTCATCGCCGACGTCGAGGGTAAGGGCATCAGCTCCGCCATGGTGATGTCGAACCTCCAAGCCACCTTGCGCGCGCTCGTCCTGCATCTGCACTCCCTCAACGACATCGCCGAATCTGTCAACAAGATGATCCTGCACGATACGCGGGGCGAAAAATACATGACCATGTTCATGGGACTCATTGACACGCGCCGGAAGGCGATTCACTACATTAACTGCGGGCACGTTCCTCCCGTCATCGTGCGGCCCGGCAATGAACCCATTCAGCTCACCGAGGGTGGCATGGTGATTGGCCTCTTCGAAAACGTTGAGTTCGAACGCGGCCATGTGAAATTCCAACCCGGCGATATCCTGCTCCTGTGCACGGATGGCATTACCGAATCCATGGATGCGCAGAGCGAAGAGTTTGGCATGGAACGCGTCGTCACCAGCGTCAGCCAGGCGCCCGAACGCAAGGCCAAAGAAATCGTCCTCAAGGTCTGCGAGGACGTGACCGAGTTCTCCAAGGGGGGGACGCACTTGGATGATAAGGTGATGCTGGCTATCAAAATCGTCGACGAAACGTGAAATACCAGAGGATCTAGGATTCAGGATTTAGCATTCAGCTTTCAGCCGTCCAGTCGTTTTCGAAAATCGAAATTCGAAACTCGAAAATAGCCCGTGGCCGCCGTGGCCGCTTCCACATTGCCTTTCAGGATTTACCGCTCACTGCCCGCTTTCAGAATTTATAATTCAGAATTCATAATTCAACGTACTTACTGCCTACTGTTCTCCGTCAGCATCAGCTTAACCGGCTTTCCCTCTCCGAATTTCCTCGCGAACCAGTCTTCCATGTCGGCGCGCAGGCCGTTCGTGTCCACCTGGAAACTCACTTCCAACTCACCGTCCGCCACCGGCAGCGTCTCATCAAAAGCCTCGCGGCCGGTGAAACTTCGCATGCAGAAACTATCCAACCATTCCCGCGGACAAGCGCGCCAACCCTCCGGGCCGATGATTTCGACGTGAATCTTCCTTGCAAACACAAATCCCCCCTTGGCACGGGCAACCTGCCCCGCTTCATCGGGGGGCCCGCCCGCGTCAAGTCATGGCCAAGATGGCCATGCCACAATAAGTTTCGGCGCTCATAGGGCGCCGCTACAGCAGACTGCACCGCTACCCTCTCCCCAAAAAGGAAAGGACAGCGAATTCAAACTAATGCCCCCTCACCTCAACGGAAAGCCCATCGTGGTCATCAACGCCAGGGCTGGTTGCGTGGTGTCGAGCCGCGTGTGCTGGACTACCACCTCTACATTGCTCTCCACCATCAAAGCCATCGGCTTGGCGACCGGAATCATTTCACCGCTGCGGTTTTTTATTTGTTCCAAACGCACATGCACCGTCCGCTGGGCAGGGCATTCCGCTTCCAGTCCCGTGAGCGGCTCGCGGTCCTCGAAATAGACGGTGATTTTCACTTTCGCTGGGCGGCGGTTGAGATTGAGAACGCACACGGATTCATGACTCTTCATACCGCCCGTGCTTTGATCTGGCAAATAACTGTCGGCAATAAACCACACCTTTGCACCAATAGACTTCTTCGCCATTTGCACCTCCTCTGGGCAAGTCGAGATTGTGATATCAGAAACGTTTCGTCTACGATCAAGCGCGCATTAAAGCCTGCGGGCGTTGCCCGCCCCCCCGCTTTTCCCGGCTCGCCCGGGCTGCCACAGAACGCTTGCTGCTTACTGCCTTCTGCCTACTGCTCTTCAGCCCCGCCCTTCCAAACCCTCGGGCCAAAAACTCTCGATCAAATCCTGCCAATCGATTTTCTCCGCCGGTCCGATCACCCGTCCGCCGGGGCGCGGCGCCACCAAATTCTTGCCGGCCATGAAGACCAAATGGTAAAGCTCCGCGAAGGGAAACTCCGGCGCGGGTCCACCTTGGCCGCCCACCACCTCAGCCCCCAGGCGAACGTTCTCGATCATCCGGCCGGGGTGCCGCAAATGGTAGGGATTTCGCCGAACCTCATCGCCATGCTCGGCGGTCGCCATAATCAGGATCGCTTCATCCTCGGGGGAAACTCCCACCATCAAATTCGGGCGCGGGTTCTGATGCCAGAATTCGGTCTCGAAAAAAGGCAAAGGTCTACGGCCTGTCCGCTCCAGGTAATCGCCCAAAGCGTCCACCACGAGGTAATGTGTCCCAATGTGCGTCGTGTTGAAATCCTCCGCGTGGGGAGCGAAGACCGCGTCGGGTGCCTCCTTCTCCAGCGCGGCGCTGAGCACGCGTACTTTGGCGGCCCATTCCTCCGGATGATTCTGGCGGTTGTCGAGATTGACATGGTCAAAACCCAATGGAGGGTTGGCGATGGCGAGGTCGAAGCCGAGCGCTGCGCACGCCGCTTTCAGTTCGCGCAGACGGCGAGGGCGCTGGCCGGCATTGCTTCCCAAGGTGATGGCGCAATTAGTGACCCTCGCGCCACATTCCCGGCGCAGCCGCAGCGGCAGAGCGCCGACGAGCGCCTCATCATCGGGATGCGGCGAACACACCACCACCTTGAGGGGCGGACCCTTGCCCGCTTTCACCAGGGGCGCCTCCAGCGGCCTCGCCGAGGGTCCGAGGCGAATCGCCTTCCCTGCTTTCATTGCCTTGATGTTGGCTTGCACAAAACGCAGCCAGCGTTGATGCCTGATCTTCCAAGCGGCGGATAAATCCTTGGGCACGTGGCCACCTCGCACTCGAGCTACGAATGGAAACTCGTTATCCTACGACATTACCGCGGATTTCCCAAGGCCCAAAGAAAACGGGTGCTGTCCTAGTTGATGTGGCGCCGGGCTTTAGCCCGGCACTCGAGTTTCTACATTTGGAAGCGAGCGGTTCGTTCCCCAGCGCTCGAATAGTGACAAAAGAGCCTACGGTTCCCGCAAATTACGTTTGCTTCGGTACAAAATGTCATCCTCATGGCATCCAGTTGTGCAGAAATGTCGTTTTTTGCTGCGGACAAAGTGTCATCTTTTTGTTTGTTTTCATACACATAACAGCTTCCTTCGTCATTTATTAACATCTTTTTTTTCTGTGCTCGCTCCCCGCGAGACTTTCCCCCCTCCGCCTCCGCGATGGGACCTCCCGTGCCTCGGATAATTTGTCCTGCCTTTCCGCGTCGCTCTGCGCATTCGTCCATATCCTACGGCGACCCTGGGGGGGCTGCCCCGTTCCGTGCCCCTCCCTACCCTCCCCCACTAAGCCAGAGCCCAGGTGTCTTGTCAAGAGGATTCTCGCCGCTTTTCCTACCGGTAGGTAAACATTTTACAAAATGGGCTCTCAATTTCCTACCGGTAGGAAAGCCGGGGTTACAGGTTTCCAATCGGGCCGAAAGGATTAAATCTCCAATTCGCCGCCTCTCGTGTATACAATAGCAACTCTCATTGGAACTATCATCAAATCAATAGGGTCATAAATGTGAGGAGTCGCCATGAAGAACGTTTTGCCACGCCGGAGCTTCTTGCAAGCCGCAGGACTTGCTGCCGCAGGTTCCCTGGTTAATACTCCACGCACCAGCGCCCGCCCGGCCGAGGGAAGTGCCAGCCCGCGCCCCCGGCTTCTGACTGGCTGCTGTGCGTATTCCTACAGAAAATATTTGCAGTCCGGCAAGATGACGATGGAGGACTTCTTTCTCAAGGCTGTGGAACTCGAGATCGAAGGCGTGGACGTCACCACTTACTGGCTGAAATCCACGGAGCCCGCTTACTTGCACAGCTTGCGTCACTTGGCGTTCAAGCATGCCCTGCCCTTTTCGGGTGTGGGCATCCGGACCGAAATGTGCCAGCCTGATCCCGACCGGCGCGCGACGGAAATCGCCAACATCAAGAAATGGGTGGACGCCACAGAGTTGTTGGGCGCGTCGCACGTCCGCGTGTTCGGAGGCAAACTCCCGGACGGAGCCACCGACGCGCAGGGAGTGGAGTGGACCGCGGAAACCATGAAAGCAGCCTGCGATTACGCTGCCCAGAAAGGTATAACTCTGGGCATTGAGAGTCATGGCGGAATCACTTCCAAGGCTTCCAATATTCTCGCCATCCTTCAACGTGTCGATTCACCTTACGCCGGATGCAACCTGGACATTAGCAATTTTCAGGAAGACCCTTACTCGCAAGTGGAATCGTTGATTCCCTACGCCACGCACACTCACATTCGCGATTTCTATGGGGGGGAACGGCGACTTCCGCTCGACCTCGATCGCATGTGGCAAATGTTTGCCAAGGGCGGCTATCAGGGGTTCATGTCGGTCGAGTACGAAGGGGAAGAGGATGCCATGACGGGTGTCCCCAAGCTCGTCGAAAAGGTCAAAACGCTGTGCAAGAAGTACTCCACGGTTTGACGTTGAAGTAAACCTTCCCCTCTCCACCCCGTCTATATGAGGGAACACCGGCAGGTAGATCATGGAGCGCGCTCTAACGACCACAATGGATATGGCCGCCAGCCGGGGGCGCACGGAAGGCATCGCCACCGAGGAATTCGACCACATCGTGCGCTTGCATCAACGGCGAGTTTTCCAGGTGCTGTTTTCCCTGGTCAGAGACCCGGACCTCGCCGATAACTTGACACAGGATTGTTTCCTGCGCGCTTTTCAGAAGCGGGCGACGTTCCGGGGCGAAGCCAGTGTGGAAACTTGGCTCATCCGCATCGCCGTCAATTTGGCGCGCGACCACGCCCGCAATCGCCGCTTGGCGTTTTGGCGGAATATCTTGCAGCGGACCTCCCCGCTGGCGGAGAAAACGGCGGAGATCGATATTCCTGACCCCGGTCCCTCGGCCGAACGGGCCCTCCTGGCGCGCGAGCAACTGGCGGCCGTGGAATCCGTCCTGGAAAAAATCTCGCCGCAACAACGTTTGGCTTTCTCGCTGCGATTCTTTGAGGAAATGACCTTGGAGGAAATCGCCGAGGCCATGCAAGTGGAAGTGGGAACGGTGAAGGCGCACCTGTTTCGCGCGGTAAGCGCGGTCAGGAATAAGCTGAAGGAGCAGAAGCGGAAATGAACGGGCATCTGAGTAATGAACAATGGGCAGCGGCCGTTCTCAACGAGAACGACGAAGCGGTCGTAAACCATCTGGCCGAGTGCGCCACCTGCCGCGAGGAAGTGAGGTCCTTCGCGGCGGCGGCGGGCGCAGCTCAAGCGCAAACGCACAAAGTGGTGAAGCAGCCGGAAGCCTTTTGGCGGCGGCAGCGCGAAAGCATCAGCGCCCGCTTGGCGGCCTGCGATCTTACTCACCCGTGGAAGCGCTGGATTTGGGTCACGGCCACGGTGATGCTCATTTTGCTGGCCTCCACTCTACTTTCCCGCAACAGTGCGCCTCCCATCCAAACCGCGACACAACCCGATCCCGATGATGTGCTTCTGCTCAGCGTGCAACGATCCATTCAGAGCGATCTACCCCAGGCACTAAGACCGGCGGCGTTGCTGGCCCAGGAGATTGACCGCGCGGAGGCAGCGCGTAGAAATCCCTAATCAATAGGGAATAAGGAGGAAACCATGAAGGCCCTTAGACTCATTCTCGTCATCGCTTTATTCTTCGCACCTCTGGTGTCGTGGGCGCAAAGCAATCTCAATTCTCCGCCGCCGGATTCCGGCGTTGCGCCACCGGAGATGGTAATCACCCAGCAGTCTCAATCCGAAGCTACGCCCCCGCCGGGAAAGACCACGGTGAGGACGGAAGTGCGCGTCATTGGGGGGGAGGGAGACCCGGGAGCTATTGGGGGGTATGAACCTAAATGGGAGCCCGAGTTCGGCCCCGGTTTGGGCGCGTGGTGGAAAAACTCCGAGATCGTCTCCAAGTTGCAGCTTTCTGAGGAGCAGGTGAAAAAGATCAGTCAGACTTTTCTGGACCATAGGTTGAAACTTATCGATCTTCGGGCAGACCTGGACAAACAGGAACTGCGCCTGCAACCCCTCCTGGATATTGATCAACCGGACGAGAGCAGGGTCGGCACACAGATCGACTTGATTACGGCAGCTCGCGGCAGGCTGGAAAAGGAAAACGCCATGATGATGCTGGACATTCGCCGGTATCTGTCCGTTGCGCAGTGGAAGAAGTTGAAGTTTCTGCAAGCCGCCGAGGAGGGGAAACAGAATGTTTTCTACTTCCGGGGCGGCCCGGGGATCAATATGGAAGGCCCGCCGCCGCCACTTCCCGGTGATGTGCCGACGACAGCCCCCAGGCCGCGGCCGCAGTGAACGGGAAGCTCAAACAGGTACGGCCATATATATAATGGTTATATACAACTGCTTGAAGGTTCGGGATCAGTCGAGTTGAGGGAGGTGCAGCAAATGATAGCCCTTATATATATGGTACTGGTTCGTAGGGCTCCGATTCTCCCGCTGGTGTTGGGGCTCGTGTTTCTCGCGGCGTCGGCCGCACCGGCGCGGACCGCGGCAGGGAAAACAGAGAAAGGCGGGATCCCGCCTGCGGTGACGTTGCGGGTGGACCCGCTCTTGATCGCCGAGGCGGGAGAGGTGTGGGGGCTGATCGCGTCCCCGCATAACCCCATTTGGCCAGGTTGGGACGCCTCCGGCACGCCCCTCCTGTTCTACTTGCCGGGGGAGCAGGACGTCCTGATCAATCACCCGCACCCGCCCGAAGGGTTCCTCCCCTACGACGGCCCCGTCCAGTTTCCGGGTGGGCGGATTCTCCTGAAGAACGGCCCGACCCTCATCGAGTGGGACGGGCAGAA
>Ga0181527_1001588_pt1 | contig 23154 bp, 19 predicted proteins | sample PEATcosm2014_Bin_30_FD_119762 | JGI IMG/M metagenome (GOLD analysis project Ga0181527, IMG submission 119762) | Peatland microbial communities from MTU Mesocosm Facility, Houghton, MI, USA - PEATcosm2014_Bin06_60_metaG | ecosystem: Environmental > Terrestrial > Soil > Wetlands > Peat | place...
AGAGTTTAGCGGGCGGGCGGGCACCGGGCGCGAGGCTGGTCCGCCGTGTTACCGGTTTCGCGGCCAGTAGGCTGGCGGCATCTCGGAGGCGTCGGGATCGGGGTATACCAACCCGGAGGGCTGGCGGGCGATCGGCGGCAAGCGCTGCAGCTCGCCCGTGCCGGCGTCCGGCGGCGTGCCGGCGGGCACATCCCGCGGCGGAGTGCCGGGCGAGATGGCCGGCGGGGATGGCGGGGGCGGCGGCAGCACGCGGAGGGTGCTTGGCTCGGGGGCGGACCAGGCTGGCCCCGGCCGGGCGCCCGCTTGCGGGGTACCCGCCTCCGGGTGGCCGCTCGGCACATCGATACTGCGCCCCCGCGGATCGGAGGCAACACGGGGTTCGTCCGGCGGCGACCCGTAAGCGGGTGCCCCGTAGCCGCCCGGCTCGCTCGCCGGCCTCGGCCCGGGCCCGGCGGCCAGCCGATCCAGCCATTGCCGTGCCGGCGCCAGGCCGGGGTTCAGCCGCAAGGCGACGGCAAACTCTTGGGCCGCGGCCCGCGCTTGGCCCTTCTTGTTCAACAAGAAGCCCAAATCGTAGTGCGCCACCGCGTCGTCGTAGACGGCGCGGAGATGGAAATAGGCCTCTTGCGGCCGGCCGGCCTCGACCAGGAGCATCGCCATGTTGTTGCGGTAACGGGGCTCCGCGGGGCGCAATTGGATCGCCCGGTCCTCGGCGCCGATGGCCTCGCGGAGCATTCCGTGCCGGCCGAAGTGGACGGCGAGGTTGTTCGGGACCGCCGGCTCGTGCGGGTTGGCTTTGGCGGCCCGCTGGTAAAGCCGCAACGCCTCCTGGGATTCGCCCAGCCGGTCCTTCAACCGCGCGTAGCCCAGCAAGAGACGCAGGTCGTTGGGCCATTCCTGCAAGGCCCGCTTGTAGTGCCCCTCCGCCTCGGCGAGCCTGCCTGCCTCCTCGTTATACCGCGCTACGGCCACGTAGAGATCGATGCCGGGCTTGCCCTTGCTCTTAAGCGAGACCGGGTCGTCGGCGGCAGTGGGGGGCGCGGCCGGCTTGGGCGTCATGGCCTGCTTGAAAGACTGCCACATGGACGGCTGCGGAGGGGGAGAGACCTCCTGCGCGACGGCCGAAGAACAGGCCCCGGCCCAGTAGCCGACCAACGCCAGCAGCACGAGGCTTACGCTCTGCGCCGACGAAAATGGCACATTCGACAGAAGCCCGAAGCGCCAGCGAGGAAATGGTCTACATTCCTTGCTGGCGCTGCGGGCTTGTATCAGTCTGGCGCGCGAGCAGCGCAAAGCCCTTTGCCCTTCGAGCGCAGCGTCCACGAGGCACCTCCCTGTGCGCAAGGTTTCCGCGGCGGGGACCATTCCGGGTCCATCGCCCTGTATCGACCCGCCGGAGGCGATTTCTACATTCTAAGTGGCGAGTTGGGTGGGATTTAGCGGGTTTGACGGGAGCGGCGCGGGCGGCATCTGCGACTACTTTGGCCATCTTGCCCAAACTGCCACTTGAGCCCGCATTCCTCACCAACGTGTGCCACTGCTTGCCGTAAGGCAAGCAGTGAGAAGGCGCAACGTCCGCCACTGCTTCTGCGAAGCAGTGGCACGCTGTCACGCAACGGGTGGCCCTGGTGGAGATGCGGGCTAGTGGGTGCCGCCGGTGCCGGCACCTCCGCCGGCACCGCCGCCCCCGCCGCCGCCGGACAGCTTCGGCTCCGGGAAGGCCGCTTCGAACTTGCGGTTGACGATCTCGATGTGACTGGCGGGCCAGCCATCGCCGGGCCGGTTGGACTCGACCACCGGGACCACCTGGCCGCCGTATGCCGACTGGCCGACAAACAGTTGCACGGCGGCCAAGCGAACGGCGGTCTCCTGCGGCGTGGCCCCCCGGTAAACGAAGACGATCCGATGTTGCTCGGGGGCCTCGTTGAGGATCTCCAGGACCTTTCGCCGTCCGGCCTCGCTCAACTCGGCGCCGCCGTTCTCGAAGTGTACGTCGTTCACCAGGTTCTGTCGCTGCCAGCCGTTGCCGATCATGACGGCCAGCGGTTCGCGAACCGCCTGGCGGTCAGGGCACAGGAACGGCTCGGGCCAGCAGTTGCGACGCTTGAAGTCTTTCCCAATGCCCGAGAAGAACTCGCCAATCGGATTGGCCCAGAGCGGTGCTGCCCAGGCCGTTGCGAGCAAGAAGACCCATACGCCGCCGATGCGTCGAGAAGCCATATCCGTACCCTCCGTGGGAGACCTTCATCGTAGGTATCGGCGGGCGGTGGAGGGCGGCCGCGGGAAATCTCGCCAGTCCGCGTCAGATTGCCCAATTACCGCCATGGGTCATATAGGTCCCATAGGTCCCATACGCGCTTCCTCCCAGCCCTGGGGCCGCGGCCTACCCTTGGCCTGACATCTTCGGGAACAGATTGCGGACCATGTCGATGGCGGCAGGGCCGACGAGGATCACAAAAATGCCGGGAAAGATGAACAAGACGAGGGGGAAGATCAGCTTGACGGCGGTCTTGGATGCCTTCTCTTCGGCGAGCTGACGCCGCCGGGTCCGCAGGGAGTCGCTTTGCACCCGCAGGGCCTGGGCGATGCTGGAGCCGAAGCGTTCGGCCTGAATGAGCACGGCAGCCAGGCCGCGGAGGTCGGCCACGTCGGTCCGCGTTCCCAATTCGCGCAGCGTGTCGGCCCGGCTCCGCCCCATCTGAAGCTGGAAGTTCGTGACGGCCAACTCTTCACTGAGGACCCGGTAGCTGCGCTTCATTTCATCGCAGATCTTCCGCATGGCCTGGTCCAGGCCCAGGCCGGCCTCGACGCAGACGACCATCATGTCCAACGCGTCGGGCAGGGCGAGGAAGATGGCCTGTCGGCGTTTCTTGCCGATCAAGCCGAGGAGCAGGTCGGGCAGGTAGAAGAGGGTGGCGGCGATGGCCGCGGTCCAAATCAGCGCGCCCCGGTCGGCGCCGCGCAACAGCAGGGTGGTGCCGCCCGCGAAGAACAGGCCGAGCAACAGCCCGGAGAACTTCAGCCCGAGGAACAGGCCCGCCGACCCTTCGTTGCGGAATCCGGCAGCGGTCAGGCGGGTGCGGAGTTTGCTCTTCTCCGCCTCGCTTTTGGGCCCCAGCGGCTTGGTCAGGGCGGTGGTTCTTTCGAGGACCTTGCTGACGGCGGCCGATTTTTTCAGCAGGCTTTCGGCGGGGTCGCCTTTGCGTCCGCGGCGCTGGCGGGGATTCTTCAGGTCGGCCAGCCGTTCCACGACTCGCGGCTTCGTGGCTGCGATCCACTCCAGCGCCCACCAGGCCAACGCCGCGAAGGTGGCGAACACCGCCACCGGCAGGATGTCTTCCAGGTCGATCAGGGCGTCGGCGAAAAACACGGCGATTACACCTTGATGTTGACGATCTTGCGGATGACTAGCGCGCCGAGAATCTGCATGCCCACGGCCACGGCGAGCATCTTCTTGCCGGCCGGATCGGTGAACAGCACTGAGACGTACTTGGGATTGAGCTGGTAGACGGCCACCAACAGCACCAGCGGCAGGCCCATCAGGACCACGCCGGACAGCCGCCCTTCGCCGGTCAGGGCCTGGACTTGCCCCCAGATGCGGAAGCGGTCGCGGATCAGCGAGCTGATCTTGTCCAGGATTTCGGCCAGGTCGCCGCCCGTCTGGCGTTGCAGGATGATGGCGGTTGTGAAGAACTTCAGGTCCAGGTTGGGGATCCGCTCGCAGAGCGTCTGCAGGCTTTCTTCCAGGGGGATGCCGAAGTTCTGTTCTTCGAAGACGCGGCTGAATTCCTTGCCGATGGGGGCCGGCAGTTCGGTGGCCACGGCGTTGAACCCGAAGGCGAGGCTCTGCCCCGCCCGCAGCGCCCGGGCCATCATCTCCAGGGCATCGGGCAGTTGGCCCGCAAAGGCCTTTAGCCGCTTGCGGCGGCGATGCAGGACCCACGCCGGCGGCAGGGCCCCCAGCACGATGGCGGGCAGCGGAATCAGGGCGGGATGGGCGTGCACGACGGCCATCATCCCCGCGCCGGCCACGGCCAGGATCGCCGAGATCGCCACGAGCTTGCCTGCGCTCAGCGAGATGTCGGCCTGCTCGAACAGCAGCTCCACGTTGCCGAAGCGTTCCAGCAGCGTCTGGAAGAAGCCGGCGGCGTCGTCCAGGGGGTGGGCCAGCAGGCTGCCTTCCTTCAGCGGGCCGGCACGTCCGGCCTGCGGCGGACCGGCCCCGGTCAGCAGGTCGAGGCGGTTCTCGACGCGGGTGGCGCCCTTGCCGCCCAGCAGCAGGATGGCCCCTCCCACCAGGGTGGCCACGCCGACAAACGCGATCACGCCCAAGACCAACGCAGACACGCTCTAGTCCTCCGACGCGGAACGCATGCTCTAGTCCTCCAACATCATTCGCTCGCGGAAGGCGCTGGACGGCAGGCGGACCCCGGCCGATTCGAGCCGGGACATAAACGTGGGCCGCACGCCGGTGGCCATGAACTTGCCGTAGGCCCGGCCCACCTCGTCGACTCCCTGCTGCTCGTACCGGTAGATGTCCTGCATGACGATCGTGTCCTGCTCCATGCCCACCACCTCGGTAATGTACGTGATCTTGCGGCCGCCGCCCTGCAGGCGGCTGGCCTGCACCACGAGGTCCACGGCGCTGGCCACCTGTGCCCGCATCGCCTTCAGGGGCAGCTCGAAGCCGGCCATCATGATCATGGTTTCCAGCCGGGACAGGGCGTCGCGGGGCGAGTTGGAATGGATGGTCGTCAGCGAGCCCTCGTGGCCGGTGTTCATCGCCTGCAGCATGTCCAGGGCCTCCGCCCCGCGGCACTCGCCGATGATGATTCGCTCGGGCCGCATGCGCAGCGCGTTGCGCACCAGGTCGGTCGCCGAGATCGCCCCCTTCCCCTCGATGTTCGCCGGCCGCGTCTCCAAGCGAACCACGTGGTCCTGCTGGAGCTGCAGTTCCGCCGCATCTTCGATGGTCACGATGCGATCCGTGTTGGGGATGAAGCTGGACAGCGTGTTCAGCAGCGTCGTCTTGCCCGAGCCCGTCCCGCCGGAAATGAGTATGTTCAGCCGGGCCTTGATGGCCCCCTCCAGGAGCATGACCATCTCCGGCGTGAAGGCGCGGTAGTTCAACAGGTCCTCGAGCTTCAGCGGGTTGGTGCCGAACCGCCGAATCGAGACGCACGCCCCGTCCAACGCCAACGGCGGAATGATCGCATTGAAACGCGAGCCGTCGGCCATGCGGGCATCGACCATCGGGCAGGTCTCGTCCACGCGGCGGCCCACCTTGGAGATGATCCGGTCGATGATCTGCATCAGGTGGTCGTTGTCGCGGAAAGCCACGCTGGTCTTCTCGAGCTTGCCCCGCCGCTCGACGTAGGTGTTCTTCGGCCCGTTGATCAAAATGTCGCTGATCGTCGGGTCTTTCAGGAGCACCTCCAGCGGCCCCAGGCCGAACGTCTCGTCGAGCACCTCGCTGACCAACTGATCGCGCTCATTGCGGTTCAGCAGCGTGTCCTCGCTGTCGCACAGGTGCTCGACGACCAGCCGGATCTCCCGCCGCAGCACCTCGCCGTCCAGCTCGCCCACCTTCGTCAGATCGAGCTTGTCGACCAGCTTGCTGTGGATCCGCTGCTTCAGCTCCTCCAGCGTCTCGTCCTTGGAGTCGGGCGACCGCAGCGGGGGTGTCAGTCGAGGCATGGATGCAACCCTGTCCGTAGCTTTCAAGAAGCCATAGAGGCAGACTGGAACGTTTGCGGCCACCCGCGCGGCCGGGTAGTCCGCGCGTTCCAGGAAAAGATAGCTTACGGAAAGGCGAAGGGGAGAAGGCGAAGGGGGGCGGAGAGCAGAAGGCGGAAAAGGGAGGACGGAGGACCGGCAGTGAGGGGTAATCGGGTGGGAAGGGTGAAAAGAGTGCGAAGGGTTCTGTCAATAATACGGGCAGACGCTGCAGAGCGGATTTGTGCCCCGGGCGCTCGTCCGACGGAACAGCCGGTACGCCGGCCCGTGCCATATCGCCCTGAAGTCCTGGTCGAGAAGATTGCCCATGACGGGCATGGTCTGCGAATCGAACAGCGCGCAGCAGGGCAGCACCCTGCCGTCGGCGCCGAGAAAGATGTACTGCCAGGGCTGCAAACAACGCGGCAGCGATTGCGGCGGGCCGCCGGGCGTGCGAAACAAGCATTCGACCTTCAGCCCGCGGGCCCTGGCCGCGCGGAGGAAGCTCGCCCGGCGCAGCTCGTCCATCACGGCGTCCGAGGGACGCAACGACGCCACAAAGTCGTCCACGGGCACCGGGTCGAGCAGAAAAACGTCGTCCACTCCCAGGTCCAGGGCGAGCTCGAGGATCTGGGCCACCTCGCCGGCATTCCGCTGGCTGAGCACGGTGTTGAAGCCCACCCGCAGCGTGCCGCGGCGCTGCCGCCGGGCTTCGCCGAGGAACTCGCCGACCCGCCCCCGCCACGCGTCGAAGCGGGCCCCCACGCGGGCTGCCTCGAAGGTCTCCCGGCGGGCACCGTCGCAGGAGATGGTTACGCCGACGATGCCGGGCCGAGCGAGCACCTCGCGGCACGTGCGGGCGGTGAGCAACGTGCCGTTGGTATAGAACTCGCAGAGGATCTTCCGCGCGGCCAGCACGTCCACCAGGGCAAAGAACTGCGGGTTGACCAGCGGCTCGCCGACGCCGCTGAGAACCACGCGGGCCGGAACGCGGGGCAAACGATCCAGCATCCTCCCGAGAACCGTCGCGGTGAGATGCCGCCCGCCGGGTACCCCCTGGGTGGCGTCCCGCGCGTGCGGGCAGGTCGCACAACGCAGGTTGCACTTGCTGGTAGACTCGATCTGCACGCGGGAAGGGAACCGCCTGGGTCGCTCCGGCCCGAAACACGCGATCCTCCATTTCAGGGGGCCGTCGCGCCAGGCTTCGCGGCGGAGCAACCGGCCGGGAATGCGGCCCAGCGCCCTGCGGATGACTTTCCAGGTGGCCATGAACTATTCGCTGCCCGCGCTCACTTGCCGCCCTTGGCCGGCCAGAGCCGGAACAGGCCGCCCAGCGCGGATTTCTTCCCGCTCGCGTCCTGGGGCTCGGCCTTGGGATCGCCGCACAGCGCCGCCGCCAGGGCCACCAAGGACTGGGTGACCGCCGCCTTCGGTGACTGCTCGACCACCGGGATGCCGTTGTTGCGGGCCTCGATCATCGTGCGGTAGTCGTTGGGGAGCTGCCAGAAGACCTCTTTGCCGATCGTCTCTTCCGCTTTCTTCAGGGTGATGTGGCCGCTCTCCAGGCCGGCGCGGTTGACGACGATCTTCACCTTCTCGCCAATCCCGTTCATCTGGCTGAGCGACGTCATCAAGCGGACCACGTTCCGCAGGCACGGCAGGTCGAGTTGCGTGACCAGGAGGACCTGGTCGGCCATTTCCAGGGCGACCATGTCCAGCGGGGTGTAGCCCTTGGAGAGATCGAGCACCAGGTGGGTGAAGGTCGCCTTCAGCAGTCCGATCACCCGCCGCAGATCCTCGGCGCCCACCAGGCCGGCGTCCTCCAGTTGCACGGGCCGCGGCAGCAGGTACACCCCGGAGGCATGCTTGGTCAACGACCGCTTCAGCAGGCTGAAGTCGAGCCGGGTGACGTTCTGGGCCACGTCCACCAGGGTGTAGTCGGGAATGGCGTCCAGGAAGATGTCGGCATCTCCCAGGCAAAGGTCCAGGTCGACCAGGGTGACGGAGTTCTCCGGCTGCCGGGCCAGCGTGCAGGCGAGGTTGACGGCCACACTGGTGGTGCCCACGCCGCCCAGCGCGCCGGCCACGGCCAGAACCTGGCTGGTGCGGAGGCGGTTCTCGCCGATCCCCACCCGCCGCTCGCTGATCCGCCCCAGCGCGGCCAAAAGGTCCTCGACCCGCACGGGCTGGGTCAAGAACTCCTTGGCCCCGGCGCGGATCGCCCGCAGGATCAAGTGCCCGTCGTTCGAGGCACTCGTCACCAGCACCGCGCACCGCGGGGAATTGTCCGCGATGCGGGCCACGAGGTCCAGGGCCTTCTCCGGGTTGGCGTCCAGGTCCACCAGGCCGATGTCCGGGTTGGTCTGGGTCACCACGTCGCTGAAGAACTCGTAGCGGGAACACTCGGCCTCCAGCCAGACCATGTCCATGCCCAAGAGCATGGTCTTCAGCGCCTCGCGCTTCGTGTCGTCGGGATTGACGATCGCTAGCCGCAGGACGTTACTCATACCCCTACTCTACGACATCGTAGCCGGTGGGGCCGAGGAAAGGCGGCTCCGCGGGGCCCCCTGCGGGTCCCGCATCAGCGGCGGGGGCGGCGGGCCGGGCGACGGGGATTTGCGGCCTGGAGGGGACGTATGTATTGTCGGGTCCCTGCGGCGCGGCCGGCGTGGGTGTACTAACCGCTTGCACGGCCGGGGTGCCGCTCGCGGCCGGAGTGCCCGGCCCGCTTGGGCCGGCGGTCTGCCCAACGGCCATGGCACAGCCGGCACCGTTGGTCCCGTTACCGCCGGGACAGCAGCACGGCACCTCCAGATGCCCCTTGAAGAACAACTCGCAATCGCTGGGATTCGTTGTATTCATCCCCGGCCCGCACGGCGGCACCTGGCTGGCGTCCATCGCATCCACGAAGTCCGGCGTGACCAGCACCAGCAGCTCGATCTCGTTGAGCGTGTGCTGCTTCGTTCCGAACAGGGCCCCCACGTAAGGGATTTCGCTGAGCCACGGAATGCCGCTGCTGGTGGCATCGACTTGCTGCTGCACCAGCCCGGCGATCGCCAGCGTCTGGCCGGCCCGCAGCTCTACGCCCGTCTCGGCCTCGTTCACCTTCAGGGCGGGAATGCCCTGCACGCCGTCGGCGTCGTCCCGCTGGCTGACCCGCGGCCGGACTTCCAGCCGGACGCGACCGCCCCCCAGCACGATCGGCACGAAGTCCAGGCGGGTGCCGTACTCCTTCCAACCGACCGTGGTCCCGGTGATGTTGCTCGTCGTGTAGCCGAACTCGCCGCCGGAGGTGAAGTAGGCGGGCCGGCCGCTGATGGCCACCAGGTTCGGCTCGGCGAGGACTTTCGACAGGCCGTCCGTGCGGAGGGCCTCCAACACGCCGAAGAACGCGCTGTTGTTGTGGAACACGTAGGCGCTGATCGCCTGCTGGGGGCTGACGTTGATGGCGGGAACGCCCGAGGCGAGCGACGTCGCGATCAGATTGCTGGCCCCTGTCGCGAGCACGTTGCCGTTGGTGACCTTGGCGAAATCGAAGCCGAAGTTCCGCAGCTTCGTCCGCGAGACCATCATGAACTTGACGTGCAGCAGCACCTGCTGCACGCCGCTGACGGTCATGTTGTTGATCACCTTGTCCTTGCCGTAAACGGCCTCGGCGATGCGGATGATCTTCGGGACCGCCTCCTGCTGGTCGATCTGGCCCTTGAGGATCACGTCCGTGCCGACGGGCTGCACGCTGATCGCATTGTTGGGAAACTGAGTGCGGAGAATCTCGACCAACTGGCGGGTGTCGCCCAGGACCACGACGTCGATGGTGTAGACCCGCTTGTCCGCGCCCCAGAGGTTCACCTGGGTCACGCCCGCCTTCTTGGCGGCAACCTGCACCTGGTTCGGCGAGAGCGGCACCAGGTCCAGCACGTCCGGGTTGTTGACCTGCGCCTGGGGGATCTTCTGGTCGAGGGTGAGGATGCGGCTGGAGTTGACCATCATCTCCAGGCGGTCATGTAGGGCCTGCACCCGATAGAGCAGCGGGACGTCCGTGGCCGGTGGACTCGCCGGCACGACGGTGCCCGCCTGAACGCCCGCGGCCGCTGCCCCGGCAGGCGAAACCACCGCGGCCGGAACTCTACCGCCCTCGGCGGGCGGTGGCTGCGCTCCGAGCGGCTCCGCCGCCCCGAGAGCCCCCAACACGGCCAGCACAACGCCCGGCAACCGCACCCTTCCTGGCAATTCCCACATCTTCCTTGACCTTCCTTCCACGGCCCGCCATGGTAGCCGGCACACGCCGTGTGCCGGGGACCACGGGCGGCACACGGCGTGTGCCGTTACATTTTTCGCCCTCCGCCTGGCTAGGCGGGTTTCGGCGAATTCTGGGCGGGTATCGCTTCCTTGCCCTTTTCCACAGTCGAGCCGGGTTTACCGGGCTCGGTAGCCTCCTTGCCTGGGGGGACAAGCCTTTCATCCGCTTTGGGCCGGTTGGGCTGCCCCTGGGCCTCTTTGGCGGGATTGCCGCCCGGCCCAGTCGCCTTCCAAATACTCTGGCCCGACTGAGCCGGGCCGCCCGGCTCGGCCGATCCGCCCGGCTCAGCCGATCCGCCCGGCGCAGCCGGGGCGCTGGAATCGTCCTCACGCAGCTCGATGTCGCGGATGTCCGCCCCCCTCAGCAGCCTTATGTTCCAGCGGGCCGCCTCCCGAGGCGGAGCCGCCGCCTCCGACTTGGCGGCCATCTTCGCCTGGAGCGACTTGAGATACTCCTTGAACCCCTTGTCCATTTCGCTCGGCCCCCGACCCGCATTGGAAACCTGCACTTCCCGATCCCGGGGGGCTCCCTCGCCGCCGCCAAACAGATCCTGCGCCCGCGCACTGGCGGCGGCCACTACCTTATCGTCCTCCGGGCCCCGCATGATCAGGCGGATCATCCCCAACTCGCTGGCCAACGTCACCTTGGCCGCTTGCTCGGGCGTGACCAACAGCGAGACGGTCGTCGCCTGAATCGACTTGGTCCCCTGGCCCGTCGTATCCAGCCCGTAAACGTCATTGACGGCAAAGACCTTGATGTCTTGCAGAATCGTCTTGGTGCTGGTTTCCGAGATGCCGATCCCCTGGTTGCGCTGGCTGTAGAGTTGCAGATCGACGCGGGTCCCCGGCAGGACCAATCCGTGGTGGATCGTCACCGGGTCGACTTTGACGGACACCACGCGATACCCCTTGGGGATCAACTCGTCGGACCGGTCGCCCAAGCCGTGGCCGAACAGTTTCTGCTCCAGGATCGGCTCCCCCACGTAAAAATGGGTGCGGGCGCCGCGGCCTTCGACATCCTCGGCCCGAACCAATGTCCCATCGGGGACCTTGTCCTTGTCCCAATCCTGCAACTTGATCATTTCGGCGGTCAGCTTGGTGCCCAGCGCGACCTCCTTGGCGGCCACATAAATGGCCTGCTTCTCCGCGACCGGGGGGGCCTTGTCGGCGGATCGCCGGGCCACCACCTGCGTAATGCCCACGGACGCCACCAGGCCGCAACCCAGCGCCAGCAGTAGAAGAGCAATGGACTTGCCTCGCATGGTCCTCCCCCAATCGACACTTTCTAAAGAAGTCTCTCAAGAGGCATAACAGTTGTTGTCGTTAATTGCGCTCTTCCGTTTACCAACATTGGCGACGGAACCTTCGGAACTTGATTGAAAGGCCACCACTCGGTATCTCTCGCCACGGCGGCGTAACCGGTACCTCGTTTCCGCCGCGCGGAGGCTGCCCAGAGCGCGCACGAGTGGCCCATCGCCGATCTATTCGGCACAATCGGCAAACTTTCTCCAGTCTTGCCTGTTTACTTCCTCCGGTGGAGAACGCCGGTCGTGGGGCGTCGCGGCATGACGGAATTGCCCAGCCTGCGCATCTCTCCACTTTTCACCTAAATCAGCATTCCGCTCCAAACGAAGTAGGCGATCGTGCCTACGGCAATCGGAATCCCATAGGGCAACAACATCATTGAGGTCTTGCGCTCGGCGGCGATGGCCGAGAGCTGGCTGGGGTTGCGAATAAGCAGGATTTCGTACAAGATTCCGAAGAACTGCGTCACGTGGCGGTGCCACTGCCGCCGCACGAGGACCATGCCGACGGCCAGCACGCCGCCGACGATGGCCGAGACACAAAAAGCATAGAACGTGGCGGTGCCCCAGACCCAGGCCCCGACGCCGGCCAGGAGCTTCACGTCGCCGGCCCCCATGCCGCCAATGGCATAGGCCGGCAGGAGCAATGCCAGGCCGATGGCCGTGCCCAGCAGGCTCCATTCCAAGCCTGCCCAGCCGTAACCGATCGCGCTGGCCGCCCAGCCGCCGATAACCAGCGGGAACGTCAGCCAATTGGGCACCTTCAGCTTCCAGCCGTCGATCACAGCCGCCAGCACCAGGACGGCGCTGAGCAGCCAAATCTGCCAGTGGTCGATCAAGGCACAGGGCAGCGTGGGTGCGAAGCTCATCTTGGACTCCCTAGCGGTTGCCGGGACGGCTGGTCTTAGCGGTCGGTCATCGCCAGCCCACCAGCAGGCCGATCCAGGCCCCGACCACCGAGACCAGGCAGACGATCGTTTCGGCCGCAAGCTGAGTAAGCCCGATGGGGATGACCGGATTCACGGCGAACTCCTGGGAACGACCAGCGGATGGGCCGAGTGTGCGTCTCTACTGAAGCTTAGGTCAAGAAAGCTCGGCGGGCGGGGGTCTTAGGGCTTGGGCCTTGGGACCGAAATCCAAGACCAAAGACCCAAGACCCCGTGCCGTTCGCCCTTGCGGCTTCCCCAAGAAAGGCAATCCCCCTTGGCAGCCGGTGCGCCGCCAAGGGGGATTTCCGGTTTTCGCCGTGCCACGCGTCCGGCCGCATTGGGCCAGGCGGCGTGGGTCGGGCCGCGGTCTGGACGAGAGCCTAGCCGTGGATCGAGCTCGCCACACGGTTGAACGCGCTGGAGGCGTTCGTACCGATCGACGAGATGGCCGTCAGGCACACGACCACAATCAGCGTCAGCATCACCGCGTACTCGACGGCGGTGGGCCCATCCTCGGAAACGAGGAACCGGTGCAACTTCGAAGCAAGCGACTTCATGAGTATTCCTCCATTCCGGCGTCCTTCCCGAGACTCGGGACGACCCGGAACTACAACCAAACCTGGGTCTCGTCAGATATGACGGCGGTCCCGCAGGTCCGCCGCGGCCTGTACCATATCCTCCGACACCCCTCTAGTAAAAACAACTACAGGCCCGCAATCCATGTATTCAAGCGTCCTATCTCCATGCTAAACTCTAGGTCGGATTCTCCGGATGTCAAATTGTCGCGCCCCGAAGTTACCATGCCCAGCTCTTCCGTGCGACTTCGCCTCGGCACGCGGGCCAGCCCGCTGGCCCGCTGGCAGGCCGATTGGGTGGCGGCCCAGCTTGGCCGGCAGGGCATCGAGGTCGAGTTGGTCCAGGTGACGACTTCCGGCGATCGCGGCCCGCCGCCGATCGGGCGGGGAGCGGACCGCGGCCTTTTCACCAAGGAAATCCAAGAGGAGCTTCTGGCGGGCCGCATCGACTTGGCCGTCCATAGCCTCAAGGACCTGCCGACCGACGTGGTGCGCGGATTATGCCTGGCGGCGGTGCCTGAGCGCGCCGCAGTCAACGACGTGCTGGTATCGGCTTGCGCCGGGTCGCTTTCCGGGCTTCCCGGCGGGGCGCGCGTGGGGACCGGCAGTCTCCGCCGCCGCGCGCAGTTGCTCAACGCCCGCCGCGACCTGCTGATGCGCGACCTCCGCGGCAACGTCGAAACCCGGCTCCGCAAGCTGCGCGAGGGCCGGTACGACGCCATCGTGCTGGCCGAGGCGGGCCTGCGGCGGCTCGGCCTAGCCCGGGAAATCACCCAAGTGCTGCCGCTGGAGTTGTTGTTGCCGGCCGTGGGACAGGGGGCGTTGGCAATCGAGGCGCGGAGCGACAACGCGACGGCCCGGCAGGCCATCCTGCCCCTGGAGCATGCGGCCACGCGGGCCGCGGTAACGGCCGAGCGGGCGATGCTGGCCGCACTGCAAGGGGGCTGCCTGGCCCCGATCGCCGGCTGGGCCCGGCCCGAGCAAGACAGCCTCATACTGACCGGCCGCGTGCTCAGTGCCGACGGCGCCCGGAAAATCGAAGCCACGCTCGCGGCCGCGGTCAGCGACGCCGACGCCCTGGGCCGCCGGGTGGCCGACGCGCTTCTGGCGCAAGGCGCCGCCGCGCTGATCGAGGCCGCCCGCGGGGGCGAATGATCCGCCTCGGCGTCGGGTGGCACGCCCTGAGGAACGAGGGGCGTGGCCTGTCCCACTGCCCTACTGTTCGAACGCGCGGGCGGGCGGGGCGTCCTCGGGCAGGTACAGCAGCCGCCCGCAAGTCTTGCAGAACATCGGGTGCGACATGCGGATCTCGGCCTGCACGTTTAAGGGCACCTGCTGGTTGCAGCCGCCGCAGCAACCGTCGATCACCGCGGCCAAGGCGTCTTCGCCGCGCTGGCGGACCATCCGCTGGTAGACCTCGCGGACGGTAGCCGGCAGGCCCTCCTCGGACTGCCGCAGCTCCCCGTCCAGCCGCTGGATGTCGTGGCGGATGTGCGGCTCCTGCTTGCCGATCTGGGCCTGGAGCTGGGCGGTTCTTTGCCGGGCAGCCGCCAGGGCCGCCTCCGCCTCGGCGATCTTCGACGCAAAGGCGTCCACCTGATCGAGCGCCTCGAGAATCTCGTCCTCCAGCACGCTGTTGGCCATCTCGTCGGCGGCGATCTGCTCCTTCAATACCTGGTACTCGCGGTTGCTGGTCGCCATGTTCAGCTTCCGCTTGAGGTCCTTGATCTTCTCCTCGTTGCCTTTCAGTTGGAGCTGTTTCTGGTCGGCGTCTTTGCGGGTGGTCTTGAGCTCGTCGCGGAGCCGGGCCATCTCCTCTTCACAGCGAGTGACGTTCGCCTCGGCGGCGCAGATTTGTTTCGGGCCGCGGTCGAGCCGCTCCCGCAGGTCGCTGAGCTGCCGGTGGATGCGGTGCAGGGTCCGCAGCGTGCTTACGCTGACGTTCTTGCTGGTGCTAGACATGGGCAGAGGGGCGAGGGATTAGGGATTGGGGATTAGGGATTGGAGCCGCTTGCGGCTTCGCAAGAACTGCCGCTGGCGGTTTCGCCGGACTGCGCAACCGCGCAAAAAAACCGCCGGCACTTGGGCCGGCGGTCGGAAGAGCGTGCCGCTCGGGGTAGGGCGGAAGGCCAACCGCCCGCAGAGCGTTTCCCGCTCGGGCTCGTCACGCCGCCCGATCCACGAAGCCCGCCAACTGCCGGCTGCGGACCGGGTGCTGCAGCTTCTTGACGGCCTTGGCCTCGATCTGCCGCACCCGCTCGCGGGTGACCTTGAAGATCCGGCCCACCTCTTCCAGGGTATACGTGTACCCGTCCCCCAGGCCGTAGCGCAAACGGATGATCTCCCGCTCGCGGTAGGTGAGGGTCTTGAGCAGGGCGTTGATCTTCTGCCGCAGCAGTTCATTTCCGGCTGCCTTGTCCGGGCGGGGCAACCCGCCGTCCTCGATGAACTCTCCAAAACAACTATCTTCGCTTTCGCCGACCGGTCGGTCAAGGCTTACGGGGTGGCGGCCCATGCACAGCACGCGGCGGACCTCGTCCAGGCAAAAGCCGGCGGAGGCGGCCATCTCCTCGGTCGTCGGCTCCCGCCCCAGCTCCTGCGCGAGCCGCTTCGACACGTTCCGCAGCTTGCTCAGCACGTCGATCATGTGCACGGGGATGCGGATGGTGCGGGCCTGGTCGGCGATGGCCCGCGTGATTGCCTGCCGGATCCACCAGGTGGCGTAGGTGGAGAACTTGTAGCCGCGGCGGTACTCGTACTTGTCCACGGCCCGCATCAGCCCCGTATTGCCTTCCTGGATCAGATCCAGGAAGCTGAGGCCGCGGTTACGGTATTTCTTGGCGATGGAGACGACCAGGCGAAGGTTGCCGCTGGAGAGTTCCCGCTTGACCTGCTCGTAGTCCTGGTGCTGGCGGCGCATGAGGTCGCAGCGCTTGCCGAGGCTCTTGGGGCTTTCCTGGGTCTCGACCAGCAGCGCGCGGAGCTCGCGGCGCAGCGCTGCCCGGCGGTCGCGGTGGGCCGGGCTGTCCGGCGCAGTCCGCAAGAACTCGCGGATCTGCAGCATGCGGCCGACCGATTCCTCCATCTGCCGCATCATGGCCTGCACCCGCCGCGTCCGCAGGCTCAACTCTTCCACCAGCGTGAGCATCTTCCGCCGCCGGCGAATGAAGCGCGTGCGGGCCTCGGTCCGCACGCCCTGGGGCGTGCGGCGATTCAACAGCCGGTTGAAATCCCGCCGGTTCTCCTCCCCCAAGTGCATCAGCGTCCGCAGGTTGTGCGGCATGCGGGCAATGATCTGCTCTTTGGTCAACCGCTCGGTCAACGAGACCTTGATCGTGCGGTCGAAGGGCAGCACGCCGCCGTGCACCTTGGCCAGCGTGGCCAGCGTGTTGCGCATCGCCAGGTTGCAGCCGATCACCGTGCGGCGGAACTGTTTGCGGGTGACCTCGATCTTCTTGGCCAGCGAGATTTCCTGCTGCCGCGTCAACAGCGGGATTTCGGCCATCTGCGAGAGATAGAGCCGGATGGGGTCGCTCGTCCACTTGGTCACGTCCGGGGGCGGGGGCGGGGGCTCGGCCGCACCCCCCGGCACCCCCCCCTCCTCGAACGCCTCGGCCACCACTTCCTTGTCCGCCTGCTCGGCGATGTCGTAGAACTCCGGGGCCGGAGGTTCGCTCACCAGGTCGATGCCCTCCTCCTCCAGAGCGATCAGCAGATTGTCGAGTTTGTCGGGATTGACTTCCTCGTCGGGCAGGTACTCGTTGACTTCATCGTAGGTCAAGTAGCCTTGCGTCTTGCCCCTGGCCACCAGTTCCTGCAAGTCCTTGTCGAAAAGGTCCACCGTGCGACTCCTTTCGCGCCGTCTTGGCGTTCTCGGGGATCTTGGGACTGCGATCTTTCCTCGCGCCCGTATCCCCCCGATGCAATCGGGGAGCTGTGCGAGGGATCGCCCGGCCGAGAGTATCCTCACCCGTCCGTGGGCGCGGAAATACCCTGCCGGTTTCGCTCCTGCTGGATAATGTCCTTGAGCAGGTCCATTTCCTGACTCGAATCGAGTTGTCGCTCGCGCAGCGCCACGTTGTGCACGGGCCGCCGCTGGGCCACCTCCTTTCCAAGAAAACCGGCCAGCAGCTTGGCAAATTCCGCCTCCGCATCGGCCCAGCGACTGACCTTGGCTCGACCATGTTCGTCCAGTGCAACCAGCAAGCTCTTCGAATTGGCGTCGTCCAACTCCAGCATCAAGCGCTCGAAGGTGGGCGTTACGCCCCCGTCCAACAAGCGGTAACCGGTCTCAAAGATCAAGCGGCACGCATCGCCGGCGGACTTCTCCCCCAGCCGAGCCCTGGCGGCCGGCCACCGCTCGGGAATTGCCAAGAGCACCGCCAGCAACTCTTCTTCCCAAGCGGGAAGCCACTCGGCGGGCGTGGAGGCCGGGCCGAGCGCCGACCGCGAGCTGGCCGGCCGGTCGGCTGGCGAGGTTGACGAGCCCTTGGCTGCTCCCTGTCGCCGTAGCGCGGTCAACCGCCGGCGGATCTCCGCCTCATCCACGCGGAACATCACGGCCAACCGCTGGAGGAACTTCGCCTCCCGCAGCCGGTCGTCGCGGGTCGTATCGGGCTGCAAGCGCGGGGCCTTCGCCACCACGCCCACCAGCCGCTCCAGGGCCTGCGTGGAAGCGTGCACGTCGCGATCCAGATCCACGCCCCGGGTGGCCGCCTGAAAGGCGTGCTCCAGCGCGTCCACCGCCCGGCCGGCGAGCAACTCGGCCAGGGCCTCAGAACCCCGCTGGAGCAGCAGGTCGCAGGGGTCCAGCCCGTCGGGCAGGGTCAGCACGTGCAGGTCGACCTGCTGGGCAATGAACAGCTCCAGCACTTCGTTGGCCCGCTTCTGCCCCGCCTCGTCGCCGTCCAGCACCAGCACGATGCGGTCGGCGAATCGCTTCAGGATGCGGACGTGGTTCTCGCCCAACGCCGTGCCGAGCACGGCCACGGCATGGTCGAATCCGAATTGGTGGGCCACGATAACGTCGGTATAGCCTTCCATCACCAGGGCCACGCGGCCCTTGCGGACGGCATCGCGGGCAACGTCCAGGCCGTAGAGCAAGCGGTTCTTGGTAAACAGCGGGGTCTCAGTCGAGTTGAGGTACTTGGCCGGGTTGGTCGCCGAGGCCAACTCCGGCAGAATCCGCCCGCCCAGGCCGACCGGGCGGCCCTGCACGTCGCGGATCGAGAACAAGAGCCGCCCGCGGAAGCGGTCATACAGTCCGCCGCCGCCGGACGGCCGGGCCAGCACGCCGATGGCCTCCAGGACCTTTGCCCGGCCGGCGTCCCCGCCGGCTTGTTGCAGGATCCAGTCGCGGCCCGGCGGCGAGAAGCCCAAGTGGAACCGCTCGCTGCTCTGGGGCGTGATGCCCCGCTCTTGCAGATACCGCCGGGCGGGCTCGGCCTCGGGCGCGCCCAGCAGGCACTCGTGATACTTCTGCTCGACCCAGGCGGCCGCCTTGTAGAGGGTTTGTTTGTCCAAAGTGCCGCTGGGGGCCGCGGAGGCGGCTGCGGCCGGCCGGATCCTCTCCAGCGGCACCCCGGCCCGCTCCGCCAGCATCTCCAACGCCTCCCGAAACTCCACCCCCTCCATCTTCATCAGGAAGCTGAACACGTCGCCGCCGATGTCGCACACCCAACACTTGAACGACTGCCGCTCCGGATTGACCTGCAGGCTCGGACGCGTGTCGTCGTGCCAGGGACACAGCGCCACATATCCCCGACCCTGCCGGCGCAACTGCACGTAGTTGCCGACCAGGTCGGCGATGTCGATCGCCTGCCTGACCTGTTCCTTGACGTCCGCGGACGATCCGAAAGACACCGTCAACGTCTCCGTGGCGTGGGGGGCGAAATCCATTTCGCGTTTTCGGGAAGGCGACTCCCGGGACCGATGAGTCGGATCGACAATTCCCTTTGTCGTGCCGTGTTCCACTGGTGGGCAATGCTCCACGGCAGTCAGATTATAGCCCAACCGCAAAAACGGGTCAACCGCGCGAAGAAAAGGATGAAGGATGAAGGATCAAGAGAAATTCATCCTTGATCCTTGATCCTTTATCCTTCATCCTTAAGTCTTAATCCCTCTTCCACTTCCGCCTCGTGGATCACCTCGGCCACTTCCCGGCGGCCGGCCAGGTAGTAACCTAGCCCGATGGGGGTAATCAGCATCGTCACCAGCCGGTAGCCCAGGGCCACAATCAGGGCTTCTTGTTGCGCGGCAACCCAGGCCGGGGTATCCGCTGCCAGCCCCAGGGCGACTGGGTAGAGAAACACGACCACAAGCTCGAAGGGCCCCGCGTTAAGGGGGATCGTGCTCGCAGTCCCCGCGATCGGGTAGACCGCCAGAAAGACCCAGTAGGCAACGTCGAAACCCAGGCCCCGCGCAACGAGCCAGAGCGAAACGCTGAACACCAGTTGCAGTACGACGCTGCCGACCGAACTCCAGATCAACACCGGGGCATTGCGGCGATACATCCGCATGGCCTCGACCAATCGCTCTACCACCGGTCCGATCCGCGGCGCGCGCTCCAGCGCCGCTACCGGGCGGCTTTCCAGCACGCCGGGCAGGAACACGACGACGATGACCAGCGTGCCGGCCGCCGTCAGTCCGAGCACAAGCGGACAGACCCACTGGGTTTGCGGATCTTCCTGGTTCCAGAATCCGGTAATGAAGATGCAGACTGCGGCTAGGACGAACAGCAGATAAAGGCCGATAATGCGGTCCACCACCACGGAGGCCGCGGCCTTGGTGTGATTGCCGGGCCGCTCGTGGGCCAGCATCACCACCTTCAGCACGTCGCCGCCGAGGATCCCCGTGGGCAAGAAGTTGAATACGTAGCTGATCCAGCCGATCCGCATGGCGTCGTGCATGGGCAGCCGGATCCCCACTGCCCGCACCAGGTAACACCAACGCACCAGCGTCAGCGTCACGCCCAGCGCGCACAGCCCCAGCGACGCCGCCAAGAGGCCCCAGCCTTGGGGCCTTGCCAGCGTTTCCGGTAGCTTTTTTAGCAGAGCGCCCATGGCCTCGCGGGCCTGCTCGCCCCGCGTGGCGGCCCAAAAGAGGTAGCCGATGATGCCCAGCGAGACCCCAATCTTGAGCGCAGTGACCAGATACTTTTTCACGTGGCGGCTAGTGGCTGATGGCCAGTCGTAGGTTATGCTTCAGCATAACGTAAAGTCTTATTGCGGAATAAGTTATGCTGAAGCATAACCCGGCGGCCCGCGCCGGCCGCCATCAAGGATAGCACAGTTCCCCCCGCGGAGCGACCCCAACCAGCCACTAACCACCAGCCGCCGCCCCAAGACGGCTCAATTTGCGCATCCGGAATAACCGATCCTAGACTCAGATGACCCAAACCGAGCTACAAGTTCGCAGCAGTGGCGACGTTGCGCGCGGCGTGACGGCCGGCGGGGAACTGCCCCGTTGCGTGGGGCGATGGGAGCTGCTGGCCCTGGCGGCCGAGGGCAGTTGGGCCCAGGTCTACCGCGCCCGGCCTGCTGGCGCTGGGCGCGACGGCCCGGCCGCCCATGCCGTCAAAATGCTTCGGCCCGAGTGGCAAGGGGACCCCGTGGTGGAAGCCCTCTTGGGCCGCGAGGCCCTGGTGGGCCGGAGCGTGTCGCACCCGCACCTGGTGGCGATTCTCGACGCGCAGCTCCGCCAGGCTCCGCCGCTCTTGGTGATGCCGTGGTTGGAAGGGGCGACGGTGGAAAGCCGCCTGGCGGCCGGCTGGGTGCCCGACCTGCCCGAGGCCCTGGGCATCGCCCGGCAGGCCGCCGAGGCCCTGGAGGCCCTCGACGCGGCCGGCTGGACCCACGGCGACGTCAAGCCGAGCAACCTGTTCCTCTCGCCCGGGGGCCACGTGACCCTCTTGGACCTGGCTTTCGCCCGGCACCGCGGTGAAAACGCCCGGCAATCCGGCCGCTCGCTGATGGGCACGCCCTGCTACCTGGCGCCGGAATGCTTCTCCGACGCCCCCCAGCCCGACATCCGCAGCGACTTCTACAGTCTCGGCGCCGTGCTATACCAGTTACTCGGCGGGCGGTTGCCGTTCCAAGCGGAGGAGCTGGGCCAGTTGGCGATCCAGCACAAGCAACAGGGCCCGCCGAACCTCCGCCGGCTCGCCCCGTTTCTCTCGGTAGCGGTCGTCCGCCTGGTTCACGAGATGCTGGCCAAGGACCCCTTGCGGCGGCCGCAGACGGCCGGCGAGCTGGTCCGCCGGCTGGTGCCGCTGGAGATCGCCACCTTCGCCGAGCGGGCCGTGGCCTGACGGCCGCTACCGCGTCCGCGCCCTCGTTCCCACGGTCCGCCGTGGGAACGCTCTGGACGGCCGCTCCCGCGGCCCTTCCGGTCCCGCCTCGCCGCGGCCACCGGCAAGGCATCCGCGCGCCAACGGTTGTTGGAGGAGGTGGGTCCCGTCTGCCGGACGGGACTTCAGGAAGCCGATGTCGAGGAGTCCCACCCGGCGGGCAAGTCCTGCCCAACGAATAAGTCCCGCCCGGCAGGCGGGACCTACTGGCCGCGGCCCTTCCCCAGCCGCGCCTCGCCTCGGCCATCAGCGGCGCGGCCACCGGAACGCTCAATAATTAGCTACGTATCCCCGGAACCCCACTCTCGCCTTCTGTCAACGGTTCGGTACTGTGTCCCCCCGCCAAGAATACGAGACACGCCTATTGGGGAATGTCGAGTTCCTTCTGAAATTCACCGCGGCACGGGGCGGTCACCATGTATAAATACTCAACCCACACCCTGACGCGCCTACCCCGGATATCCTCCGGCGCGCCACTGGTTGGAAGGATCTGGCGGGCGGGCATGTTTCCCCCGGCCGGGAGGGTGCCATAGGTAATCCGGTGCCCCTTGTCGTAGCAGAGATCTACCGTCCATAGGCTCCTCCCCAGCGTGTCCTCAACGCGGAAGCCCTGGATGCCCTCTATTCCAATATGCGGGATATCGAAGACCACATCTTGACCCTCAACGCGGGCGCGGACATCCACCCACGGCAGCAACTGGTCCAGGACCACTACGAGACCGACCCCCAGGCCGAACAGGACCAGGACCCCGGCCAGAAAGATGCGTTTTCGGGGTAACATGGCCGTTAATCCGTTGGTTCGGGCTCCGCTTTTCCCCCCGTCTTCCACGGCGTGTGGCTCGGCCAGAGTTTGGAGGTTCCGGGGAAGAGGTTCCGGCGACACATTACTTAATTCGCGGCCGGGCCACAGGGCTCGGGCGTCACTGTTCGACGGACGGCGCCGAATCAAAGGCCCCTCCCCTCCCGCTCCCCGGGCCCGCGATTGCACCAGGGCCGGTCCACCCGCGGGCCGCCTGGCCCGCGCGGCCCAACGGGGCCCCGAGGCCGATCCTCGGCGACGGCCTTGCTACTCGCGCGTCTGCACCGACAGATACATCGCCAAGCCCATCTGCGCGATCTGGTCGAGCTGCTCCTCCAGCCAATCGACGTGCTCGTCTTCGTCCGTGAGGATGTGATCGAGCAGTTCCTTGGTCGCCCCGTCGCCCACCTCGGCGGCCAGCCGGATCGCCTCGTTGTAGGAGCGCACGGCCCCGAGTTCCGCGTCCAGGTCGTTCTGGATTTGCTTGGGCACGTCCGGGCCGATGCGGATCGGGTTCAGCTCGCTGACGGTCGGGGCGCCGTCGAGGAAGATGATGCGTCCGATGAGCCGCTCGGCGTGCTTCATTTCCTGGATCGCCCGTGCCTCGACCGACTTGTGCAGCCGCTCGTATCCCCAGTTGTCGCACATCTCGGAATGGACCATGTACTGGCTGATTCCGGTCAGTTCTTCGCGCAACAGGTCGTTGAGTTTCTTGACGAGCTGCGGGTTGCCTTTCATGGACGCCTCCTTTTTCGCTAGGGTTGGTTGACGGGTTTCGCTCGCACCTATGTATCCGGCACACTCCGTGTGCCGCCCGGGTACCCGCTTGCGGGTGACGGCACACGGAGTGTGCCGGATACATTAGCGGCCCGCGTCAGGATGAGTTATTGAGAGAATGCCCATGCGGATTGCCTTGCTGGCCGGAGGACTGTTTGCCGCCGCCTTCCTCGTGCATTGGCTGGTGTGGCGGATTCGCATTCCGCGGCGACAAACGCCGGCCCTCCTGGTCATCCTGCTGGGGTCGCTGCCCTTGGGGTTGGCCGCCGTCGCGTATGTGCCCGCCCTGCAACCGCTGGGTCCGCTGGGGTTTTGGGAGTGCATCCACGTGGGCACGTTTCACGTGGCGATGTCCCTGGGATATATTGTCTGCTACTCGGCGTTGGCGGAGCGCAGCCCCAGCATGACG
>Ga0181527_1001590_pt1 | contig 23139 bp, 16 predicted proteins | sample PEATcosm2014_Bin_30_FD_119762 | JGI IMG/M metagenome (GOLD analysis project Ga0181527, IMG submission 119762) | Peatland microbial communities from MTU Mesocosm Facility, Houghton, MI, USA - PEATcosm2014_Bin06_60_metaG | ecosystem: Environmental > Terrestrial > Soil > Wetlands > Peat | place...
GCGTGCACCAGCGAGTAGCCCAACTCGCCGCCTTCGTGAATGGAGCCCGGCGTCTCCGGCGCAACGTGACTGGGAATTCCGTAGGGCCAGCTAAACTGCCGGAAGAGCCGCTTGATGCCGTCCGCGTTCTGCTCGATGTGGGGATAAATCTCGGAGTAGGAGCCTTCCAGATAGGTGTTGGCCACGAGGCCGGGCCCGCCGTGCCCCGGCCCGATGATGTAGAGCATGTTCAGATCGCGCTCGGCGATCAGGCGGTTCCAGTGCACGTAGAGAAAGTTGAGCCCCGGCGTGGTGCCCCAATGGCCCAGCAGGCGCGGCTTCACGTCGTCCAGGGTGAGGGGACGCTTGAGCAGCGGGTTGTCTTTCAGATAAATCTGGCCGACGGAGAGATAGTTGGCGGCGCGCCAATAGGCGTTCATTTTGGCCAGCAACTCTGGGCTCAGGGGGCCTTTGCTCGCGGCTTCAGTCATTTTGCACCTCGCAAGGGAAAGTTTGCGTGACACCTCCAGCCTAGCAGCCGCCGGAAGCTGACTGGGGTGATTGATGTCACAAGCGGATAAAATGCCGGTTAACGGTATGAAACTTGATGAGGATTTTCCTTCTTCTTAGGTCCGGCAGGTCGTAGAGTCGCTCCAGGAATTCTATCGAGTTATCCGGGCTTACGTTTCTTAAGAGCAACGGAGGGCAAGCTGAGCGCGTGTCCAGCTAAATTTTAATATTTTATTGGTGGACGCGGTAGGAATCGAACCTACAACCTGTCGGTTAAGAGCTAGGAATGTGCCCTTTTCAGCATTGCTCGCTGCTGCTATATATTGCTTATATTAAATGGCTTGCGAGGACTCTCTGCTACAAAGAAATTGTGGGGACTACCCACAATTGCCCACGTTTCTGAAGCTGTCTACCCACAAAAGTCCCCACAGTCTTTATCCGATGATCTTTCGGCGATAAACGCATTCACTGACTCTGTTCACGTCGATCTCCCTTCCCCACTGGGGGCGTAGTGTCTCTGAGGGCCGGGAAACGGCCTCCGGAGACGCAATACACGGACGCGCAAAGCACATTTACCCTTGTAATCGCCGCCGGAATGCGGAATCGCTCCCAGAAAACAGCTTCCAACCTTCAACACGGAAAAGATCAGGATCTGATCAGAGGTTCCCTAATGGACTTTCTCCTTGCTGCACGGAAGGGTTTGTGGTACATTCTTTTCGTGAGCATTTTTAGCCCCACGACTGCCGAAATGTGTTGTTGTCCAGCGATTTGCTGTGCACAGACGCATTCTGGCGTGAGGAAGTGGTTGGGCTAGAGTAACTTACAAGCCGCTGCCTCGAAAGTACCCACCGCCAGAGATCGAACTGGCAGGTGGGTTTTCTATTTTGGGTTGAAAATGAGGCGGATGCGGTAACAGGAGCAGCCGCCGAAGAGGTTCCAGGCTAGGGAGAAGACGATGAGCGTTCCTGAAATCCGTGTCGAAGAGTTGAAGCAGCGTTTGGATGCCGGCGAGAATCTATTTTTGCTCGATGTGCGCGACGAGTTCGAGTATGAGATCTCTAACATCGGCGGACGGTTGATTCCGCTTGCTGAGTTGTCGAAACACCTCCATGAACTCGACACGAACCTGAATATCGTTACCGTCTGCAAGATGGGGCCGCGGGGCGTGAAGGCCGCACAATTGTTGCATGATGCAGGGTTCTCCCATGTGTGGAACCTGACCGGCGGAATCCACGCCTGGTCGGATCGCGTGGACCGGAGCGTCCGGAAGTACTAGAGTTCGGTTTTTTACAAGCGCCGGTGGCGAAGCGGTCAACGCGCAGGTCTGCAAAACCTGTATTCGCGGGTTCAATTCCCGCCCGGCGCTCCAAATTCAGATTGGGAGCGAGATTCGCAACTGAGATCAGTCGCTTTTTTCATCTTCCCCAGTGCTAAAGATTTTTCCTCGTCGAGTCAATTTGTTGCAGTTACACTTTTTACGTGGAACCAGAAGGAGTATTACCGTGACCGATCAAGTCCTCCGCGCCTCACTAAGCGAACAAGCTGCATTTCAACTCGCAAATGTAACCAAAACGGCGCCGCAGTTCGGAGCCATCACTCCCCGCTGGCTGGTTCGCTTTCTGGACTGGAAGCCGCTCGAAGCCGGCACATTCAGGGTCAACAAGGTGGATGAGAGCAAGGCCATCGAGTCGACCTGCGACCACTCGGACGAATCCACGCTCGCTTCCACCTTTGTCGATTATCAGGAGAAGTCGCGGGAATACCGGCTGAGTAGCATCAATGCGGTTCTCAATGTTCACACCCGCGTCTCCGATCTGCTCAGCAATCCATACGATCAGGTTCGTGAGCAGTTGCGGCTGTTGATCGAGAGCGTCAAGGAGAAGCAGGAGAGCGAGCTGCTCAACAATGCGGACTACGGCCTGCTGAATAATGTGGCCGGCGCGCAGAAGCTCAAGACGCGTAAAGGCGCGCCCACGCCGGACGATCTGGACGAGTTATTGACGAAGGTCTGGAAGGAGCCATCGTTCTTCCTGGCGCATCCGCGCTCCATTGCCGCCTTCGGACGGGAGTGCACCCGCCGCGGCGTGCCTCCGCCCACGGTAACTCTGTTCGGAACGCCGTTCCTGACCTGGCGCGGAGTACCGCTGATTCCCTCCGACAAGATCGCCGTGAGAAGCAAGGATCATAAGTCGAAGATCCTGCTGCTGCGCGTGGGCGAGAAGAAGCAGGGCGTGGTGGGCCTCTTCCAGCCGGGACTTCCGGGAGAACAGAGTCCCGGCCTGTCGGTCCGCTTCATGGGCATCGATGAGCGCGCACTGGCCTCTTACTTGATTGCGCTGTACTGCTCGGCGGCTGTGCTGACCGATGATGCCATTGCCCTGCTCGAAGACGTGGATGTGAGCCAATACCATGAGTACAAGTGACCGGACGCTAATATCGACAGCGCCTCCGGAGACTGGCGGTTGGGCCGCGGCATTGCCGGTGAGCGAAGGCGCGCCGCCCAGCATTCTCTCGCCGGCTGAGTTAGCGCGCATGGCCAACGAACTCTTCACGGCGTTGCCCGATGGGCTTCAGCAGCCCGCTGTTGCCGCGGCCAGGGCGGTCTTGCCGCCCAACTCCGCCTTCACCGGAAACCCATATGCGGCAGCGCCCAGCCCAACTGCGCCCGCCGCGCCGGGAATACTCGCGAGCCTGACCGAAGCACAGCCGGGAGTATTCGTCGCCACTCCGGAGAGAAGCATTGCGCCGGATGCTCGGTCGTCTGCTTCCCCGGCTCCGGCTGTTCCGGGCGGCGGAGTTGCGCCCACGGCAGTGCCAGGTTTTCTTCAGGATGCGCGGCCCATCTTTCAAGAGCCTGCCGCGGAGCCAACTGCACAGCGCACGCCTGCACAAGCAAGCGGGAAGCCTGCGCCGAGCGAAGAAGGTTATGCGGCCATACCTTCTTCGTTGCTTGCTGAGCTTCAACCATCGCAACTTATACAACCGCCAGCCCCGGCAGTCCCCGGCGTTTTCGGAGTTGTCGACTCCTCGGCGGTTCCGACTTTCTCTTTCATGGAGGACGCGAGGCCGCTGTTTTCAACTCCACCTTCGATCCCCGGACCGGTTCCGGCAGGCGCCTCGAAGGATCACCCCGCGAATTATAGCAATCCATTCGCAGCGCCGCTTGATCGGGATGCGCCACAGCTCTTTGGGACGGTAACTCACGAACCCGATTATCGCGCGCCTGCATCGTATGACCCGCAGAGTCAGCCGCGGCAACTCGATTCAGCAAATGTTGTGCCAGTGCTAACTCCTGGTGCAGGACAGCCGGAATTATCGGAGGATCTTGGACTCTCTTCGTATTCGTTTGACGTGGAGGCGATCCGCCGCGATTTTCCTATATTGCGCGAGCAAGTTAACGGCCGTCCGCTGATCTGGCTGGACAATGCGGCAACGACGCAGAAGCCGCAATCGGTGATTGACCGCCTGAGTTATTACTACGAGCACGAGAACTCCAATGTGCATCGCGCCGCGCATGAGTTAGCCGCCCGAGCCACTGATGCCTACGAATCGGCGCGCGAGAAGACGCGCCGCTTTCTCAACGCCGGCGCACCGCGCGAGATCGTCTTTGTGCGCGGAGCCACGGAGGCCATCAACTTAGTAGCGCAGAGTTGGGGGCGGCAAAACATTCAGAAGGACGACGAGATTGTCATCACCTGGATGGAACATCACGCCAACATCGTTCCCTGGCAGATGCTGTGTGCGGATAAGGGTGCGCGGCTGCGCGTTGCTCCGGTGGACGACTCCGGACAGATCCTGCTCGATGAGTACGAGAAACTTTTGGGGCCGAAGACGCGGCTGGTCTCGATCGCGCACGTCTCCAATGCGTTGGGCACAATTCTGCCCGTCAAGGCGATGGTAGAGGCGGCTCATCGCCACGGCGCGCGCGTGCTGGTGGACGGCGCGCAGGCGGTCTCTCACATGCGCGTTGATGTGCAATCCATCGGCTGCGACTTCTACGTCTTCTCCGGCCACAAGGTCTTCGCGCCGACCGGAATCGGAGTGGTCTATGGAAAGTCCGAGGTGCTGGATAACATGCCGCCGTGGCAGGGCGGCGGAAACATGATTCAAGATGTCACCTTCGAAAAGACGCTCTACCAGCCGCCGCCGCAGCGATTCGAAGCCGGCACGGGAAGTATTGCCGATGCCGTTGGCCTGGGCGCGGCCATCGATTATCTGGATCGCGTTGGCATCCATAATGTTTCACGCCACGAGCATATGCTCTTAACGTATGCCACTGCCGCACTGCAGAAGATTCCAGGGCTGCGCATCATCGGCACGGCAAAAGAAAAAGCTGCTGTAATCTCTTTTGTGATGGATGGCTTTCGCACCGAGGAGATCGGCGACTATCTCAACCGCAAGGGCATCGCGGTGCGCGGTGGCCATCACTGCGCGCAGCCGATCCTGCGGCGCTTTGGCCTGGAAAGCACAGTGCGTGCTACTTTCGCACTCTATAACACATGCGAGGAAGTTGACGCATTGGTCGCGGCCTTGTGGGATTTGCGCCAGGGAAGAAATCCAGGGCTTGCCTGACAAGTAGTTCACTTGAAATGAAGAAGGCCAGTCACAGTTAAGAGGCTGGCCTTTTTCCTTCGTTCTACGACTTAATACTTCGGCAGTGATGTGTCGATCTTGTCAGCCCAGGCCAGTATGCCTCCAGCCAGGTTCGAGACACGCTTGAAGCCTGACTGGCGCAGAAAGTCCACAGCCTTGGCGCTGCGCGCGCCGCTCTTGCAATGCACCACGATCTCGCGGCTTGAGTCGAGTTCATGCACACGTGTCGGCAGATCACCGAGTGGAATCAGGTATGCCTTTATGTTGACGATTTGATATTCGTGAGGCTCGCGAACGTCGAGCACAAAAATCTCTTCCTTTGCATCAAGACGCCGTTTGAGAACCTCGGGCTGAATCTCGGGAATCTTCGCGCTGAGTTTTGCTTCGGATTCTTCTCCACGAACGCCGCAGAACTGGTTGTAATCAATCAGTTTCTTTACCGTGGGATTCTCGCCGCAGACCGGGCACTCCGGGTTCTTGCGCACGCGTAGCTCGCGGAAGCGCATGGCCAGCGCGTCCACCAGTAACAGACGGCCAATCAGAGATTCGCCCGCGCCGAGGATCAGCTTGGTCACTTCAGTTGCCTGAATCACGCCGAGCAGTCCCGGCAGCACACCGAGAACACCGCCTTCCGCGCAGGAGGGCACAAGTCCGGGCGGCGGCGGCTCAGGATAGAGGCAGCGATAGCAGGGGCCAGCTTCAGTGGCAAAGATGCTGGCCTGGCCTTCAAAGCGAAAGATCGACGCATAGACGTTCGGCTTGCTGCTGAGCACGCAGGCATCATTGACCAGATAGCGCGTGGCGAAGTTATCCGTGCCGTCGGCGATGATGTCGAAGCCGCTGAAGATCTCCAGCGCGTTTTGACTGCTCAGATAGGTGTCGAAACGCTTGATCTGGACAAATGGATTGATCGCGGTCAGCTTGTCGATGGCCGAATCGAGCTTGAGGCGGCCCACGTCGCTGGTGTGATGAAGCACCTGCCGTTGCAGATTCGTATAGTCCACCACATCAAAATCGACGAGGCCGAGAGTTCCCACGCCCGCCGCTGTCAGATACAAAGCCAATGGTGAGCCAAGACCACCCGCACCCACGCATAGCACGCGCGCGGCCTTCAGCTTCTTCTGACCTTCCATCGTGACTTCGGGCATGATAAGGTGACGCGAGTAACGCAGGATCTCATCGTTGTTCAGCGTTGCGGTATTCGCTTCTGTCAATGTGGCCACTGATTCTCTCCTTTTACTACGGCGCATTGCATGAAACTGTTCTCTGTGAGACGCCGCGGAAGTCATTGTCCGCCTGCAACAGAGGGAACGATGGTGACTGTATCCGTCTCCTTGACGGGCGTAGCGTCCTTGTTCAGATAGCGGATGTCTTCATCGTTCAGATAAACATTCACAAAAGAGCGCAGCTTGCCGTCTTCCGCGAAGAGATGCTTGCGCAGATCGGGATGCTGGGTAACAAGATCGTTCAATGCCTCGCCAACGGTCTTGGCAATTACTTCTATCACGGATTGCTTCCCGGCATAGGGACGAAGAGGTGTGGGAATCAATACTTTCGGCATATCATTTCCTTCCTGAACGGATCTGGTTTGCATTGTTACTGTTCGACTACGTCGAGTCCTTCGTCTTCGAAGTGTTTGGCTTCTTCTTGCTCTAGCAACATAAACGAGTTAGTCAGCACGGCACGCCCTTTTTCCACGCTGGTAATTACATACGAGCATCCGGTCCAATGCGCTTCATCAAGATCGGTTGCTGACCAGTGTGCGGGATGATCGGGATGCGAATGGTAAAAACCCACAATGTCGTGGCCGGCCAACAACGCTTCACGCTGAATTCGCACCAACTCCGATGGACTAATGTGATAACGATTCTGCGGAGAGTCGGTGCGTGTGTTGCCGCACAGCACCACGGCTTTGATCGCTTTTCCGCCAGCTTCGTCGAACTCGCCCACCAACACGCCACAGCATTCGTGCGGATATGTTGCCTCGCCGTGCTGCCGCAGTTGATCGTAAAGTACGCGAGGTATCCTCAATGCCAAGGTCATTTACTCCTTGTCTCAGGCGGTCTCGCCCCAGAAGTGTTCGCTCAGATACTTGTCGCCGGAGTCAGGGAAGATGGTGACCACAACCGACCCCGCATCGGCCTCGCTCGCAATCTGCATCGCGCCGGCCAGTGCGGCGGCCGCGGAAACGCCGATGAGCAGACCCTCCTCCCGGGCCAGTTTCCTAGCCATGGTATAGGCAGCTTCTGTTTCGATGCCCAGTTGCGCGTCCGCGATTCTCGAATCGTATATCTTCGGAATGATTGAAGATTCCATGTGCTTGGCTCCCTCGATACCATGAAAGGGAGAGTCGGGCTGGAGAGAGATGCAGCGTATTCCCGGATTCAGTTCCTTCAATCTCCGCGAAGTCCCAACGAATGTTCCACTGGTTCCGAGGATGGCCGTAAAATGCGTCACCTGCCCCGCGGTCTGCTGCCAAATTTCATCGGCAGTCCCGTTAGCGTAATGCGCGCGCCAGTTGGCGTCGTTGGAATACTGATCTGCGTAGTAGTACTTATCCGGATTTTCGGCAATCATCTCGCGCGCTTTGCGAATCGCGCCATCCGAGCCTTCTCCCGGATCGGTGTAAATAACTGTTGCGCCGTAGGCGCGAAGAATTCGCTTTCGCTCCACAGATACATTGGACGGCATACACAGCGTGATTGGAATGCCGCAAGCTGCTCCCAGCATGGCATAGGCAATTCCCGTATTTCCGCTAGTAGAGTCCAACAGCGCCCTGCCTGCTCCAAGTTTGCCTGTTCGCAAGGCTTCATCCACAATGCTGGATGCCGCGCGATCCTTGACCGATCCGCTGGGATTTGTCCATTCTGCCTTGGCCAGCACTTGCACATCCTTCAGCCCGCTGGTGATGCTCTCCAGACGCAGCAATAGTGTGTTGCCGATTTGCTGTCTCAGATTGACGCCCAATGCAGTAGTCATGTGATTTCTCATCTTCCCCATGCGTACTGGTGTCCGGAGCCGCGAACCGCGTCGCCATTATTGTCGAGTACATTTCCGCTCAATGCGGCAAACTCGGCCTCAGCTTCCCGTAAAGCCACGTGCCCAGAAGCGCGCTCACCACGGCTACTATCATCACCGTGACGCCGTTGCCGATGAGCGCAAAGAGCGGTCCGGGGCAAGCGCCGGTCAGCGCCCACCCCAACCCGAAGATTGTGCCGCCCGCTGCGTATCGGATGCCGTTACCCAACTCTTTGCGGGGGATCGATATTTTCTCGCCAGATGCAGCCTTCAGTCCCGCCCGCTTGATCAGCGCCACGGAGAGAGCGGCCGTCACAATCGCCGAGCCGATGATGCCGTACATGCGGAAGGACTGAAAGCGAAACATCTCCTGAATGCGGAACCAGGAAAGCACCTCAGACCGGCTGAGAACGAAGCCAAAGGCGACGCCCAGCAACAAGTAAACAGGCAGAAATGCCGGCCTTACTGCTTGTTGCCCGGAACTCCCCGCGCCGCAACCGTCGAATTCAGATACAAGTGGCGTGGTCATACTCCTCCTAAGACAACCGGCAGGATGAAGTACGTGGCGGCCAGGCCTCCAGCAAAAAAGCCGAAGACTGCGATTAGCGATGGCAGCTCAAGGTTAGCCAGTCCGCTGATGGCATGCCCCGAGGTGCAGCCGCCGGCGTAAGCCGTTCCAAAACCCCCCAGGAACCCGCCCACCACCACCGATAGAAACCCGCGCAACGTGAGCAGAGCGTGCCAGGTAAAGATCTCGCGCGGCGCCGCGCCGTGAAAGTCGTGAATCCCCAGCGCGGCCAGAGAATTCCTGGTCGCCGCGGAGATCGCAACGTCGTGCACCGCGCTACTATGGAATGCCAGAAATCCGCCGATCAGAACCCCGGTCAAAAAGATCAGGTTCCACAGCCCGGCCCGCTGCCAGTCATAGCGAAAAAACTCCACCTTGCCCGGAGCAATGGCCGCGCACAGATGGCGCAGATTGCTGGAGATGCCGAAGACCTTGTTTCCGGCAATCAATAGCGCCGGAACAAACAGTCCAATCAACGGACCCGCCACATACCACGGCCATTCTGCCGTGAGCCAGCTTGTCATATGGGCGTACCTCCTCTCCACGCAGCCCTCTGAGCGCGCTACTTCTTCTTGTCCCGATTCCATCCAAATGCGATCTGAAACGAATTCTGATACATGCTCAGATTCGCGTTTCCGCCGCCATAGGCTGAGGGAATTGAATTCACGCCATTCACCGTGTTATTGAAGGCGTGAATATACGCGAAGCTGAGTTCTTTTCCGCTCTTGGAGGCCCAGGTCGCTCCCAAGTGTAGATGATCCTTGGTTACGGCCGGAGCCAAAAGATTGAAAAATGTCTGCGAACTGTCGAAGGGAGCGCCGCCGTGATTGTATCCTCCGCGCAGAGTCAACGCCGGGGTCGCGTCATAATCAAGCCCAACCTTCGACACATTGATGTCATGCCATCCGAAGCCGGGTCCGCCATCGGTCCCCAGCGGCGATGTGCTTGCCAAAGGGTCAGCTATCGACTTGACCGAACCGTAAAGGATGCGTTCCTCGTCAAAGAGCAGCGTCGCCTTGGAGCCCAGCTTCACCGAAGCGCCGCCGGCTAAATTGGCCGGAATATCGAATCCTCCGTGCTCGGCAAAGAGCCCGCTGTAGCGGCTGAATTTGCTCACCCACGTCCGGCTTTGGTAGGTAGCTCCCACGCTCAGTGCTTTGTTCAGTTCGCCCATCCAGCCCACACGCACGCCGCCGCCGCTCGAATAGGCGTACCCGGTGTTGGTCACATGGGTTGGATCGCTGGAAATGCCCTCGATATACTGCAATCCCTCCGCGGCGAAACGCTGCACTGCGATATTCGCGGCAACGCCGAAGTAGTTATGCGCTCCCGCCTTGTAAGCCAGGGTAGGCGAGATGAAAACCTGGTCAATATCCACGCCGCCGCGCGTCGTGCCCAGCAGCGGAATCGGCGTCTTGTACGAAGTATTCAGGCCGCCATTGCCGTAGATCGCTATGCCCAAAGCGAGGCTTGGCCTGTATTGGAGGCTATACCCTAATTCGGGAAGCTCGAAGTTCGTAACCCGGTTGGCATCATAGGCGCCAGCTGCGGGACTGGGACTGGTAATTGTGGCCGAGCGATTCGGGCGAAACAACGTCAGCCCAATATCGATACGATTGCCTACCAGCAGAAGCCCGGCAGGATTGGTTGCTCCCGCGAGGCTGTCCGCGGGCTTGGCAACGCCCGCGCCTCCCTGGCCCTGCTGCTTGGTTCCGTATCCAGTTAGAAAATATCCGTCCGTCGCAAACGCTGAATTGACAATCAACAGCGACGCAATCACAACCGGCAGCACTCGACTCGCAAATCTGTTCATATAGGCAATCTCCTCAATTTGGGGTTGGGTCTTTCAGTGGCTCAGAGGGAAAGTCGTCGCGGCTTTTAGTGTTGTTGGGGTAATCAATAAAAAACCCACCAGCCAGATCGACTTCCGGCGGTGGGCTAAGAAACTTCTTTAGCTGAGGCTAGGCTTGAATATCGATAAGCCTTGCCCTACCTGCCAGAGGACACACTGTGGATGTGCAAGTACAACAACACAGCGCACAAGCCATCATCCTCTGCGAATTCACTAACATATAGACTAGTCTACTAGGCGGCTTGAAATATGTCAAATTCGGAGAAGACGATGGCGCCCTTCACGGATACGCCCAGCGCTTCGAGTTGCTCATAGTCGGCCGGCATACCGTAGTTGACACGGCATTGCGCCATAGACTATCTGCGTAAACTTAAAATCGACGATGCGAGAGCGCCGTTATAGCGCCCTCGCATTGCTGAGTTCAGTTACCTTTGCTCGTGTGGATCGACAGGATGAATGGGAAGATCCCAATGGTTTTCCGTCAGCTCCCAGCGACGATTCTCCTCTTTCTTTACTAATTGCCGGTCCGGGAAAAGCTGCTTACTTACCTCGGCGCCGTGACCCGCTGACTCCTGGTTCTTGTAAGTGATAACTACCCGGTAGTCCCAGCGCGACTCTTCGCTGGTGTGAAGTCCAGGAGCATAGACCGTGTAGTCGCTCACATATCCAAGCTCCTTTTCCTTGTCGAGGATGGCGATCTGATACTTCTGGAAGATTGGCCACCACTCATCCTTATAGCCATACTTGATTCGATATACCCACTCGACCTGGTATAGCTTTGCGGTAACTGCTGTCGGAGCCGGTGCGGATTGCGCAAGTCCGCCGCGTTGCCCTGCAACGCCGGCAATAAACGCAATGGCGATGAACAAGATCGTTCTCCGAATGTGACTTGAAATGAATCTCATGTTTCCTCCCTATTCGGTTGACTGCATTCGGTTGAGTGCCTGACTTCAGTAGCCAGAAGACCGCTCGTGCTCTGACAGCAGTTTTTCGATGTTGGCTACATACTTGGCCTTTACATCACGGTCAAATTCTCCGCTGCCGGATGACGTGAATCCTGTCTCGACCGCATGAACAAGGCCGTCTCTGCCAATGAAAAACGTCGTCGGCCAGGCATTCAGATTCACGGCTTGCGGTACTTTTTCGTGAACATCCTTCTGCGCTCCGGCAACCAGATAGTCGTACTCGATCCCGTATTTCTTGATGAAGGCGCGCAGGCGCGTGAGAGTCTGTATCTGCGCGGGGTCCTCGAAATCGAGCGCTACGATTTCTACTCCCTTCGAGTGATACTTGCGGTAGAGTGATGCAAGATAGGGAGCCTCATCGTGGCAATTTGGGCACCAGCTTCCGGTGACATTCACCAGAACAACCTTATTCTTGAATTGCGGATCGGTATTGGAAACCAGCTTGCCGTTTACATCCGGAAAACTGAATTGAAAGGGCTGTTGCGGGTCTTTTACCGAAGTGTGAGTGCTGAAATCGTCGGGCTGTGGCAAATTCTTTGCCTTTGCGTCCGATGCCCGATACGCGGTGAGCTTGGTGGGCTGACCGTCCTGTCCGGCGTGGGTATGCGTGCCGATCAAGGTGAGATCGAGCGAGCCATCCGCGGATGGCGTAATCTCAAGAATGTTAGCCCGGACATCTCCGAAGTGACTCAGCACAAACTTGCCATCCCGGTACGAGCCGGCGAGTGTGCCTGTGTCTCCATCCACACGAAGAATTGATGCGCAAGCATTCTCCCCTTTTTGAGTAACCAGCAGTCGGAAGGCATGTTCGCCTTTGGCGCTCTCAGTTGGAATGATCCATACCCCGGAGATAGCAGGAACCTTGACTCCAGAGGCTTTCTGCTCAACATATGGCTTGAGTTCAAATGGATATGAAAAGCCTCCGCCATTTTTTCCATAGGTTCCGCTGAGGACGCCATCCTTCAGTGTAGCTTGCAGCGTGAGATCATACTGTGCAAACTTCAGCGTGAGAGAGTCTCCGCTGATCTGTCCTTCGGTGGAAGGAGTACGCTGAGAGCCATTGAGAAAGGCGCCTTCCACATTGTTGCCGGTACCGGTAATTTCAAGATGCACGGGAACTGTTAATGTGTCGCTGACTTTTGCCGTTCCATCCCAACGGCCGGTGATGCCTTGCGCGGCAGCCGTGGATGTGAGTAGAAGCAGGAACAAGAAACGATTGATCAGTCTCATCAGAAATTCTCCTTAGGGGTATTGGAATCGTTGATATTTGCCACGGTATATTCCACTTTCAGGAAATGATCCTTGCTCCGGGCGGCGGACAAGAGTCTTTCAACTGGATTACTCTGCCGGGACAATATAAAAACCCGCCCCAGCAGAGCTGGCAAGCGGGTGGGTAATCGATAACAACGCGAATCGCGCGCGATCCGTGTCAATTAGCTATAGATGCATCTCCCCCCAATTCGCCAGCAGTTATGCTTGGCGACAACAAAGCGTCATGGGAACAAGCTGCATGAAGTTAGATTCGCATATAAGTAACCAACTTGTCAAGACAATTATCCGCTTATGTTGAAGACTTAGACATATATATACGCGATGACTATACTCAATTTATTTAGACACGCACCTCCTCGCCGGGTATCTTCCACTGAAAAAGCCACCCGTAACAGAAATGCAACATCTAACTTCCCGAAGCTAGCGCTAACTTCGTTCTGTCAGCGGGCTTCGCGGTGCGAAAAATAGCAGAGCCTTAAACTCGACGAGCGGTTCTGGTCGGCAAAGACGCGCTTGCGTGCCGACAAGTACGGTGTCGATGCCCTGTTCCTTGCATCACTCGTAATTTCCTGCCGCAACGGCGTCGAGTTCGATCTCAAAAAGCAGATCGCCCCGGCAGACTATTGCATGAGCAATCGCAAGCGGCAGAGGGGCGATTCCACGCTCCTTGCAAATGGCATCGAATACGGGAAGGTCGTGAATATCGCGGAAGTACCCAATGGCGCGAACCGTGTCTGCCCACTCATAGCCACGTGACTTGAGAATCGCCTCGACAACATCAAGGGTCAAATGAATTTGCTTGACCACATCGCCCTCATACAGGCTTGCACCACTGGGCGCGATGCTGGCTGTACCCGAGATGGTCAGAAAACGACGACTGGGGAAAGTTACTTCCACGGCACGGGAAAAGGAACTGCGATATTCAGTAGCCGCGCATTGCAGCGGAGATGCAACTTCGCGAATCACGGCCCGGTCATGCTTGGGCCGGATGGCCAGCGCTCCCGAAGTCAATGCCGCACCGGATGGATTGGATGCGCCAATGCCAGTGCTGGCGGGAATGAGGCGATCAAAGACGCCGCGGCTCAGAAAGAAGTTCGTACGCGCCACATTGAATTCGTCGTACCAGTCCAGCAGTTTATCCAGATAGAGCCAGGTACGCACAACATACGAGAAATCCACGCCTACCTTGCTCAATGCCGTCTCAATCTGCTCAAAACTGCTATAGGCCTGCCCCCCCGGAGTTGCGTCAAAACTGACAGGTAGTATGCCGGCAAGCAAGCTGTATTCCGCGTCGTCATCCTCCCAGTAGCTTCCGACAATACGCCCGTCCAGTTTTATGTACCGAACCGTGGCCTCATCGACCACAAATGCCTGAGCGCCGGATATCTGTGTTCCGGGGCAAACATCTCCCTGGAGCCAAAACAGAGGCCAGTCCGGCCCGCCGAAACGCGCACGCGCTGGCTCATAGAATCTGTTCCCACCGAACACTAACTGGGCTACTGTTTTGCCTGATCGTGGAAGAATATCCTCCAAGATCGACAGCTCATCTGATCCACCGCGGCGCGCACTGATAAATTGCAATTGCGCGCTATCGGGGTCAGGGGTGATTACCTGTTCTTGCAGCGACTCATGGAGAGATTGATTCATGGTTTGCTCTTTTCCTTTAAGCACTGTTCCACAAGGTGTGTAGTGTGAACGAAACATGTTGGCTTCTCAACCTATTGCGTTTTCAGGTATTCGGCCAGATCGTGAATGTCTTCCGGAGTCAGATCCTTGGTTCGCCCATGCTGGTCAGTTGGGTTGTATATCGTCCATATCTCATCCAGGGTGCGCGCCGAGCCATCGTGCAGATAGGGCGCAGTGAGTGCGATATTGGTCAATTGCGGTGTATCCAGCGGCCCCACATTGTCCGTGACCTTGCGCGTTCCCACTTCAAAGGATCTTTGATCTGTTCCTTTGGGACCGCTGTGGCAATGCGCGCATTGGTTAAACACTGGAATCTCCTTGCCATTGTTATCAACGGTACGCTCGAAGATTGCCTTGCCCCGCGCCTGCGCGGGTGTTAGTTTTCCATTTACCGGACGGAAGCGGTTAGGCCGCGGAGGAAGATTGAGGATATAGGCGGCCAGATAGGTCAGCACGCGGTTGTCATAATTCTCCGAGCGCCAGAAGTACTTTTCCGTCCTCGGTCCGTCCTCGACAGGAATGCTGGGATTGTTGCCATTCCACTTGTAAGGCTCTGTATCCTTGATGTCCTCAAGGGTGCGATTATCCACAATGTCGCGTCCAAAGCCGTCTGGCTCCAGATCCCAGGTGATGCCGTCGAAGGTAGAGTCGATGTGGCAGTTGGCGCAACCGATCTGGCCTTGGAATGAATAGCGCGAGGTATAGAAAGTCTGTTCGCCGCGGCGCAGCGGGGAGATTTGTTTTGATCTGCTTGACGCGAGACTGTCGGCCAGATAACTCTTGTGCGCATCAATCAAATACGTCAAATCCTTCGGGGTCGGCGCAAATTGACTCTGCTTGCGGCCATCAATATGGCAGTTTGTGCAGGTGATCTGTCCCTCTACGACGTTGCTGGCGATGTTGAAAGCCTTCTCGTTGAGAGTTCGCGACGTGGTTGTTGTTGATCCGGCCAGCGTGATGGTGGAAGCCACGCGATTGGTGAGTGTGTCGATCACACTCACCGTGTCTTCCAGGCGATTGGCGACAAATAGTTTGTGTCCATCGCGGCTCAACGTCAGTCCGCGAGGGTTCAGCCCAACGGGAATGCGCGTGACCACATAGTTGGAGCTGGCGGAGAGATCCAGCGCAGAGAATTCCGCATGAGTATGAATATAGTTGAGCAGCCGCGGCACATCGACAACGGTCACAATTTCCGAGCCGCCGTTGGTGATGTAGATGCGTGATTTGTCCGGAGCAATGGCCACGCCGAAAGGCAGCGAGGCGTAGCGCTCCAACTCGTCCAGTGGAATCTCAACTGGTTTACCTACATCCTCACCGAAGAGCGTAATGGTATCGACAAACGCTCCGCCATGTTCAAGATGAGCCAGCGGCACAAGATTCTTGGGGTGCAACTCGGCAACCACTCCCAGGCGTCCGTCTGCTGAAAGAGCAAGATGAAAGACACCGGCAATATCATGCAGAAGGAGATGATCGACGATTGCTGCCTGCGCCGTGTCGATCACGGTGATTGCCGATTCAGGAGCAGTCCGGTTTTCGCGTCCGGTCCTCAGCGCAGGCGGGTTTGGATACACGTGCGTGACGTATAACTTGTCTCCGTCCGGAGAGAGCGCAAGATAGCTGGCGCCACGCCCCGCGGCCAAACGCTTTTCTTCCTTGCCGGTATGAGCATTCAGCACCGCTACATCGTTACTGATTCGATTGGCCACAAACAGTCGGTTGCCCGCTCTGTCCACGGCCACGCTCGACGGTTCTTCGCCCACCGGCCAGGTTGCAATCACGGCTTGCGTGACCGTGTCGATGACCGAGAGTGTATCGTCCCAGGAGTTCGTTACATACAGCCGGTTGCCGGACGAAGAGAGAGAAAACCCGCGCGGCACACGGCCCACTGCAATCGTCTTGATGAGCGCGAAGCTCGACGCATTCAGGATGCGGACTTCATTGCTCTGCTGGCAGAGCACATAGAGGCGCGCGCCGTCCGGTGAAAGCACGACCTCCAGCGGAGAGACATAGTGTTGAGAGACGCTCGCATTCGGCTGCACGGCGGCGTGAACACCTCGGATGGTCCACAGGGTAATGGAGAGAAACGTCAGGGCCACGCAAGCTATTCCCACGCCTGCTCGATTTTGAATGCGCCGACTCACGTAGATTCCTCCATGCCGTTGAAGCTGGTCACTGCTGATGCGCGAAAGAAAACGTAGTGTCATTGGTCATCTCCCCGCGCGTTGTCCGCGACGAAAACCGCGGAGAGATTGGTTGGGACCGTGGAGCGCAGCAGCACGGCAGGCGCGCGATTTGCGGAAGAGTGTTCCGGTCCAGTGTGGCAACCGACGCAGATGCGCTGCTCGCCGTGGCGAATCCAGAACCATCCGTGTTCCTGGCGCAGCACGCCTCCGTTATCATCGAGCAGCGCGAAATGGATGGGCTTGTCGGCCGGCACGCTCACGAAGAACGATCCATCCGTCTCGACCCGCGCCCTGCCCATCACGACCGTCTTTCCGTCAGCGTCCAACGCCTCCAATTGCACGGTTTTGGGAGTGACTGCAAGATTACTTCTGCGCGATTGCCTTGCATCCAGAGACAGCAAATTGGCATAGTTCCAATCGTGCAGCCCGGAAGGATGGCGCTTGGGCCTGGCGCGCGGGACAACCAGCGCAGGCTCCACAATGTCCGCTTTGTTATCAGCCAACAGGCTTTGCAACGCGCTCGCTCCCGGCTTCCAAGTACTGAGTTCATAGTGCGCGCCAGGCGCAGTTCGCGCGCTCAAAAGCCATGCTCCTGAAGGGGTCTCGGCAAGGTCGCCGGCATACTCAGCATTGGGAGCGGTGATCGGATCCTCGCCTGCCAGCGGCGAAGTGAATCGCGCCAGGGACGTGCCGTGCGTAAACACAACGTCGCCGGAGGCCAACTGACGTCCGCCCCAGCGTCCTCGAGGCCCGCCCGTTCCGTGATCGCAGCGGTATGACTCCACGCCTGAACCGTCGGAGTAAACCAGAAATAATTCGGGCGTTGAGCCCAAGCCTAGCGGAAAGCCTGCTTCAAATAAAATCCGCCCGTCCAATAACACATCCTCGGGGATTGCACTGGCCGGGAGATAGGATATCTGGATCACTGTCGCGCCGGCATTGGCATCAATCGGCGCCAACGCCGTCGCTGCTCCCTTGCCCGCGACTTCCAGTTGAAATCCCTGGGCTGTGCGCTGCGCATAGACGAAGCGGCCAAAGGGCAGATAGAACGGGCGGATTGCATCACTCGTGGACGCGCTCACTCTGCGCACGCTGCGATCCGCAATCTTCAATTCCCAAATCTGCCAGGGATCGCCAACGGTTTGCTTGCCTGCAAACAAAACCGTCTTCGCATCGAAGGAAACATTCGCATCCGCGGCAGCCGCAAAGCCCGTCACCAGCGGTTCGGAGTTGCCCGCATGGATGATGAGCAGTTGCGCGCCCAGGGGAAAGCGCTCTTCACCGCGCAGAGCCGCCACTGGGTCGTATACTGGCGCGGAGGTTACGATGATATCAGCGCCCGGCGTCTGCGCCGGATCGGAAGCAAATCCGCAAACCAGCAACAGCGTGGATGCGACGGCCATCACCATAACTTTGTCCAGGTTTCTCATTCCACTCTCTCCATGGGCCATGCTCGGCTCATCTCTCTAACTGAACGATTGCAAAGTGCTGTTCATGCGCTTTATCCGGGCACGGCTTACCCGATGGTGTTTCTTTTACCAACGGGTAAACCACGCCTTCGGATACACAGCATCAGATCGCTTATTGTCCTGCCTTGCCCGGCGCGGCGCTTGCGGCCGCCAGATCCTGCGGCGCCTTGTCGGCAAGCAGTTTCTCGACCGTCGATCTGAATTCCACATCCAGTTGACGATAGAATTCGCCGCTAGCAGGCGATGCGAAACCGGTATGCGTCGCCTTCACCTTTCCGTCGCGCCCGATAAAGATGATCGTCGGCCAGCTATTGAGATTGGTGAAATATGGAATCTTCTCCCACACCTGGGCGCGATCGCCGGCAATCAGGTAGGTGTACTTCACACCATAGTGCTTCACGAAAGCCTGCTCGCGCGACAAGCCCTTTTGCTGGTCCGGCTCTTCGAAGTCGAGAGCCACAATCTCAAGCCCCTTGCTGTGATACTTGGCGTACAGTTGGACCAGGTATTGCGCTTCATCGTGGCAGTTCGGGCACCAGGTTCCGGTTACCATGGCAATCACTACCTTGCCCTTGAAGCGCGGATCTTCATTCGACACCAACTTGCCGTGATCGTCCGGGAAGTTGAATTTGAAAACTTCATTCGGATCACGAACACTAGTGTGGGTTGTATAGTCGTCCGGCTCGGGAAGCCCCTTGGCCTTCTCAACTTCAGGACGGTAGGCAATCAGCTTGTGAGAATAACGACCGCTATCCTGCACTCCGGCAACATCGCTGGAGGCAGTTTTGTCCTTCGCCGCTACATCCTTGACAACAGGCTTTCTCGCCAGACCGCCCTTTTGAGCGATCTCCAGCGAGCCGTCTTCCGCCACTGTGACCTCGATGACGCCAGGCCGCCCGCCATCATAATGGCTCAGCACCCACTTCCCGTCTTTGTAATCTCCGGAGTAAGCGCCGGTATCTCCGTCCACGCGAAGAATTGACGCCTCGACATAAGCGCCCTTTTGCTCGACGATAAAACGGAATGCATTCTCGCCCTTGGCCGATGGAGAGCTGAGCGGGATGATCCATGAACCGCCGATATGCGGAACATCCTTCTGCTCTTCCACGGCCGCATCCACATGACGCACGGCCTCAAAAGGAGAGGCTGCGAAGGAACTTCCTTCAAACTCGACCTTCGTCAACCTTGTTTCATCGGAGGCGCCCGCCTCTGCCTCTGCCGCTTTGGAAGCGGCCGCAATGGCAGCCGGGATACGCGTGGTGACGATCACGCTTCCAGTAAGTTTTCCGTCCTTGAGCGTTGCCTTGATCGTGGTCTGGTATTGATCGAGGTTAAGGATAAGTTCGTTATTCTGGAAAGTTGCGCTGCTTGTGCCGTCGTTCGGCCTTACTCCATCGTAGAGCGTGCCTTTCAAGGTCGGACCCGATCCGGAGATGTCAAGCCGAAATGGAATCGGCTGTCCCTGACTGGTTAGAATTGCATCCCAGCGGCCATCAACTGCCGCCGCATCGTTTGACTGCGCCACAGCGATGGACGCGCCAATAATTGCGAATGTCGCTGCGCGTCCGACCATTTTCAGAAATGTTCTCATCGTTTTGCTTCCTCTCTGGTTGGAATCGGCGAGTTGCTTGCCCCTACCGATTTGCTGTGAACATTTCCCCCGGCTGCTTCCTCATCTTTATCAGATTCGGTTTCACCGGGGGTACTGTTGTTAGTACGCGGTCAGAATGAGAGCTTGCCGCCGATTTGGATGATGCGCGAGAATCCTAGCTGCGATGTGATTGCGCCCGTTGAGGCGTTGTTCGCAGGCAGAACATACTGTATATTCGCCGAGTTGGGAGCCGTACCGGCTGGGATTTTCTGGAACGGAAGCGTGATGCCCGGCTGGCCAAACTCCGGTGTATTGAATGCGTTGAGAGCCTCCGCGCGAACTTCAAAGTTGAGTTTTCTGGGGAGCTTGAAGTTCTTGTTGATCGCGATGTCGGAGTTTTCAAATCCCGGACCATAGCAATTCAGCGTGCGCGGCGCATTGCCATAGGTGTAAGGAAGCGCGGGAGTGAATGCCGCCAGATTCAAGTAAGGAGTGCCGATACTTCCGCCAAGGCGGCTCTCCGGTTTGCCATGGAGGCACGGGCTAACTCCGGGAATAAGATTGGGGCGCTGAACTGCTCCTCCCACTCCGGTGGTTCCAAATGTGCTGGTGCTGAGGTCTGTCTGAACAATAGGCAGCGGACCGCCATTTTCCAGAATCGTTACGTCGTTGATCTTCCATCCGCCGACAACTGCATCGACGATGCGATTTGCACTTCCCAGAATCCGCTTACCCTTTCCAATTGGAATGTCGTAGGTGATCGCGGCAGTGAAGCGGTTGGGGATATCATTGGTGGCGCGCGAGTACTCCGCATTGGGGTTGGTATTATCCTGCGGGCCGGCCCCGCTGGGGTTGGGATTGAGTGTGTTCAAGCCGGATACCGGCGAACCCCACAGATTGTCCCAATTCGACGCCCAAGTGTATGCCAGCAGCGCGGTCAACCCATGGCTAAAAGTCTTCTGCAACTTCACATCGAGCGCATTGTAGAGGCTGTGGCCAACGCTCTTTGTCTCCGTGATGGAAGTGAACTGCGGAAAGGGAAGCAGCGTCTGGCCCAATGGCGCTGTCTGCTGCGCGATGATGCCGAAGGGGAGCGATGGGTATCCTCCCACCGTCGCGGCGTAGTAAGGGTTAGCCACCTTGCTCGCCAAGCTGGTTGTTCCGCCCGCATACTGGGCCAGGACGCTGTTGGGGATTTGGTTGATATTCAGGGCATCCGCCAGATTTCGCCCATGCGCTCCGACATAGCCGATTTTGAGGACAATGTTGCTGGGAAGCTGTTTTTCAATATCGGCCGAGTACTGCTCCACCAGCGGATAGCCCAAGTGGAAGGCGGGAACCGTAATGGCGCCGCCGACGCCTGTCAAATTTCCCAGTGAAGTGCCGGTAGGCGCAAGAAGGTTGGATCCGAATGGATTGGAAAGCCATGCGTTCGGTCCAGCGGTGACTGCCGACGATGCCGGACCGGGCGAATAGCTTGTCAGTTGGGAGAATCCGGTTGACGCGGTGGCCAGCGGCACGGCCGCATAGAAGACTCCATATCCGCCGCGAACCACAAGCCCGGACCGCACTTGATAGCTCAAGCCGGCACGCGGAGCAAACTTTGTGTTGCTCAAGTGGCCCGAGTGCTTCGAGTATCCATTCAAACCGGCAAAGGCAATGGCGCCATTCGCGGGGACGTTGCCACTGGCTCCCGGAAACTCGTAGGAGACGTTCGGATCAAAGCCCACGTTGTAACGATTCGTGGCCTCCTCTTGTCCCGGTTCATATTCATACCGGATTCCAAAATTCACGGTCAGCTTGCTGGTCACGCGCGCATCGTCCTGAATGAACAATGCCTGGTAGTGAACAAACTGGTTCAGGTGCACGGCATTGATCTGGGCGCTGGCAGAGGACGGCAGGCCGAGAAGCAAATCCGCAATCGCCTGCGGCCCGTTGGACTCGGCCTGTCCATTCGCATCGGTGTACTGGCCATTGAACGTAAAGGAGCCATTGGCCGAAGTTTCAACCGAAGAGGCCTGGTGGAAGTCGCGGTAGGAGTAACCGATCTTCAGATTCTGCTTTCCAATCGTTTTGGTCAGCACCACGATTAAATTTTTCTGCGCTTTGATAGTCGGTCCGCTGTTGGCCGCGCCGAGAGAACCTCCGAGAGGCGCTGTAATAATATTGGTTACACCAGACAGGTTGATGGTCGGAAAGGTTTTTGATTGCAACTGATCGACATAAGCCGCTGGAAATCCATAACCGCCAAAGCCTTTTGTCTGGTCAAAGCCATTGCTGTATTGCGGCGTCGTTGAGTAGTAGCGGCTGTATCCATAACCAACCGTCAGCAGCGTGGTGTGATTGATGGTCAAAGTATTGTTTACGGCCGTTGCATCGATGTAGCGCGTCAGCACGCCATCGGAGGCGTCAATCGTGTGATACAAATCGCCGCCCGGCTCTTGCGTCGCCAGATGGACATAAGAGGCCGAGGACGACCACCAGGGCGTGAAAACATGGTCCAGCTTGCCGACATACTCATCGCCGCGCGTCTTGAAGTCGTCCGACCCATTAAAGTTTGTGGTGCTGCCGGTGTATGCCAAACCCGCGTATTGCGGCGAGGGCAGAGGAAATTGGTTGACGATGAACTGGCCGATCGGATTGATCAAGTTAGTTGGAATCACATTGGCAGTAAGTACGTTGTTCAGTAATCCGGACAAGACGGAGGTTCGAACGCCGCCCACGAATGGTTGCGTCGGATCGTAAAGCGTGATGCCATCCGCGGTGAAGTTACCCGCTCTCTCATCCGCGGTTGGAACCCAGAAGCTGGTGGTTGAACTGACCAGCGGCTGCGCCTGCCGGTAGCCGGCTTCCGTAACCCAGAAAAAAGTGTCTTTCAAATAGTGGCTCTTGTTGCTGAAAGGCAGCTTACCGCCGAAGGCCCCGGCATATTGATAGGTCGAATAGTCCGGCTTGGCAACGCCGTTGTGATCGTAAAACCAGGCGTTGGCGGCCAGCGCATTCTGCCTGGTCAGGCCGAACAATTCGCCATGATAGGTGTTCGATCCGGACTTCAGCGATGTATTGAAAATGCCTCCGCCGGTTCTGCCCAGCTCCGCGTCATAGGTGTTGGACTGCACCTTGATGTCGGAAACAGCCTCGATCGCGGGCACAAACGTCACGCCGCCGGTCGATGTGGAGATGGGAATTCCATCGACAACATAGCCGTTCACGCCGATTGGCGCGCCGGATACGGACTGCGAGTCGGTGCCGTTCTGATCCTCATAACGCACAAACCGGGGATCGCCCACCGGCGTCACGTTGTTGTCCAGCTTGTTTACCGTGAAGGGATTGCGCCCCTGATTGGGAAGCTCCTGGACCTGCTCCTCGGTGATGAGCTGTCCCTCGGAGGCGGTCGCGGTGTCGATCAAAGGCGCGGCGGCAGTTACTTCGACCGTCTCGCCTGTCGTACCC
>Ga0181527_1001592_pt1 | contig 23127 bp, 19 predicted proteins | sample PEATcosm2014_Bin_30_FD_119762 | JGI IMG/M metagenome (GOLD analysis project Ga0181527, IMG submission 119762) | Peatland microbial communities from MTU Mesocosm Facility, Houghton, MI, USA - PEATcosm2014_Bin06_60_metaG | ecosystem: Environmental > Terrestrial > Soil > Wetlands > Peat | place...
CTGCGGAAAAACTCGGGATTTCGTGCGAAATCGGCGAAAAGCGTCCCTCCGGGGCTAAAGCCCGCGTTGATCCTGTTGGCTTTATGCGGGGGTTGAAACCCCCGCCTCCCTCCGGATCGAGTTATTCCGCAACCTGTTTAGCCCCCGAGGGAACGTATTTTCAGCTATGGACCTTCCCTCAGCGGCTAAAGCCGAACCCGTTTGGTTGCTGCTTCCACGGCACGGCTAAGGCCGTGCCTTTTCAAAGCAACTGCATAGCGGACTTTGGGTAGAAAGAATTATGGACTGGAAGAGCAGCCACATCGACGCATTGCTGGAGCGGGCCCTGGTGGAAGACCAGGCCGCGCGCGACTCCACCACCAGCCTCACCATCGACCCCAATCTGCGTGCCACGGCCTCCATCGTGGCGCGCCAGGAGTTGGTCGTCGCCGGCCTCGGCGCCGTCCCGTGCTTTCTTGAGATATTTGCCCGCCTCGACCCGCGCTCGCCCGCGCAGAGCCGCTTCGAGGTCATCAGCCATCCCGAAATGTTCGACGGCGTGCGCGCCCACCGTGGCCAGGTGCTGGCCGTCATCCGCCACAACGCCCGCGTCCTGCTCAGTTCCGAGCGCGTGATCCTGAACCTCATGCAGCACCTCAGCGGCATCGCCACGCTGACCCGCAAATTCGTCGACGCCATCGCCGGAACCCACGCCCGCGTCCTCGATACGCGCAAGACCGTCCCCGGCCTCCGCGCCCTCGAAAAATACGCCGTCCTGTGCGGCGGAGGAACCAATCACCGCATCGATCTCGCCTCCGGCATTCTCATCAAGAACAACCACATCGTGCTGGGCGGCGGGTTGCGCGCGGTCCTGACGCAAGCCCTGGAAAAGCGCAGGAAGGGTCAGCGTGTGGAGGTGGAAGTGCGCAACTCGCACGAACTCGAAGAGGCGCTCCAGTTCGGCGCCGAAGCCATCCTGCTCGACAACATGACTCCGAAAGAAGTGAAGCGATCGGTGGACCGCATCAAGAAGCATACAGAAGGTCTGGAGCGCTGGATTCCCACCGAAGCCTCCGGCGGCATTGTGCTCGAAAACATCCGCTCCTATGCCGAGACCGGCGTGGACTTCATCAGCGTGGGCGCGCTCACCCACTCGGCCTGCGCAGCCGACATCTCCATGAGCATCGCCGCCGGGTGAGTCAGGCCCCAATCCACTCCATGACCCAGTCCATCTTCGATCTGCCGACGCTCGCAGCCGCGCTCACTGACACCCTCTTTGGCGGCAAGCTCCATTATTCTCCGCTCACCGATTCCACCAATACCGACGCGCTTGAAGCCGCCCGCGCCGGCGCGCCCCACGGCTCGGTCTACTTTGCCGACGAGCAACTGGCCGGACGTGGGCGCGGCCGTCACGCCTGGCACTCGGCTGCCGGCGAAGGACTTTACGTGAGCGTCCTGCTGCGTCCGCCCGTCCCTGCGGCTCGCTTGCCGCTTTTGCCGTTGGCCGCCGGACTGGCCGCCGCCGATGCCATTCGCGCCGTATCCGGCCTCAACGTCGATCTGCGCTGGCCCAACGATCTGCTCATCGGCCCGCGCAAGGCCGGCGGCATCCTGGTGGACGCCAAGACCGAATCCAACACCGTCGCCTTCGCCGTCGCCGGCATCGGCATCAACGTCCACCAGCGCGCCTTCGCCGCCGCCGCGTCCACGCCCGCCACTTCTTTGGATATTGAAGCGGGCCGCCGCATCCATCGCCAGGATTTGCTCGTCTCCCTGCTAAAATCGCTGCAGCGTGAGACACTCGGGCTGCTTGATCCGGCGCCGGAACAGACGATTCCCCGCCGCGTGGAGAAGGCCTCGACGTGGGTGCGCGGGCGAAGGGTCGAGGTACACGGCCCGCAGGCCTGCACTGGCGTTACGGCCGGACTGGACGAGCATGGATTCCTGCTGGTGCGCACTGCCGATGGCCTGGTAACCGTGCAGACCGGCGGCATTCGCGCTGTGGAGACGGGCTGAGGAAACAATGCTGCTTGCAATCGATGTGGGCAATACGAATACGGTGCTGGGCCTCTACCGCCTGGATGCGGATAAGCCCGAACTGGCTGCGCACTGGCGCGTCACCACGCATCTTCACCAGACCTCGGACGAGTACGGCGTGTTTTTTGTGAACCTCTTCGAGATGAACGGCCTAGCCCCCAGCCAGGTGACGCACATCATCATCTCCTCGGTAGTGCCGCCGGTAGAGGGTACGCTGCGCCAGGTCTGCCAGGAATACTTTCACCTTCAGCCTCTGTTCGTGGAGCCGGGCATCAAGACCGGCATGCCTGTGCTGCAGGATAACCCCGCCGATCTGGGCGCGGACCGGCTGGTCAACGCCATCGCCGCCTTCGAGCGCTACGGCGGCCCATGCATCGTGGTGGACTTCGGCACCGCTACTACCTTCGACGTGATCTCGGCCAAGGGCGAGTACCTGGGCGGGGCCATCTCCCCCGGCCTAGGCCTCAGCGCCGATGCGCTGTTTGCGCGCGCCGCCCGGCTGAGCCGCGTGGACATCAAGAGGCCAGCAAAGGTCATCGGCACCAACACGGTAACGCACCTGCAGAGCGGTCTCTATTACGGTTACATCGGTTTGGTGGACGGTATCCTGGAGCGCATCATCGCTGAGCTCGGCGAGAAACCGCGCGTGATCGCCACCGGCGGCCTGGCGCGGCTAATCGCGGAGGACTCGCGCTTCGTCTCCGAGATCGACGACATGCTCACCCTCGACGGCCTGCTCATCCTCTTCGAGCGCAACCGCGCCCCGCGGCCACGCGCCCGCGTGCACTAGGGCGAACGCCGTGCTCAACTACTTCAACTACTTTACCGAGATCGAAGAACGCTTCCAGCAGCGGCGCGGGACGTTGCTGCTGCTCTCGACGCTCGACTGGGCGCTTATCGAAACCTGGCGCGAGGCCGGAATTCCGCTGGACGCAGTCCTGCGCGGGATCGACGCCGCCTTCGACAAGTACGAAGCCCGGCAAAAGAAAGGGCGCATGAGGCGCATCAATGGCCTCGCGTGGTGCGCGCAAGCGGTAATGGAAGCCGCCGAAGAGCTGCACGAAGCCGCCGCCGGAACAGCCAACCCGGCAAGTGAGACCCGCGAGTCGGGTTTCGAGCAGGAGCGCGTGGCCGCGCACCTTGAAGCAGCTGCGGCTGCGCTGGATGCGGCGACGGTGGCGCCCGAGGCGTGCACTGCAACCGCAACCCGTCTGCGCGAACTCGCCTCCGAAGTGCGCTCTGAGGCTCACGATTTGGAAGCCCTGGAGCGGACGCTCACCGTCCTCGAAGAAAAGCTCTTTGCCGCCCTCACCGCGGCTGCCCCCGAAGATTTGCTGGTCGGTCTCAAGGAACACGCGGCGCGCGAACTGGCTCCCTATCGCAGCCGCATGGGCGCCGTGCAACTGCGCCAGGTGGAACGCCAGTTTGTGCAGAAGCAACTGTTGGTGCACTACAGTTTGCCGCGCCTCAGCCTCTTCTACATGAGCCAGCAATGAAGCCGAAGCCGGCCAAACGCCTACCCACGAAGACGAAGCTGGCCGAGTCTCGTGCCGCAGAGCCCCGCCTCGCGCAACCCCAGTTCGTAGAGATCGCCAAGCCCATCTACGGCGGCGCATTCCTGGCGCGCGTCGAGGGCAAGGCCGTCTTTGTCCCGCTCACCTTGCCCGGTGAGCAAGTCCGTGTGCGTATCAAGGAGGACAAGCGCGGCTACGCCACCGCCGAAGCCGAAGAAATCGTCTCAGCCGCACCGGAGCGCATCGCGCCCCATTGCCCCCACTTCGGCGTCTGCGGCGGCTGCCACTATCAGCACACTGGCTACGAGACGCAACTTGCCTTCAAGCAAGCCATTCTCCGCGAGACCCTCGAACGTGGCGGCGTTCAACCACCTGAAGAGATTGCTGTCCTGGCCGCCGCTTCCCAATCGGAGTCATGGCATTATCGCAATCGCATCCGCCTCGCCTTCGATGCGGCAGGAAACCCCGGCTACCGCGGCCGCCGCTCCCATGCCGTCATTCCCATCAGCGAATGCCCCATCGCCGCGCCGCTCCTCATCGAAGCCGCGCAGGCCGCGGCGGAAGTTGCGCGGCAGTTTGCGCCTGCCCTGCGCCCCACTGAGATTGCGCTCTTCTGCGACGCGGCCGGGACCACGTTGCTGGCCAGCGTCTTCACAGCCAACGGGAAAAACATTCGCTTCGACGAGTTTGCGAATGCGCTCAGCGCGCGGATTCCCGCCCTGACCGGCGCGGAGCTTGTGGCCGAGGGCCGCCCCGGCCAGCCGCCGCGAACCGTCGCGCAATGGGGCGCGACCTCCCTCGCCTATCGCGCCGCCGGCTTCGACTATCGCGTGGGCCACGGCGCCTTTTTCCAGGTAAATCGCTGGCTTGTCAACGCCCTCGTCGACCGTGTCGCCGCCGGCCACAATGGCAAGCTCGCCTGGGACCTCTTCGCGGGCGTCGGCCTCTTCGCCCGCCGCCTGACCGCCAGCTTCGCACGCGTGGTTGCGGTCGAGTCCGCATCTTCCGCGTTCAACGCGCTCGAACAGAACCTAGACGGAACAACGGGAACCGCCGTCCGCGCCGCGACCCTCGACTTTCTGCGCCGCAGCCGCAGGCCCGCAAACCCCGATTTGACTCGCCCCGATCTTATTGTTGTCGACCCTCCGCGCACCGGCCTTGGCCCGGAGATCACCTCGCTGCTCGCGGAGATCGCATCGCCCGCCCTGGTCTACGTCTCCTGCGACCCCGCCACCCTGGCCCGCGACCTGCACGCCCTCATCGGCTCGGGCTACGCCATCCACTCCATCACCCTCGCCGACCTCTTTCCCCAGACCTTTCATTTGGAAACAGTGGTCCAGTTGCGCCGCTCCTGATAGGCTTGACGGCCATAGAACCTTTTCGAACCTTCAGGTGCGATGCAATCCGACCCCCCCACCTTCGGACAGAGCCTCGACGGTCCTGCCTCGGCAGGTCTGAGCGCCGTCCCGCTGTTCCATGCGGCCTGGCTCTTTGCGGCGGGCATTGCCGTCACTCATTGGTTCTGGCTGCGGCCCAGTCTGGTGCTGATCGCGCTTGTTCTGGTAGCGGTATTGTGCGCGATCGCGGCATTCCGCGCGCATCGCATCGCCTGGCTGCCGCTGGCCCTCTTGTGGTTCCTGCTGGGCGCGTGGTGCGCTTGGATGGAGCCCCACCCGGCCCCGGCGCCCGCGCTGGCCACGCTTTCTGACGGCTTGCTGCGCACGGTGGAAGGCACTGTCGTCGATACCGGTCCTCTGCGCGGCGAAATCGAGCAGAATCTTGATGAGCCCATAGCCGCCGCAGTCGAGCAGCGCCCCTCGCAACGAATCGACCTGCGCGTCTCCACCCTCGAAGTGGTCACAGATGCCGCCGATGCGCAGGTTCCTGTCACCGGCGGCGTGCGCCTCACGGTCCGCTGGCCCTCCATCGCTCCCGCCCGTTCCGGCCCCCAGCCTTTTCCATTCCAATGCGGCGAACGTGTCCGCGCCGTGGTGCGCCTCTTGGCTCCGGAGGTCTATCACGATCCGGGCGTCTGGAGCCGCGAGGATTTTCTCCTCGACGAGGGCATCACCTCCACGGCCACCGTCACCATCGATCGCGTGGACCGTCTCGGCTCGTCTCCCGGCCTCTTTTTCGCCTGCCGCCTCAGCGGTCTGCAGCACGCCTCCAGCACGCGCCTCCTGGCCTTGCCTGCGGCCATGCGCCGTCTGCCCGCGCTCCTGCGCCTCACCCAGGACGACGCGGTCATGCTGGCTGCCATGGTCGCCGGCGACCGCACCTATCTTACCCATTCCCTCCGCGTCGGCTTTGAGCGCACCGGCTCCTTTCATATGCTGGTCGTCTCCGGCTTCCATCTGGCCATCGTGGCCGCATGCATCTTTTGGCTAGCCCGCCGTCTGCGTCTTCCCCGCGTTCCGGCCACGCTCCTTACCATCGCCGCCTCGTTCGCCTACGCGCTCTTCACCGGCTTCGCCACCCCGGTGCAGCGCTCGCTCTGGATGGTCACCCTCTACCTGCTCGCCCGCCTCGTCTACCGCGAGCGCAGCCCGCTGAACACCATCGGCTTTGCCGCGCTGTGCCTGCTGGCCTTGAGCCCCCGCAGCCTGTTCGGCGCCAGCCTGCAGATGACGCTGCTTGCCGTCGTCGCCATCGCCGGCGTCGCCGCTCCTCTGCTCCAAAGCACAATCCACCCCTACGTGACCGCCACGCGCGACCTGCACCTCACCGCCATCGACGCCAAGCTGGACCCGCGATTAGCCCAGTTTCGCGTCACGCTTCGGATGGTCGCCACAGCCTTGCAGACAGCCATCCACCCCGGTTTCAGGGCCTCCCGCGACCCCAGCCCAACCGCCGTAGACGCCGAAATGCACTCGCAACTCGCCCTGTTTCACGCCACGCTGAGAATGTCCGCCGCGGCGTTGCAGGCAGCCGCCGAGGGCCGCTTTGCCGAACGCATTGCCAGGCGCGTATTTCCCTGGACAGTGCGCTTCGTCCTTCGCATCGGCGAGCTGATGGTCGTCTCCTGTGTGGTAGAGCTGGCCATGACCCTGCCCATGGCCGTCTACTTTCACCGCATCACCATCTTTGCCCTGCCGGTGAATCTCTTCATCCTCCCTCTGCTTGTGGTGCTCATGCCCGCCGCGCTCGTTACCCTGCTGGTCGCGCTCGTCTGGCCCGCCGCCGCCGCGGTTCCAGCCATGTTTGTCGCCCTGCCACTCCACTTCGGAACTGCCCTGGTCCATCTCTTCGGCTCGCTCGCCTTTGGCGATCTCCGCATTCCCTCCCCGCTCCTCGGTCAATCGGCGGCCTTCTGCGCGCTGCTCGGAGCAGCCATGGTGCTGGCCTCGCGAGCCGTTTCGTCCCCAACGCATACTGCCCGCTGGCAACGCCGCGCCGCCTGGGCTGCACTACTGCTCGCCGCCCTGGTAGCTGTAGCCCCACGCCCGATTCAGCACCCCCGCGACGCCCTGCTCATGGAAGCCATCGACGTCGGCCAGGGCGACTCGCTGCTCCTCATCACCCCCGACGGCAAGACCCTGCTCGTCGACGGCGGCGGCTTTGGCGGCGGCCCGTACCAAGCTCCGCAGGATTTTGACATCGGCGAGGAGGTGGTCTCAGAGGCCCTCTGGTCGCGCGGCATTCGCCACCTGGACGCGGTGGCGCTGAGCCACGCCCACTCCGACCACATGGGCGGCCTGCCCACCGTCCTGCGCAACTTCCGTCCCGCCGAGCTATGGGTGGGCAACAACCCCCGCTTCGGCGCCTACAACGCCCTGCTCGACGAGGCCGCCGATCTCCAAGTCCGCCTGCGCTCGTTCCGCGCCGGCGACACCCTCCTCTTCGGAACCACTCAAATCGCCGTCCTCGCGCCCTTCCGCGACTATCAGCCCGGCCCCGAGCCCACCAACAACGACTCGCTGGTGCTGCACATGACCTACGGCGCAACTTCCGTGATGCTCGAAGGCGACGCCGAAGCCCCCGTCGAGCAAGCCATGCTGGCCGAGCCCGGCCTCCAGAGCACTCTGCTCAAGGTCGGCCATCACGGCAGCATCACCTCCACGCGCCCCGAGTTCCTCTCCCGCGTCTCCCCGCAGTGGGCCGTCATCTCCTGTGGCCTCCACAACCGCTACGGCCATCCCCGCCAGGAGGTCCTCGAAGCGCTAGAAGCCGCCAAAGTCCGCACCTTCCGCACCGACATCAACGGCGCCACCTGCTTCCGCCTCAACGGCAAAACCGTGGCCCACGAACCCGCCTGCAGCCAGCCGCAATCGCCCTGAAACACTGCTTGCAGGCTCTATCCGTGATCGCTTTCAGGCGCTTTGGGCCGGTTATTCTCCAGCCCTATCAGCTCACTGATGACCTGCGTCAGGTCTCCCTGTCTGCGCCTGCTCATATCCAGGAAAAGAATCTCGACCGTGCGCTTGTCGTGTATGGCGTTGGTAACTCCGCCAAGGCGGAAGTGAAGACCCCGCATCTGAAACTCCACTTCCACTCGAACACGCGTGCCCCTGGCAAACGGCTGATTCATTCCGACCATGCACCCTGCCTGGCTGAGGTCGACGATGCCGCCTGGCAATTGCGAGTCATCCTTCAGAATATGAACGACGGCGGGATATTTGCCCTCTTCCATATCCTGCGCCTTGTGGTCTCCGTTCAGTCGCGGTCTCTTCCGAGGAGGCGGCGCAGCCGGAGGCTCTTGAGACTTTTCCTTCTCCGCGGTTGGCAAGGGCGTTCCAGATTCCGGCTGGGCGGGCGGATGATCCAGCACAATAATCGGGGTGCCCGATTGGACCGCACCCGCAACCGCCGCCCTTACCAAATCGGCGGCGCTACGATCCACAAGGCAGGTAAGCAGGGCTGCCAGATGGTTCTTTGACCGCGTGCTGGGATGGATGAAGCGAACGCCGATCAGATGTTCCCGCCTTGTCCATTGGGTAATGCCCCAGATGCTCAGCACCATCCCTAAGATAGGCACGACGACCTGGACGTGAGCCAGAGCCCCGGCCGTGAAGGCCTCCCTGGTGCGAACGCAGCAGCCACTCAGACTGATGTCAACGACCTCGCAGGGAATACTGAATCCCTCGTAAATCAGGCTTCCGGGCGCATTGTTCAGCTCAAAGCGTTCGTTGACACGGCGATCCCGCCCACGCGCATCTCTGCCGTTGCCTGGTCCGCGCTCGATCCTGGCTAGCTCTGCCGTACCCACTTCCCGCCCATCCGGAAGCTCACACTCGCTCCCATGCTCGGCTTTTCGGCGAAATCGGGCGGGGCTTGAGGGCGCAGAGCGCTGTCTGTTTGGCGGGCCAGGTCAGGGAGTCCGAAGTGGGATTTCCTGCCTGAATTGCGGCTGCGGCCTTCCTATGCTGCGATCTGACCAACACCAGGGCGCGGATGAGTCGGCCGGAATGCAACCCCCTCACGGAAGATTTGCGTGAATGCCGAGAGCTTCGGCTATATCACGGAGCCGCTGGTCCTTCGTCCACAACACGGTAGGCGGATTGATGAAGATGGAAGCAATCAGGTGCGCATCGGTCAGGCCGATGCCTTGGCTATACAAGGAGCAAGCCTCAATCATTTGCCGCACTTCGCTTGGTTGCGCCACCCGCGCCCGTGGCAACAGGTCCGGCGCGGCGAGAGTCTTAGCCCGATCCCGGAGCCATCCCAGGGCCAGTTCCCCAATGATGAACGGGCGCATCACAATGCTCCGGCTGGTAAGCTGCCTGCGTATAAGGCCAAAGGAAAAACGGTCAATGTGAAACTCACTCCGGAAACGACGCCCGTGTATTGGGCCGCTTCCCAGGAGTATCGAAAGCTGAAGCTACTTCTGAACCGCTTGGAGCGCCTGTCGGAAACCGTCCTGCGACATCAGGCCAAGATGACGCAATCCACGCCCGCGACGGATCGTAAGACCGGGGATATCTTCATATCCCGTCTTTCAGCCCCCATCAGAAGCCGATTGCTTTAGCCTAAGCTGCTCATTTCATGTGGGGTTAATCGTCGTTCTAGTACCACAACCACGTGAATTTGTACTTCCCAGGTCTCAAAATCGAGACCTGGGCACCCATTCTGTCTTATCGACATTTCCAAATCATGCAGTCACGGTACTAGAGTATCCACACCCAAATCGAATCAACAGCTGAGCCGATTCGCCCACACCGGGGTATTTCATCGATGAGTCGCACGAGTGCGGATGGCCTCAGACTCCTTCCGGGCCTTTGACTGCCTGGCTATTCCAACGGAAATCCTCCACACGGCCGCGATCCTTGAAATCTTTGACAGCGAAGCAAATGAAGTCATATATTCTCTGACCGTTGCAACAGAACAACCGCCGCGCGGGAGGCGGGGATGGACTTTGCCCGCTGAACGCACTATAGTTGCTACAAGCAAGGCGGGGCACCGCAACGCCAAATTAAGTTGATCTGATACGATCGCCTTGACGTGTCCTTCGGAAGCGCAGAGATCAACGCAAACTCTATGCCGAGGTAGCAACAATGAAGGTTATTGTAACTGGCGGTGGCGGCTTTATCGGCTCCCATGTTGTCGATTATTTGATGTCACTTGGCCATACTGTAGTTGTTGTCGATAATTTCTTCTCTGGACGTGATCACTGGCAAGGGCAGGGTGTCCATCCGCAGATAACAATCATTGATATCCTGGACAGGAAGGCTCTTTCCGCAGTTTTTTCAGAACATAAGCCTACGGCAGTTTTTCACCTCGCCGCACATCACTACATTCCTTTCTGTGACAAGAACCCAACTGCAGCTTATGATCTGAATGTCTCCGGGACACTGAATGTGCTAAACGAAGCCAGCAGGGTTGGTGTTGAACGAGTATTCTTTGCTTCCACTGCGGATGTCTACGCTCCCTCGCCGCGGCCCCATATGGAAGATGACGCACTCGGCCCATTCAATGTCTATGGCCGGACCAAGTTGATTGGTGAAAGCATTTGTCGAGGCACTGTTGATTGGGGATGGCAGACAAACCTTCTGATTGGAAGGATATTCAATGCAGTTGGTACTCGAGAAACGAACCCGCATCTTGTGCCTGACATCATCCGTCAAGTCGCAAATGGAGCTTCAGTGCTTCGGCTTGGAAATCTGTTTCCCACCCGCGACTTCGTGGACCTCTCGACTCAGGCACGCGCAATTGTGGATGCCACGTTTTCGATCCATGGAATGGAGACGGTGAACATTGGGAGTGGGGTCGCAATTCGAGTTAAACAAATGGTCGAGATGATCCTTGCTGAAGCAGGACGGCATATCGAGGTCGTCATTGATCCGGAGAAGGTGCGTGCGGCAGAGAGGGCAAACTTATGTGGAAATACAAATCGTCTCAAAAACCTGATTGGCTACGTGCCCAAGCCCGCTGGTCCTCAGACGGTCCGAGCAATCCTGTCTGAGGCAAGGGTTGGTGGGCTTGTTTCTTCGGCGCGCATATAGAGCGTTGAGAGTGAATCGCCGGCCGCATTAGCTTCCTTTGTACGTGGTGAGCATCATCGATCGCCATTCACCCATCGATTTGGCATTCACTACGGTATCACGGAGCTGCTGCAGCGAGCACCGGTCGTTTTGCCAGATGAAGAGGCAGTAATGAAAGTAGGAATTTTCACCGAACTCTACACGCCGCACGTAGGTGGCCAAGAGGTTCGCTATGCGGAACTTGCTGCATCCATCTTACAACTAGGACATTCGGTCGACGTCTATTGCGTCAGACACTCCGCTGATGTTCCTGCAAGGGAAATAATTGCAGGAGTCTCGATTTTCCGCTACCCTTTGGCGGAAAACTATAAACAACCATTGATTGGGCCTCTTAGACGAGCAATTATTCCCTTGCTTCGCTATTCTCTCTGGGTTCGCCGTATGGCGCGTCCTGACAAGTATGATGTTATGATCTTTAATCAGTGGCCACTGGCTCATGTAGTCTTTGCGCGAAAGAGCGGCAGGACGAAGATCGTTTTGGACTGGTGCGAGGTTCGCAGTGGGCAATTTTACCGCAGCCTGATGAAGTGGCTGCCCGGGGCAACAGGGCGAAATATAGCAGTAAGCTTGGCTGTGGCTAACTCTGTAGCTGCTGCGTCGGGGTGCCATGTCGAGTACATTCCTTCTGGGATTTGGCCCTCCAAATACCGTTGCGAAGATAGAACACGGCGCTCGGGGATAGTGTACCTGGGACGAGTCACTGATCATAAAAACATAGGGCTATTGATCGAAGCTTTTGAAATGATGAGAGAGGCCGGCTACCCGGGCGACCTGATTATCGCAGGAACCGGGCCAGCTTTAGGCGTATTAACTACCGCAAGTAAATCAAGCCGGTTCTCTGCCAACATTCATTTCCTAGGATTTGTTGATGAGGACACGAAAATCAGGCTTCTTGCAAGCTCAGAGGCTCTTGTCATCCCTAGTCGCCGGGAAGGCTTTCCGCGAGTGGTGGCGGAGGGAATGGCCAGCGGACTCCCGATCGCAACGGTCGACTTCCCTGATAATGGCACAAAAACCGTGGTTCGTGACTATGGTATTGGCATAGTAGCGGAACCCACTGCAAAGGCACTCTCTGTCGCAGTTGCCGACGTTTTGCGGGATTGGAGCGTCTACTCTGAGAACTGCTTAAAACATAGTTCTGAACTCGATTGGAAGATTCTTGTTCAAAAATTGCTGGCGTGACGGTAGCCGGTCCTTCGTGTTCTGGACTGCTGTGGAAAAACTGGCGAAGAGCCAGAAGAAGGCAGCCTTATTTCCGCTTCCGCAGAGACTGAACGTAAAATGAATGAATTGGATTCAATGATCAAGATTGCCATCATTCAACGCGAAGATGCACGGGACGTGAAGTGTCATTCCGGCGTTTTTTACTTTATGGCGAAGGCCCTGGAGAAGCACGTTGGCGAAATTGTCTATGTTTGTCCAGACGACAGCTTGTTGACCGGGGCGATCTTGAACGCAGGACGTGTTCTGGATCATACGAGCCATGCGATTTTCGGCCGCCATATCTCCGCCTATCATCACCGCATCCTGTCGAAGCGGCTGGCGCACACGTTTGCTCCCCGTTTGGCGCATTGCGGCTGCGACGTGATTTTCGCTCCCAACGCATCGGCGGAAATCGCCAATCTCTCCACGAGTATTCCGATCGTTTATCGGACGGATATGAATTGGTCCGACATGGTCGATTACTATCCGAGCAGCACATTTTTGTTTGAGTTCTCTCGCGCGGAAGGGGATCGTATCGAGGCTGCCGCCGTCGGCAAGGCGAGCGCGCTGGTTTATCCCTCAGCCTGGGCAGCGAGAACGGCGATTGAGCACTACAAAGCTGATGCCAGGAAAGTGCACATTATACCCTCGGGAGCGAACTTTGAGAATGCAGAAATGCCGTCGCGCGAAGCGGCCTTGCGGCATTCGCTTGGGGGAGGGGTCGCTCTGCTCTGGGTCGGAGTCGATTGGCAGCGCAAGGGCGGCGTGATCGCATACGAATGCCTGCTGGAACTGCTGCGCGGCGGTCTGGATGCGAAGATGGTCGTTTGCGGCTGCGTTCCACCGGAGCGCTATCGTCATCCCAAGATTGAGATCGTCCCCTTCCTGAGCAAGGCCGATCCGGTGCAGCGGCGGCGGTTATCGCAGTTGTTCCTGGAAGCGAATTACTTCCTGTTTCCCACACTTGCCGAGGCATATGGGATTGTGCTTTGCGAGGCCAGCGCACACGGGTTGTCTTCGCTGGCGCGCAATACCGGCGGGGTCGGAGGCGCGGTGACAGACGGAGAGAACGGATACCTGTTGCCGCCGGATGCAACAGGGAAACAATATGCAAACAAGATACTCGAGATTGTGCAGGATAGCGGCACTTATGAGAGGCTGGTGCTGTCTAGCCGCATGGCTTACGAGGAGAGGCTGAACTGGGATGCCTGGGGCCGCGCGGTAAAACCCATCTTTGAACAGGTGGTTGAGGAGAACCGGCGGGCCGCAAAAAATGCTATGGGGGGCGTGGCAAGGCATAATGGGAAGGTGGGTTGCTAGCCCGACTGGGATCACTATCTTTGGTCACTCTTGTCCAAGACAGCGTTTTAGGTGAATTTGGCTGTTGATTTCAGAGGACATAGGTATCCTCTCCCAGCGATAGCGTCAGGTTTCTTCGATGAGTCGCACGGGATGGGTTTCTACGTGGACGTCAATTACTTGACGTGCGGGGATAATTGCCTTTCTTTTTGGGGGACGCCGTTGAATGTGGGGGCTAAAACCCCGACCTTCAGGGCCGGTCTCTTTGAGCGTTGAGGTTCGTGGTTTCCCAATTCCTGGAAGCGAGACCTGGAGCACCCGGCGGGGATGGGACAAAGGCAGCAAGTTAGCCCCCGCTGGCGCGGGGATAGCATGTTAGCAAGTTAGCGTGTTTGGTGGGTTGTGGCGGAAGCTGGGCCACTGTCCTTGGAGGGCTGGCGCCGCGCACCGGCGGAGCATCTGTCCGCCACGGCGGACAGATGCTCCCTTTTTCTTCGGGTGCCGTGGAATGTCGGGGTTGAGACCCCGACCTACCGCCCGAACGAGTTTATCGCGGACGTCGTAGGGGACGAGACGTTCTTTTGACAGCCAGCATTCCCTCTGGAGCTAAAGCCCGTTCATTTTGCAGGCCGCTTGCGGTGCGGCACCCCGACCCTGAAGGGTGCCCCGGTCCCCGGCCGCGCCCTTTCAAAGCGAATGCAAATCCGAGAAAGTTTTTCCGGTGAACCCGCCATTCCCTCAGGGGTTAAAGCCCCGCGTTCATTTTGTTGCATTCTCGGCGCGACTGAAGTCGTGCCCTGACACACGACCATTGGTCCTGCGGTACGGCTGAGGCAATGCCCTTTCAAAACTGCCCGATCTTTAAGGTTCGTGGTCTTCCACCCTTTCGACAGGAAAAAATCAAAAGGATGGGGTACCCGGATCTTGTTGGTGGGAGAGAGCGGCTGACGGGGTTTCGTGGTTTCCCAGGTCTTCCGGCGCGGCGGACGAGACCTGGGGCACCCAGCCTCTGTGGATAGGAGAGGATAAAAGGCAAAACCCCTGCGTTATTCGTTGATGGCGGAGATTTCGTGGAGCCAGTGGGGGGCTTTGAGGAGTTCGCGGGGACGGGAGCCGTCGGCGGGGCCGACGAGGCCGTCGCGCTCCATCAAGTCGATGAGATGGGCGGCGCGGCCGTAACCGATTCTTAGGCGGCGCTGGAGGAGCGAGGTGGAGGCTTTGCCGAATTCGAAGACCAGACGGACGGCGTCGTCGAACATGGGGTCGTTTTCGTCCGGGTCGGGGTTGGAGCCGTCGACCGCCGCGCGGTCTTCCTTGGGCGACTGGAGGAAGTCCTGAACGTATTCGGCTTCGCCCTGCGCTTTCCAGAAGCCGACTACGGCGGCGGTCTCCTTCTCGCTGACGAACGGGGCGTGGAGGCGGACGAGACGGCTGGTTCCGGGAGGCAGGAAGAGCATGTCGCCGCGGCCAAGGAGGGCTTCGGCGCCGTTGGTGTCGAGGATGGTCCGGGAGTCGACCTTGGTGGCCAGGCGGAAGCTGATGCGGGTGGGGATGTTGGCCTTGATGAGGCCGGTGATGACGTCGACCGAGGGGCGCTGGGTGGCGAGAATGAGATGAATGCCGACGGCACGGGCCATCTGGGCGAGACGGGTGATGGATTCCTCGACGTTGGCGCGGTCGAGCATCATGAGGTCGGCGAGCTCGTCGATGATGATGACGATGAAGGGGAGCGGCTCATTGTCTTCTTCGGCGTCGTCGAAGAGGGAGGGCATCGCGCCTTCAAAAAGCTTGTTGTACTGGTCGATGTTGCGGACGCTGCGGCTGGCCAGGAGTTTGAGGCGGCGCTCCATTTCGCGGACGGCGTTGCGGAGGGCGTTGGCGGCCAGCTTGGGCTCAGTGACGATGGGGGTGAGGAGATGGGGAATGCCTTCGTACATGCCCAGCTCGACGCGCTTGGGGTCGACGAGGATGAGGCGGACCTGCGAGGGGGTGGTGCGGAAGAGCAGGCTCATGATCATGGCGTTGATGGCCACGGATTTGCCGGAACCGGTGGAGCCGGCGATGAGCACGTGAGGCATGGCGGCGAGGTCGGCGGTGACGATGCGGCCGTTGATGTCCTTGCCCATGGAGAGGGTGAGGCGGGCCCTGGAGCGGGCGAAGGTTTCCGATTCGAGGACGTCGCGGAGGTGGATGGTTTCGCGGTCGTGGTTGGGGACCTGGATGCCGACGGTGCTCTTGCCGGGCATGCGCTCGATGAGGATGGACTCAGCGCGCATGGCGAGACAGAGGTCGTCGGCGAGGGAGGTGACGCGCGAGTATTTGACGCCGGCTTCGGGCTTGAACTCGTAGGTGGTTACCATGGGGCCGGTGTTGATTTGGACGACCTGGCCGCGGACGTCGAACTCGGCGCATTTTTCGACCAGGACACGGGCCTCCTCGCGGAGTTCGTCCTCGCGGACGGTCTGGGGGGCTTCGCCGTTGTTGAGCAGGGTGCTGGGGGGGAGCTTGAAGCCGCTGACGTTTTTGGGGGCGACCGTGGCGGTGCGGACCTGGGCATCGGCGCGGCCGTGGATGGCGATGGGTTCGGGGGTGCGGGCGGCGGTGGGCTGGGGCGGCATTTCCTGTGGGTCCCGTTGGTCGGCTCTTGTGGTCTCCCAGGTCTCAAAAGCGAGACCCTTCGACGGGCTCAGGGCAGGCTCTGGGGCACCCGGCGAGCTCAGGGCAGGCTCTGGGGTACCCGGCTTTTGTGGGACCGGAGCCGGGGCGGGGATGGCCGGGAATGGCGCGGGCGCTGCAGGAGAGCGCTCCCAGAGGCTGGGCTTGCGGGCGGGAGCCGCGATGGGGATTGCTCCTTCTTTCGCGGAGGGCATGGGGGCGCGCTGGAAGGCTGGGATCTCGTCCAGGGGGTAGAGGCTCTGGTCCTGCGGACGGTTGCGGCGGCGAAAGAAGGCGGCGAAGCGGCTGGGACGCGTGGCCGCCGGGACGGATTCGGCCTGGTCGGGTTCGGACTCTGGGGAGCGCTGGGCTTGGCGTTCGGCTTTGCGCTCGGCGCGGACTTCGCGCCAGTTGCGGAATCGGTCGCGCCAGGAGAGGGCGAGGAGCCAGCGGTCTTTGACGCTCTCTTTGAGGGCCCAGAAGCTGATGGCGGAGGCAAAGTAGAGACCGGTGGCGGCGAGGACGACAGTGACCAGCCAGGCACCCTGGATGTTGATGTAGCCGACGAGGAGAGCCGAGATGAGCCGGCCCATTACACCCTCGACGGGGAGGACATGGAGCCAGCGCCAGTGCCACGGCAGGAGCCCAAAGACAGCAGGGAGAAAGACGAGGGCCAGGAGGGTGCCGACCCAGCGCAGCAGGGACGAGCCGCCGGAGCGGGAATGCATCCAGGTCCAGCCGATTCCGGCCAGCCAGACGGGGAGGAAGAAGGCGGTGACGCCGAGAGATTGCAGCAGCAGGTCGCTGAGCCAGGCGCCGAAGAGGCCGGTCCAGTTGCGGACGGCGTGGGGGAGGGCGCTGTCAGTGGCGGTGTTGAGCGAGGGGTCAGTGGCGCGCCAGGTGGCCAGCGCGAGAAGAAGGAGGAGCGCGGCGAGCAGCAGCATGAGCCCGAGAAACACGTTCAGGGGGCGGCTTCGCGTGGGGATAAGGACGATGGAAATGGGCTTCATGGCGTGGGCGCTCCCGCTCGATGGTGCTCCGGAACCTGCCGCGAGCGAGCCGATGGAGCGGGCAAACAATCCCAGAGCAGCCTTTATTATCCGTGGACGGGAGGGGGATTCCGGGCAAAAAGGAGCGGGGGGAACCTTGGTGTGGACCCCAGGGCAGGAGTTGGATTTTCCGGATAGGTCAGCTGGCCATGAATCTGGCTCCCCAGATGAGCAAGGCGGCGCCAAGGATGATGCGGTAGAGGGCGAAGAGGGCGAAGCCGTGCTTGCGGACCCACTGGAGGAACCACTCGACTACGCCGAGAGCGACGATGAAGGAGACCACGGTGCCCATGAGAAGGACAATCCAGCGTTCCGGACTCATGACTACATGAGCGGCCGTACCGGCGGCGAGGGCGGCTTGGGAGGGGTGAATCTCCTTGATGAGGTCCCAGCCGGTGGCGGCGATCATGGTGGGAATGGAGAGCAGGAAACTGAAGGCGAGGGCGGTGGGACGGTCGAGGCCGACCAACTGACCGGCGGCGATGGTGGACATGGAGCGGGAGGTTCCGGGAAAGATGGCGGAAAGGGTCTGGCAGAGGCCGATCCAGATGGCGTGGGGGAGGGACATCTGCTCGATGTCGGTGGTGCCTGGATCCTGGCGGGCGGCCCAGGCATCGATGATCCACATGACGATGCCGCCGATGAGCAGAGCCAGGGCCATGGAGGTGATGCTGCCCAGATTCTTTTCGCTCCATTTGTGGAGGAGCAGGGCGGGCACGGAGGTGCAGGCAAAGGCGATGAGGGTGAGGGAGATGGGGTGGTTGAGGAGGGTGCGGTCGCCGTTTTCGCCCCTGGGAAAGGTGCGGATGTATTCGACAATGCGGCTGAGGAAGAGGAGGGCGAGGGCCAGGATGGCGCCCACCTGGATGACGATGGTGTACATCTTCCAATAGGCGTCATCGAGGGGGATGTGCATAAGAGCTTCGGAGATGCGCAGATGCGCCGTCGAGCTGACCGGGAGAAACTCGGTTAAGCCTTCCACAATGCCCAAAAGGACGGACTGAAGATAGGGGTTCAAAAAGCCTCCGTGGTGCGATTGGCGCGGCGCCTCAATTCACGAGGAGGTCGCGGCAAAGGTCCAAAAACTGGGTTGAAATCTAAATAAAGCATACCTCAGGGGATAAGTGGATGGGTTAAAACCCATGCCTACCAGCCCGTAGCTTTCATTGGAATGAGTTTTTCGCCGTCTGCGTTGGTTCACTCCCTGTCAATGCCGTAGACAGGAATTCCTTCATCCAATTTGTACACCAGAGCCCCGGCGCGCCAGGAGGAATCGGTTTGGGGAAACTTGTCTTTGAGGCGGGCGGCGAGTTCGCGGGCGTGGTTGTGGGCTTCGTCGGCCTTCTTGTCGCTGCCGTCGGCGGCATACATATCGGTGAGGACGGCCTGGCGGTAGACGGCCTGGTAGAGCGCCTGGGCGGTGCGGGGGCCGTCGGGATACTCGGCGGCGTACTTCTCGTAGAACTCGGATTCCTTTTCAGGGCACTTGGTCGTACCTTGCCAGTCGCCGCAGAGCTTGTTTTCGATGAGTTCATAGGCGGCGAGACCGGCCTGGCGGGTGTGGGGATAGAGCTTGAGGACCTTCTTCAACTCGTCTTCGTCCATCTGATCGCGCATGTAGGCTTCCTTTTCGCGGGCGGAGGGGCGCGTGGAGGCGTCGGCCTTCTGCAATTGCCAGAGAACGTCGGCGGCGCGCCATGAGGCTTCAGGGACGAGCGGGGAGTTGGGGAACATCTCGACGAGGCGGCGGTAGAGCAGACGGGCGCTACGGGCGGCGTTGGCGGGGCCGCGCGGATCGGAGGCCAGCGACTCCTGGTTGGCGGCTTCGCCCATGAGGACCTGGTCGCCGTTGGGGGTGGTTTCGATGACGATTCCCTTGGCTTCCATCCAGCCGGAGACGGGGGGCGGTGTTTCGTCGTGGCCGAAGACAGGGGCGTCCTTAGCGCGCGCCTCCTCAATGTCGGTGTTGGCGTAGACGCGGAGCCAGGGGCCGCTTTTCTCGGCCATGACCATCTCGCGGCCGATCTGGACGCGATCGACCTTTTGGGAGGCGAGGTCGGGCGCGATGTAGAGCCAGGTGACGCGGAGGGGCGTGGCGCGGGGGCCGGCCATGGGCTTTTCAAGCTGCGGAGCCTTCTTTTGAGCGAGGGCGGGAAGGGCGGCGCAAAGGAGGGCCAGGGCGAAGGCGAGGGGCGCGAGGTTGCGGGAAGTCGTCACGGACACCATGATAGTGGAACGACGTTGCGGTGTGGGTGAGGTGAGCGGGGTCAGGGAATAGGGAATAGGGGCGAGTTATCAGGCTTCGGTGAGGATTTGGGCGAGGAGGGCGGGATCGACGTTGCCGCCGCTGACTACGGCTACGGCGGTGGCGTAGGGCGGGAGTTCCGACGCGTGGAAGAGCAGGGCGGCGGCGGCTACGGCTCCGCTGGGCTCGGGAACCAGGCGCGTGACGGAGACGATGGCGCGCATGGCGGCGCGAATTTCGGCTTCGGTAACGGTGATGATGCCGTCGACAAAGGCCTGGATGTGGGCGAAGTTGCGCTGGCCGACGGATTGGGTGCGGAGGCCGTCGGCGAGGGTGCGGCTGGTGAGCTCGGCCGGCCAAGTGACGATGGAGCCGGTGCGGAAGCTTTCAGCGGTGTCGCCGGCTAGCTCGGGCTCGACGCCGAAGACGCGTGTGTGAGGGCTGAGTTGCTTGACGGCCGCGGCTACGCCCGAGAGCAGGCCGCCGCCGGAGACGGGGGCGAGGACGAGGTCGACGTTGGGGAGGGATGCGACGATTTCAAGGCCGCAGGTGGCCTGGCCGGCGATGATCTGCCGGTCGTCATAGGGTGGGACGACGACATAGCCGTGCTCGCGGACAAGTTGCTCGGCGACAGCAAGACGCTCGCTGGAGGCGAGGCCGACGTCGACGATTTCGGCGCCGAGGGCGAGCGTGGCAGCGCGCTTGATGGCGGGGGCGTTGGAGGGCATGACGATGACGGCTTTAGCGCCTACTTCGCGGGCGGCGTAGGCTACGCCCTGGGCGTGGTTGCCGCTGGAGTAAGTGATGACGCCGCGGGAGATTTCGGCCGGGGTGAGCTGGAGGATCTTGTTGGCCGCGCCGCGAATTTTGAAGGCGCCGATGGGCTGAAGGCTTTCGGCTTTGAGGTAGATTTCCTTGTACGTGCCGTGGCCGGAGAGGCCGGGGAATGGGGCGCGGACGAGCGGGGTGCGGACGGCGATGGAGGCGATGCGGGCGGCGGCGGCGCGGATTTCGGCGAGCGTGACGAGTGCTTCCGGCATGGATCAATTATCGGTCAAGCGCGCGGTTTCCCACCCTGGCGGAAACGGGGTCGCCGCGGCGACACAAAGCGAGGGTGGGGACCAACACGAGAACTATACGTCGCCGGCCATCAGGTTCTGGTTGACGCAAGACCATTTGTAGCTTTTGCCCTTGGAATCCAGATCGAGCAGCCAGACCAGGTAGAAGACGTCGGGAAAGGCATTGGGAATGGTCGAGTAGTTGGAGATTGGGACCTGATTGTCGATGTAGTTCATGATGTTGGGCATGATGTTGTGGTGCTCCCAGCAGATGAGTACGACTCCGCCGAGGGCGAGCACGCTCCCAACCAGGTCCTTCTCTCCGCCGCCAACGCTATAGGAGACATTGAATTGGGGGCTGCCCTGGGCATAGTTGAGCCAGGCGGCAAGAGGGGTGACCGTCTGGCAGGGGCGCTGGGTCTCGTTGGCGGGATTGGCGGCATAGATATAGGCAGGCGTGGCGATCGCCGGGTTTGCGGGCGTCGACTTGTAGGGGGCAAAGAAGCCATTCAGTGCGCCGGCCCGCTGCCATCCGGGGACGATCAACGACTTTCCGTTGCCGGGCTGGCCGTTCGCCTGCACGTCCCAAGGGCTGCTTGAGTTGGGCGGATTGGGGGGCTTTTCCGCGTGGCGGATGATCATGATTTTGGACGGGGGCGCGGATGCGGCCATGGGGTTCTCCTTTGATGGGCCGGGGGATTTGAATGCAGGATCACTGTACAGGGAGATGCGGGGATTCGTCAGCGGAAATCCGGATGGAATAGGGGCGCACGCTTACGGGAGGTATTTCGGGGGGACGGGGTCGGCGGGGGTCTCGGCTTGCCAGAGGATTTCGATGACTTGCCAGCGATGGCCGTCGAAGACGGCCTGGATGCTGTTGATGCCGCGGTCGAGAACCTTGCCTTCGGGCGGCTTGCCGTCGGGGGTAGTGCGGGTTTTGTAGGTGCTCCATAGGTGGGCCATGTGGGCCCAGGTTTCAGTGCGGACCTTGACCTGATGCTCGTAAAAGACGGCGCTGCCGCGCTTGCGGACGGCGTCGATCCAGCCGTTGACGGTGAGAAGGACGGGGGTGGCCGAGCCGTCGGCGGCGATGCGGATGGGGATGAGGCGGGCGTCGGGGAGAAAGAGCTGGCGGAAGCAGGTGCGGTCCTTGTCGGCGGGGCCGCTGACCGCGGCGTCGATGGCCGAGATGAGCTGGTCGAGCGTGGCGGTGGGGGGACAGGCTGGGACGGCGGCGGTGATTTGGGGTTCGGGCTCCTGCGCGCGGAGAGCGGGGGCGAGCAGGGCGGTGGTGAGTGCGAGGACAAGGATGGAGCGGCGCATGGGGGGATTGTATCGAAGAAAATGCGGGATCGGGGATCAGTGCTCGAGCTCGGCGGGATGAATGGCTTCTACGTCTTTAAAGCGGGCGAAGTCTCGCGTGTTAAAGGTGAGGATGCGCTTTACGCCGTGAACGTGCATGGCGGCGACGAGGCGGGCGTCATGGACCTGGGCGCCGGAGATGCTGTAGTCGACAAGCAGCCTGCGCCACTCGATGTGAACATCGGGTGTGTCGGGGAGCAGGCTGATTCGGGATTCGATGGCCCGTGCGCGACGGTCGGCCTGTGCCGGAGTCAGGCCAAATCCGTTGCGGTCAGTCGGGCGGGTGAGGACGTTCCAAAGCTCGCCGAGGTTCTGAGAGGTGTAGCAGGGAGCGGCGCCGGAGATCAGCAGGCGGTCCACGGCGGCGGCCACGAGGATTTGATCGGGGTGGTCTGGCTCCTGCCAGCGAAGCAGAATATTGCTGTCGAATAATACCAGCATCAACGTGCCTTACAGGTGGTCTTCATAGATGCTCTCGCGGCTGAAGGCCGAGGTGGGCAGCTTGGGCAGCGCTTCTGAGCCTTCAGCCAGTTCGCGCAGCATGGTGTGAAACTCCTCGCGGGTGAGGGTGCCTGTCTCTGCCGGGCGGGGAGTCGCGGCTTCTTCGAGGAGCTTGCCGGCATATTTCTGCAGGTCCATGCCGTGCAGGGCCGCTTCGGCCTTCAGGCTGGCTTCGACTTCGGGGCTGAGTTCAACCAGAATGGTCATGATGGCCTCCTGTCTTCTTCCATTATCCGCTGGATTCTGCGGGGAATGGAAGCCTGTGCGTGGCATTTGGGCCGCATTCTGCTTCCCTCCCAGATTTCAAATGCGAGACCTGGGGCACCCGGCAGCTTCCCGGTGTCAGAATCTATACCCGTGGGCACCCGTCAGCCGGCAAATTAGATTGAGCCTTTCGTCGTTGACCCTCTCGAACGAGTAGCGATCCAAACTCATCTTCTTCCTTGTGCGCCAAGGCTGCCGCATCTCTTGCCGAAGGCAGTTTTCGCCACTGCTCGATTGCCTGGCGCACAGCGCGCGTCCTAAGGAGATCGCTGCTCAATGCTTGATAGGGCGGCGAATAAGCAAACATCGCCTGAATTGACGTAGATGTCCTGGATCGATGTGGGCCTTGCACTCTAACCCAGTCGGTCCTGAAAAATGAAATAACTATATTTGGAATCAGTAATATAGATCGCGTTTCAGTGTTATAATTATCTCAGATTAGGACCCCAATTCGCCCCATAACTAGGGAAAAAACATGCGCCC
>Ga0181527_1001599_pt1 | contig 23046 bp, 18 predicted proteins | sample PEATcosm2014_Bin_30_FD_119762 | JGI IMG/M metagenome (GOLD analysis project Ga0181527, IMG submission 119762) | Peatland microbial communities from MTU Mesocosm Facility, Houghton, MI, USA - PEATcosm2014_Bin06_60_metaG | ecosystem: Environmental > Terrestrial > Soil > Wetlands > Peat | place...
ACACGATGCGGACGGGGACGCGCTGAACGACCTTCACGAAGTTGCCCGTCGCGTTGTCGGGCGGCAGTAGCGAAAAGACGGCGCCGGTTCCCGCGGAGAGACTCTCCACGCGGCCCTCGAACGAGCGATGCGGGTAGGCATCGATCCAGATCTCCGCTCGCTGTCCAGCGTGCATGTCTCCGGTTTGTGTCTCCTTGAAGTCCGCTGTGACGTACGCGAGGTCGGGGACGAACTGCGCAACGGGTTGGCCAACCGATAGTATCTGAGCGACACGCGCAGTCAGGCCTGATACTCGCCCGGTAGCCGGAGCTGCCACATGCGTGTAGGCAAGCTGGAGGCGGGCGAAGTCAAGGCTGCCTTGAGCTGCTACAACCTTTCCGCGCGCCAGCGCCGTGGCCCCATGCGCGGCAGCGATGAACGCATCGACCGGGCGGCTCTGCGCCAGCCGGCCTTGCGCTTCGGTGATCCCTAGACTTGCTGCACGCTGAGTATCGTCGGCCGCCATCAGTTTCGCCTGCGCCTGCTTCAGGGCGGCGTGCGCCGAGTCGACAACGAGCTTCGTGTTGTCGAATTGCTGCCGCGAGATGGCGTCTTCGGCCAGCAGGTTCTGGGAGCGACCGAACTCTGTATCGGCGTGTCTCGCCACCGCTTGAGCGCTTTTGAGCGCGGCCTGCTCCCCGACGATCCCCGCCCTGGCGCCCGCGGCTCTGGCGGACGACCCGACGAGCTGCGCTTGGGCGCTCGTGAACCCACCCTTCGCGCTGGCCCTCATGATCAGCTCCTGCGCCTCCGCTTCCTGCTGCTGCGCCTCGGCCTGGGCCAGCTCGCCCTCGGCTTGCTGAACGCGCGCGGAATACTCCGCGCCATCGAGATCCAGGAGCGGCTGCCCGGCGGTCACGCGCTGGTTTTCATCGACGAAGACGTGAAGAACCGTTCCGCCGACGCGCATCGCTATGGGTACGACGTCGGCCTGCACCGTGGCGTTGTCGGTGCTCACCTTACCGCGCGTCGCCAACACGTAGACGAGGACTCCCACGAGCATGAGCCCGATGACGAGCGCGAGTGCGATGAACGCCTTGCGAGTGCGACTTCGCTGCTTCGCCGAGGCGGTGGGATCGGCAGCCGTGGACACGGGGGCGTCGACGGCGATAGGCGCGGTGGGTTCGGTGGTCGTGGCAGTCATCGTCAGGCCTCAATGTGGGGTTCGACCTTCTGGCTCCGGTCGCGACGATCGGTTCGCAGGAAGTAGAGGAGCGGCAGCACGAAGAGAAAAACGATGCCTGCCAGCAGAAACACGCGCTCGTACGCCAGCACGTTGGCTTGGGCCTGGACGACCGCGTCCATGGCGCGCATGGCCGCTTGGTGGGCCTCGGGCCGAGCAATGGCCCCTGATGCCTGGATCGCGTGCTGGAGGCGCGAGAGGGTTTGCTCGGCAACGGGGCGTGTCCCTCCGACGTGCGCGACGAGGGCGACCCGCGCCTGGCTGGTGTTGCGTTCGAGAAGGGTCACGAAGATGGCGAGGCCTACGGCGCCGCCTATCTGTCGAACGACCGAGTTCAGCCCAGTCGCGTCCGCTAGCGCGTAACGCGGCACTCTCGAGAGTGCCGCCGTCGTGAGCGGCACGAAGAGAAATCCGAACCCCACGCCCTGGACGATGATGCCGGCGATGACGTTCCCCTCTCCGCTGCCGAGCGTCAGGTGACTCAACAGGTACGAGCCGATCGCGAACGCAACGATGCCTACGGCGACCAGCAGACGCGGCGACACGAGGTTGTACAAGCGGCCGACGACGGGTGCGACGACCATCATGACGAGCGCGCGCGGCATGAGCGCCAGACCCGCCTGCGTGGCCGTGAAGCCGAGGAGAACTTGCATGAAGAGTGGCAGCAGAAACATGTTCGCCATCAGCATCGCGAACATCAAACCCCCGATGAGCGTCCCCGAGGCGAAGACCGGATCACGGAATAGGCGCAGGTTCACGACGGGCGCTGGCGCCGTCAGCTCTCGAACGACAAATGCCATCATAGAAACGAGCGAGACGAAGAAGCACACCGAGATGCTGGTCGATTCGAACCAGTCGTTGCGGTTTCCCTCTTCGAGAAAGTACTCGAGCATCGACAGGCTCACCGAGAGAAGCACGATGCCGATGATGTCCAGGTGTTGCCGCTCGCGTGCGGACAGCTCCTGGCTCTGGCGGCGGATGGCTTCGTCATCATGGACGAACGATGCGACCATGAAGAGGCCAATCGCGCCGATGGGGAGGTTGATGAAGAAGATCCAGGACCAGTGCAGGTGGTCGACGATGGTGCCGCCCAGCGCGGGTCCGATGGCGGGTCCGAGCATCACGACCATACCAAACACGGCCATCGCCATCCCCTGCTCACGCTGCGGAAAGGTCTGCCTAAGGATGGCCTGCTCGGTCGGCTGGAGTGCTCCCGCGCCGATCCCTTGCAGCGCGCGGTAAGAGACGAGCTGAGTCAGCGTCGTTGCCGTTCCGCAAAGGGCAGAGCCTACGAGGAAGAGAACAAGGCACGACATGTAGACCCGCTTCTGGCCGAACATGCGACCGAGAAACGCCGTGAGCGGCATGAGCAAGACGAGCGCTACCGCGTACCCCGTGCTGACCCACGTGATCTCCTGAACGCTGGCTCCGAGCGCCCCCTGGAGATGTGGAAGCGCCACATTCACGATGGACGCATCAATGGCGCCCATCAGCGTCCCGAAACTGATCGACACAGTCACGAGCCACTTGTTCGTCGGCGCGCGCGCGGCATCGTGGTCGCTCAGCGACGAAGCGATCGCTTGCATGGCCTACCTAACGCGAGCGCAGTATCGACGGACGCGCATCTACCAACCACCGAAGGATTCGTTTCCCTCGAACCCGAATGCACGGTCACTCGTGAATGCATTGTTGCGCACAATGCGGTCGGCGACGCAAATAGTCATAGATTTCTCGTTTCAGCCACGTGCTTGGATGCGTGAGATCGGGGAAGCGATACCGTCGGTGCAGATCAGGTCGATCCAGCCTGGTGGACTTGACCCGATTTGGTGGACACCCCGCTCAGGAAAATAGGCGTAGAAAGGTGGCGACAGGCAAGCTTGGATCGATGCCCGCTGCATCCGCACTGGGGCTGTGGGCTTGAGTGGCACGGGGCGTACACGCGAGTCGAGCCGGCCGGGATGCAGGTCGCGCGCTGGGTCCGACGGGACACAGGGCAGCCGCTGATCGTTGGGCTGAGCAAGGGAGCCGCGCTCACAGCCATCGTCGAAGTATGTAGAAGAGTCGCTCGACCATGCGCTGGAAAATTCCTCGGTGCGCCCAACTCGTGCGGTCGATTGCAACGCAATGATCGAGATCGGTGTCAAAGTTGCGGTCGAGGAAGCGGGCGGTCGACTCGTCGCCCACCAGCACGCTCAGCTCCCAGTTCAGAAGCAGGCTTCGTCGGTCAAGGTTGTACGAACCGATGGCGCAGACCGCGCCGTCAACAGACAGGACCTTCGCGTGGAGCATCGAAGGCAGCCATTCGTAGACCGCAACACCGGCTCGAAGCAGCGACCCGTAGCTGGCGTGCGCCGCCCACTGTATCGCGAGGATGTCGTTGCGGCGCGGGAACATGACCCGGACGTCGACGCCTCGTTTGACGGCGTTTCGCAAGAGCCGTCGCCAGCCGCGGTCCGGGATGAAGTAACCAGCCATGATCCGCACCGTGTGCTGAGCCTGTCTGATTGCGAATTGGTAGTGCCGGCGAATGCGCCGACGGTCACGCAACCCGCCTATGCCAAGCACCTGCACACGTGCCGTGTCGGCACTCCGCGGCTGCGGCAGAACCGCCGCAAGCGGAGGCGGCTCGCCGTGCTCCCCAGTGGCGTGACCCCAGGAAGCAAAGAACTGCCATCGAAGATTCGCTACAGCGGAGCCTGTGATCCGGCAGTGTATGTCATGCCAGCCTCGGCCGCCCCACGCGGCAGGGGCATAGTCGTCCCCGATATTCAGCCCGCCGGTGAAGGCCACGGCTCCGTCCACGACCAGGAGCTTGCGGTGGTCACGCACCGGCCAGGCCCAGCGCCGTCGCCACGGCCGGACCGGGTGGAACACGGCGAGCGAGATGTCTGCGTCGCGCATGTGCTGTCGAGTCGTCTCGGAAAGCCCGAGCGAACCAAATCCATCGATGATCGCGTGTACACGCAGCCCAGCCCGGGCTCGCGTCTCGAGCGCCTCCACGAACTTCCTTCCGGTGGCGTCATCCGTCCAGATATAGGTTTCGAGGAGAATCTCCGTCTTCGCCGCTCCGATCGCATCAAGCATCGCCGCGTAGGTCTCGTCCCCGTCGACAAGCACGTCGACCCTGTGCTCTCCACGAACAGCGTCGGGGTGAAGAAAGTATCGATCCAGCGGCCGCCTCGCCGCTGCATCGCGCGAGCCTTGTTCGCCTATCAAGGGGCGATCTTGTCGCTCAACCACTGGCGCTTCTCGAGGGACTCCTTCCGGCGTGGCTTCCGTCACTGCATCATCGCCTCGTGCATGAGGCGCATCGCTTCGGCCATCTTCTGAAGCCGCGCGACGGTCAGCGGATCAGTGGACGTGAACGTGATGCTGACACCCTTGTCGATCTTCTTGACGTCCATTTTGGTGCCGAGGCCGGCCATCATTATCGGGCACATCCCGGCGCCCAGCATCCCACCTCCCATCATCCCGGCGCCCATCATCCCGCCTTGCCACGGACCCGGCTGCGCCGACGCAGCCGCTGCCGGCTTTGCCGTGGACGACGCAGTCTCCGCTGCGACTAACCCACCCCCAAACATTCCGGCTGTCAACGCCAGTACCAACAGAATTCGCGTCATGATGCCATCCTTTCGAATGCGGCACGCCGCAAGTACGATGCCGGTTCATCGGAATCCCTTGCTGTCCATACCGGGTCAGTCGCGCACCTTTCGTTTGCGTTCGACCACTCCGGTGACTGATACCGTTTCACCTCATCGCCACCAAAGGGTCACCACAGCCCAGAGTATCCCAATGAAAAGCACCATCCACACGAAATCGCCACCCCATCCCCAAGCCTGATGGTTGAACGTGGCAAAATCGCCAGCGGTGGCGGCCCTCACGCCACGACGCCGCTGGATATACCTCGGGTATGGCGGCCCCCATTTACGGTACCCCCAACCGTAGCTAATCGAGGGTACGAGAAACAGGAACATGAATGCCATCCACAACAACCACGACATGCTCATCATTGAAATCTCGCTTTCTTTGTTCTCGATTGGCGCAAGCAGTGCGCTTCGTTTCTAGGAGGCGCAGAGGCTGCGCCTCTTGGGCGACTTCCAAAGGCTCGCCTCACCTTGTGCTCCTGCACGATCGGTGCCACGGAGTTTCGAGTGAAGCTCGGGCATCGCAGCTCTTCACCTTCGGACGGCGGCAACTCGTCTCCTTCAAATCGAATAAAGCGGTACCTCATCTTGATTGAAGCCGCCGCTCACCGCGATGGGACCGAAATGCGGTTGCGTCAGGATTGCCGCCCGATGCGCCTCATATCCATGGCCCTCAGTGGCCGACGCGTTTCATGGTCATCCAACCGGGACCTCCCTGCCCCTGGGCCAATTCTTGCATAATCCCAGAACCGAGAGGGAGGGAACACATGCGTTGTGAAGAAATCATGAGTCAGGACGTACAATGGATCCGCCCAGACGAGACCCTCGCGCGGACCGCCAAGTTGATGGCCTTCCACAACCTCGGGTTGTTGCCGGTGTGCAACGCCGATGGCAAGGCTGTCGGTGTGATCACCGATCGTGACATCGCCCTGCGGGTTGTCGGAAAGGATCGACCAGCCGCAAAGACCAAGGTGGGCGACGTGATGACGACTCCGGTGCAGTTCGTCCCGCCCGACTGCCCGGTGGATCGAGCCGGCGAGATGATGGTCAGTGCGGGGGTATCCCGCTTGCTGGTGCTCGACGGCGAGGGACATCTGAAAGGCCTTGTCAGCCTCGCCGATCTGCTGGTTCATGAATCGGCCGGTCACGCCTTGGACACCGCTCGCGGCATCTACGCCCGGGAGACACCAGACCGCCCTACGGTCGGCCACCCGCACCCCGCCTCCGAGCCGACGCCGGAGTATTTCCACGGCGCCCACGACCGCGCTTCCGCCGACGAATCGGGCGCGGAGCACCCCGCCCGTATCGAGGCCGAGAATGTGAACAGCGGCGGCGACCGCAGCTCCAAGGAATTCCCGTAATCGCTGTTGCTCGGCACTGCCCAACTGGACAACCGGGCTTTCTGAGAGGATCCTCGACTGGTTCCCAAACCGACCGGCAGGGGCACCGACTGTGGACCCTTCAAGCTTGTAATCTAGCCGCAAGGTGGGGGCAATAGATTTCACCCTATGATAGGGGCATAGGGGCGCGAGGGTGGACTCGCCGAGTGCTGCCAACGCCTCGTGTACCAACACGCTGGAGCCGCAATGAAATCCCCCACGAGAATTCCTCCCTTCCTCCTCGTTCTAGGGTTGGCGGCGGGCCTCAGCACGATGGATCTTCGCGGTCGGGCGGCGTCGGCGCGAGCCACCACGGGCACGACTGAAGCGAATATCACGCGGCTGACGACCAACCTCCTGGAACAATCGCAGTTCGCACATCATCCGCTCGATAGTGAGTTGGCGGGGAATTTCCTGGATCGCTATCTGGATGACCTGGACGGAACCCGGTCGCTCTTTCTGCAGCCCGATGTGAAGGAATTCGCGGCGTACCGCGCGACTTTGGCCCGGGCCACCCGCGATATGGGCGACACCAGCGCCGCCCACGCCATCTTCGCCAGGTACTTGCAGCGTTTGCAGCAGCGGGTGGCCTACACTACCAACCTGCTGCGGACGGCAAAGTTCGATTTCACTGGACACGATGTCTACTCCGTCGATCGCGAGCAAGCCCAACGGCCACGCGATCTGACTGCGGCGCAGGAACTCTGGCGGCAGCAGATTCGAGCGGAGTATTTGCAGGAGAGGCTGACCGACAAGCCACCCGAGCAAATCGTGGGCAGGTTGATGCGCAGGCAGGCCCAACAGCTTGCCATGATGAAGTCCCTGCGCAGCGACGAGGTCCTGGAGACCTACCTGAACGCACTGGCTCACGTCTACGACCCGCACTCCGACTATCTCGGGCATCAGGAGATGGAGACCCTTTCGATTGCCATGAAACTCTCGCTTTTCGGCATTGGCGCGTCGCTGGAAAGCGAGGATGGCACCTGCAAGATTCGCGAATTGCTGCCAGGAGGGCCTGCGGCGCGCAGCGGTCTGCTGAAACCAGGCGACCGCATCTTGGCGGTGGCGCAATCAAGCGGGGAGCCGGTCGACATCACCGACATGCCGCTTTCGCGCGCCGTGGAACTGATTCGCGGCCCCAGGGGGTCGACAGTGAGGTTGACCTTTCTCCCCGTGGGAGCTGCCGATGGTTCGCTTCCCAAGACCATCTCCCTGGTGCGGGATGAGGTAAATCTCGAAGACCAGCAAGCCAAGGCCTACATCTTGGACCTGCCAACGGGTCACGGCACGACGGTTCGGCTCGGTGTCATCGACCTGCCGTCGTTCTACGCCGACCTGGGCGGGCCAGGCGAACGTCGCAGCGCCACGGCCGACGTCGTGCGCTTGCTCAAGAAGTTGAAGGCCGAGCGCGTGCGCGGCATCGTCCTGGATTTGCGACGGAACGGAGGTGGCTCGCTCGAAGAGGCGGTCAGCCTGACCGGTCTGTTCATTCGTGAGGGACCAGTCGTCCAAACGCGCGGTCCCCGGGGCGACATTGACGTGGACGCCGACACCGATCCCTCTGTGCTCTACGACGGGCCGCTGGTTCTGCTGATCAGTCGATTCAGCGCATCTGCTTCGGAAATCTTGGTCGGCGCGCTTCAAGACTATGGGCGCGGCGTGGTTGTGGGTGATTCTTCGACCTTCGGCAAGGGCACGGTGCAAAGCATTCTGCCGCTCGCGTTTGTCATGGACAAAATGGGACTGGCGCATGCCTATGACCCCGGCGCGCTCAAGGTCACGATTCGCAAATTCTATCGACCGAACGGTGCCTCGACCCAGTTGCGCGGCGTCGCGTCCGACATTGTTCTGCCATCCCCCAGTGATTTCAGTGAAGTGAGCGAGTCGACGCTGAAGGACCCATTGCCTTGGGACACCGTAACCCCGGCGCCCCACGAGCGGTTGAATCGGGTACAGCCGTATCTCGGCGCCTTGCGGGAGAAATCCATCCAACGGGTGAAGACGGAAAAGGACTTCGCCCTGCTTGCAGACGACCTCGCCCAAGTCAGGAAGAGCCTGGCCACCAAGTCTGTTTCCTTGAACGAGGCGGAACGCAGGCAGGAGTTGGCGCAGTCCAAGGCCCGTCAAGACGAGCGCGAACGGGAACACCGGATCCGTTTCCCTTCCCGGCCCACCACGTACGAGATCACGCTCAAGAACGTCTCCTCCGCCGGTCTACCGCCGCCCATGGCAACTACCGAGAGCGCGGCACCGGCGCAGGTCACGGACCCTTCTTCCGCGCCGAACGCCCTTAACCGCGTGCCGACCGGCCGACCGGCCGATGACGACATCGTCTTGAACGAGACCGTGAAGATCCTGGCTGACTATGTCGGCTTCTTGAACGGACGCCTGCCCAACCCGGCCGCAGCTGCGACGCCTCAGCTAACGAAGGCTTCCACGCTTCGCCCGGCGGCGCAGTGAATGCCGAGCGGTTCTACAAGAGGAGCAACGGCAAACCCTTCATAGCTGTAACGGTCCCGCAAGATTCCAGCATGGAAGCGACCCCATATTTCTTCTCGTCAGTCCGAACAACAAACCTATCGGGCGTCGGGGGGCGATATGACCACCAATTTGTCATTCAAAGAGGGTGATGGATACCTGTTCATCACAGTCAAGGGGCCGTGGTCGCTCGGATCTGTCAGTCAGGCGGTAAAGGATATTGGCAAGGAGACCCGCAAGCGCGCTCACACTCGTATTCTTGTGGACGCCCGTCTTCTTGACGCTCCCACGATCGGCCTGCATCGCTTTCTTATCGGGCAGGAGGTATCGGAGCACTGGCGCGGGATCAAAGCCGCCGTGGTGCACCCAGCGGACCTGATTGACAAGTTTGGGGAGGACGCGGCGGTCAATCGTGGTGCCCAAGTCAAAGTACTGGCAGACATCGATGATGCCTTGAGCTGGCTCATGTGCAGGCCAAGTGCCAAATCGCGCCCAACTTTGCATTGATCTGTTTGCAGACCGCCAGTGCAGAAGCATAGCGTCGACGCGGACGCGAGCCTTTGCCTATTTGGAGCCTCACGGCGCACCCGAGGCAGGCCGCGCTCGCTGGCGCGACCCTGGACCCGGCGGACGGACCCATTGTCTTCCTAATCTCGCGGGAAACCCTTCACACCTGTAATGGTCCCGCAAGATTCTGGCATGGGCACGGTGCCCATACTTCTTCTCGACAGTCGGAACAACAAGGAGAAGACCACATGGAAGCTGCAGCCAATTCCGCCCCTATCAATGCCGGTCCAGTCAATACCAATGGGTTCGACGCCATCCCAAGTCGGAGTGCTTGGCACGGAGACGTGCAACAGATCCAGAAGGAGGTTCAGGGCACCGCCGGGTGGGTGCCTGCGCTGCAAACGGAGATGGCACGGGTCATTGTCGGGCAACGCTACCTCGTCGACCGTCTTATCGCGGGCCTGCTGACCAACGGGCATCTTCTGCTTGAAGGCGTGCCCGGGCTGGCCAAAACCCTGGCGCTCAAGACCCTTGCGCAAACACTTGTGGGCGCGAAGTTCCGCCGGCTGCAATTCACGCCCGACATGCTGCCCGCCGATGTCGTCGGCACCATGATCTACAACCCAACCTCCGGCAGCTTCCAGACTAAGCACGGTCCGATCTTTTCCAATCTGGTGCTTGCCGACGAGATCAACCGCGCGCCAGCCAAGGTGCAATCGGCCCTACTCGAAGCCATGCAGGAGCATCAGGTGACTTTGGGCGAGGAGAGCTACCCTCTGCCGGATCCATTCCTCGTGATGGCAACGCAGAACCCCATCGAACAGGAGGGCACCTATCCTTTGCCGGAAGCCCAGGTCGATCGCTTCCTGTTGAAGCTGGTCATTGGCTACCCGTCGAAGGCGGAGGAACGCGCGATTCTCGACGCCATGGCCACCAGTGAGCCCGATCTCCACGTTGATCCGATTGTCTCGATTGCCCAGTTGGCCCACTCCCGCAAAGTGGTCAACCGCATCTACGTCGACGACAAGATTCGCGACTTCGTCGTGGACATCGTTACCGCGACGCGCGATCCCGCCAGCTACAGTCTGCCCATCGCCGACTACTTGCTGTTTGGGGCATCACCGCGCGCGACCATTGCCTTGACCCTGGCATCACGCGCCTGGGCCTTCATGCACGGGCGGGGTTATGTCATCCCGTCTGATGTCAAGACTCTGGCCCCGGATGTGTTGCGACACCGGCTCGGCCTCACCTACGAGGCAGAGGCGGAGAACATCCAGGCCGACGATCTGGTCAGCAAGATTCTCGCCGCGCTCCCCAACCCGTAGCGGTGTGACCATGGAAAAGAATATCAAAGAGATCCTGAAACAAGTCCGTCTCATCGATATTCGCACGCGCCGGCTCGCCACCGACGCCCTGGCTGGACAATTCCACTCGATGTTCCGGGGCCGGGGCATGGATTTCGAAGAAGTGCGCGAATACGTGCCCGGCGACGAGGTGCGCACCATCGACTGGAACGTGACGGCGCGTGCGGGACGCCCGTTCATCAAGAAATACCGAGAAGAACGCGAACTGACCATCGTGCTCGCGGTTGACGTGAGCGCCTCCGGCGACTTCGGCTCGGTGGAGCACACCAAGCGGGAAATCGAGGCGGAGATCGCCTGCGTTCTCGCGCTCTCTGCCGTTCGCAACAACGACAAGGTCGGGCTGGTCCTGTTCTCCGACCAGATCGAGACATTCGTTCCACCGCGCAAGGGTCGTCAGCATGTTCTCCGCATCGTGCGCGAGGTGCTGAGCTGTCAGCCGAAACGTCGGGGCACAGACGTCGCGCACGCACTCGATTTCGTCAACGCAGTGACCAGGCGGCGCGCCATGGTGTGCGTTCTCTCGGATTTCCAGAGCGCCGGCGATCCCGGCCATATGTTGTCGGCCCTGCGGCGCTCGTTGCGCATGGTTCGACGCCGGCACGACCTGGTGGCCTTGCACGTGAACGACCCGCGCGAACGGAATCTCTTGCAGGTGGGTCTGCTCACCATGGAGGACGCCGAGACAGGCGAAATGATCGAGATCGACACCGGCTCCGCAAGCGTGCGCGAACGCTTCGCCGAGCGCGCCCGCGAGCGGGATCAACGGCTCGAACGAGCGCTGCGCGGAGAATCGGTCGACAGCGTCGAGGTCGACACATCCGTGCCGTACATTCCGGTCTTGATCGCGCTTTTCCGGTCGCGGAGAGGGAGGCGGCGATGAACCCGCGCGTTCGCATTCTGTCCTTGGTCCTCGGCGGTCTTTTGTGGGCCACCCCGCTTTGGGCAGCAACGGCAATTGTCCCACCGGCATCGACGCTGGCGCCTGCACCGGCGTCGGCCACGGAAGACATCAGGGACATTCGCGGGCCGGTGCCGATCCCCCTGTGGTGGCGCTGGCTGGCGCTGGGTGGAGGTGCGGCGTTGCTGGTTGGCTTGGGTGGCTTCGCTGCTGTTGTGATGCGGCGGCGACATGCCAAGCCGCTTTTGCCCCACGAGCGCGCGCTTTTGCGTCTTGAACAGGCACAGCCGCTGGCGTTGGCCGGACAAGTGCGCGAGTACGCGGGAGCCGCCTCCGATGCTGTCCGCGAGTATATCGAGGAGCGCTTTCTGCTGCGGGCGGCCCATCTGACGACCGAAGAGTTCTTCGAGAATCTCGTGGCCCAGGAGAATTCGTCGCTGGGCTCGCATCGCGAGTCGCTGCTGCAGTTCATCGGGGCTTGCGACTTGGCGAAGTTCGCGCGCTTTCCCTTGGCCAGGGAACGAATGGTGTCGCTCAACGATCTGGCGCGCCGGTTCGTGCTCGACACGGCGCCGAGCAAGGCCGAGACACAACCCGCACCTGCGAGGACGTCATGAACCTCTTCCTACATCCGCAAATCTTGTGGGCGCTCGCGCTCTTGCCGTTGCTCGCGCTGTGGCTGGGTCGAAAAGGGGCCAGGCCGGCAGTCACCTTCTCGAACATCGAGACCGCGCGCGACGTCGCGCGGGTCACGCGTAGCCGCTGGGGGCGATTTCTGGGAATCGCCCGCTGGGTAGGATTGGCCCTCCTGATCGTTGGCCTGGCCCGCCCGCAGATTGGACATGCTTCGACCGAGGTACAGGCCAGTGGCATCGATCTGGTGCTCGCGGTCGACATTTCCGGTTCGATGCAGGCCCTGGATTTGACCGAGGGCGGTGAGCCGAGCAGCCGGCTCGACGTCGTCAAGTCGGTGGTCGCACAGTTCATCAGGAACCGGCCCAACGATCGCATCGCTCTGGTGGCGTTCTCGGCCGAGCCGTACCTGATGAGCCCGCTCACGCTCGACCACGATTGGCTGCTGCAGAACCTCGGCCGGCTGCAACCGGGCATGATCAAGGACGGCACTGCGATTGGCTCGGCACTTTCCGCCAGCATCAATCGACTGCGCGGCCAGAAGGCGAAATCGAAACTGGTGGTGCTGCTAACCGATGGGCAGAACAACGCGGGGAAGATCGATCCGGCCCTGGCGGCGCAGGCCGCGCAGGCCCTGGGGGTCAAGGTCTACACCATCGGGGTCGGTACCAAGGGAGAAGCGCCCATGCCGATCACCGACGACAGCGGTCGCACCCGCATCGTGATGACCAAGGTGGATGTGGATGAAGGACTGCTCAAGACCATAGCGGACACTACAGGCGGACGCTTCTATCGCGCCACCGACGCCGGCTCGCTGCAGCGGATCTATGGCGCCATCGACAGCCTAGAGAAGACCACGAGGAACTTGAAGAAATACGAGCACCACGAGGAGCGGTTCGCCTGGCTGGTGTTTCCAGGAATGCTGCTTCTGGCGGGAGAAATAGGGCTCGGCCTCACGCGTTTCAAGAGGATCCCATGACCATTCATTCCATCACCTTCGTGCATCCCGTCTGGCTACTGGTCGGCCTTCTCTTCGCCGTGACCATTTTGATCCTCGGTGCGCGGCTCGACCGCAAGCGGCGGCTTGCGCTGGCCGCGTTCAGCTCGCGCCGCAACGGCGCGGCCTCGTCGCTGTCGCGCACACGCCGGGGGTTCAAGCGAGCCCTTCTGGTGGCCGGTGCGTTGCTCGGCTGCGCAACTCTCGCGCGGCCACAATGGGGCATTCGTTGGGAGGAGGCGCAGCGACGGGGGCTCGATCTCTTGTTCGCGCTCGACACGTCGAAGAGCATGCTGGCGCCTGATCTGAAGCCGGACCGGCTGACGCGTGCCAAACTCGCCATTCGCGATCTGGTGGCGAAGTTCGATGGCGATCGGGTGGGTCTGGTGGCCTTCGCCGGGGATGCCTTTCTGCAGTGCCCGCTCACGCTCGACCGGGGCGTGTTCGAGCAGACCCTCGATGCGCTTGACACCACGACCATCTTTCGCGGTGGCACCGACGTGGGCCGGGCGATCGACGTAGCCCGCTCGGCGCTGCACAACCAGCCCGCGAATCGCAAGCTCTTGGTGTTTCTTACCGATGGCGAAGATCTCGAGAGCCACGCGGTCCAGGAGGCTCGCGCGGCGGCCGCAGACGGCATTCGCATCTACACCGTTGGCGTGGGAACGCCGGGGGGAGAGCTGATTCCCCTCGCTGGAGAGCCCGGCCAGTTCGCTCGTGACGACAAGGGTGGCTTTGTTCGCTCGCAACTTGACGAGAACACCTTGCAAGCAATCGCACGCGTGACCGGTGGCGACTACCGCCGACTGGGACTGGATGGACGAGGGCTGGAGGCGCTCTACCAGGATGTGCTGGCCAAGTTGCCTCGGGAAGATCTCCACTCGCGCATGCACCAGATTCCCATCGAGCGCTTCCAGTGGCCGCTCGGATTCGCCATTCTATTCCTGGCGCTGGAGCCGCTGGTTGGGGAACGTCGCAGGCGTCGCGTGCTCGAGGCGGAGCCCGAGAAGCGATGGCCGAAGCTCGCGCTGCTCCGGCGCAGAGTGGTCGTCACATTGGCGATTGCAGCCGTCACCGCAGTCGCGCAAAGTGCGAACGCGTCCCCGCGCGACGCCGAGCGGGCGTATCACGCCGGGAAGTTCAAGCAATCAGCGGATGAATATGGGCGTGCGCTGGCTCATTCGCCCAACGACGTGAAGCTGCAATACAACCTCGGCGTCGCGGCCTACAAGAGCGGTGAATACGCCAAAGCCGGCGACGCCCTCGGCCGATCCCTGCACGCGGATCGCCTCGATTTGCAGGAAAACGCCTACTACGACCTGGGCAATGTTCTCTTTCGCGTCGGCCAGGAGACGGTCGCGAAGCAACCGGAACAGACGACCGAGAAGTGGAAGAAGTCGATCGCTTCGTACGAGTCAGCCCTTAAGTTGAATCCCAAAGACCAGGACGCCATCTACAACCGGGATCTCGTGAAACGGAAGCTGGCGGCGCTTGAACAGCAGCAGCAGAAGCAGAAGGACGAGCAGAAGAAGAAGGAAGACAAGTCGGGGCAACAGAACAAGCAGAACCAAGCGGGCAAGCAGGGTCAGAAGGACCAGCAGGCCAAGAATGAGCAGGGCAAGCAGGGTCAGAAGGACCAGCAGGCTAAGAACGAGCAGGGCAAGCAGGACCAGCAGAAGCAGCAGGGTCAGCAGGGCAAACAGAACGAGAAGGGCCAACCGGAAAACCAGCAAGCCTCGGCGCAGCCGCAACAGGGAACGGGCCAGCCGAAGCCAGCAGCAACTAAGCCCGAACAACAAGCCCCTGGGGCGGCGAGTGCGGGCGACGAATCGGAAAAGGACCAGAAGGAGCCCGAGGTTCCTGGAGAGCTCTCCAAGAACGATGCGAAGGAGCTGCTAGATGCCGTTCGCGGAGACGAGAAGATCATGCCCATGGTGCCCACTGGGCCGAATCGCCCGGCCGCAGACGACGTGGTCAGAAAGGATTGGTGAGTCCCATGCGTTGGAACAAACAAGCGCGGTTCAGACTCGCTGCGATTGGCCTGGGTGTGGCGATGGCCTTTGGGCAGAAAGCTGCCGCAGCGGGCGCCAACCCGATGGCCGATATCAGCCCCTCCGAGATCGCCCTCGACCAGGCGGCCGAGCTTCGGGTCGATGCGGCTGGCGGCCACGCGCCCGCGCTGCCTGCCGTGGACGGGTTGCACTTTCAACGGACAGGACGGAGCACGGAGATGACCGCCATCAACGGTGTGGTTTCGCAGCACACCTGGATCCTCTATCAGGTCGACGCCGACCGGCCGGGCTCTTACACCATTCCGATTGGAGGGCGCACGCTGCAACTCAAGGTCCGTCCGGCTGGCGCCCGAGGTGCGTCCGCTGCCTCAGTCCCGATGGCGGGTTTTCGCCCCGAGCCGGATGAATCCGCGCACCAAGGAGCGCTGGCACTCCTTCGTGTCGTGCTGCCGAGCAAGAAGCTCTTCGTCGGGCAAGCCGTTCCTGTGACGTTCAAAGCGTACTTCCGCGCTGGCACGCAGATCACGCTGACCGGTGCGCCCAGCTTGGGCATCTCCGCATTCACCATCAACCATTTGCAAGACGAACCACGACAGAGCGTTGAATCCATCGGCGGCGTTCCCTATCGCGTCGCCACCTGGACCGCGCAGGCTTCGGCTGCGATGCCTGGCCATTTCTCCACGCTTGCAACGCTGCCCATCGTGGCGCGCTACCGCGAGGCCGCACGCCGGCCGGCAGCGGATCCCTTTTCGGGCATGCTCGACGACGACATGTCTTCGCCTTCGTCGTTGATTCGTTCCTTCATGAAGCAATCGGCATTCGGCAATCTCGGCGACCTATTCGGCCAGGAGCATCAGCGGGAAATGACCCTGCACGCCCCCGTTCAGACGGTCGACGTATTGTCGCCTCCGACCACCGGCAAGCCCGCCGATTACAACGGTGCCGTGGGTCGCTTCGACGTGCGTGCGACACTGGCGCCTACGACCGGAACGACATTCGCGCCGATGAGCCTCAAGATAGAAGTCACGGGACCGGGGAACCTGGATCGTGTCTCGACCACCGGCCTTCCTTCTTCTGCGACCTGGAAGACCTATCCACCGAGCGCGAAGGTCACCGACCGGGGGACCAAGGTCTTCGAGCAGGCGGTCGTGCCTCAATCGGGTGGCCGCCTGCAAGTGCCCGCTGTCTCGTTCAGCTTCTTTGATCCCGACCGGCGACAGTACCTGACCCGGTCGACCGCGCCGATTAGTGTGGAGATCGCCGCAACCCCGGGTGGAGTTGCAACGCCGTCCGCGAACCTGGGAAAGAGTATCCCCAAAGTTACAGAAGAGCCTGCGACAGGGTTGCGACCCAACCACTTCGATGAGGGGCGCTTGGTCGCGACGCTGCTTCCCCCGTACCGGCGCACTTGGTTCTGGCCGGTCGTGACGGTTCCGTGGCTGGCGCTGACGATTCTGGCGGTGCGACCACGCGAGCGCGCTGCCTCGGCACGGATTCGCCGCCGGGCTCTGCGCGAAACCGTCGCGCAGCATCGCATGGCCATGAAACGCGCAGCGGTCGCCGGGGATTCAGTCCGTTTCTACGAGGCTGGCGCGGCCGCACTGCGAGAACGCCTGAGCGAGGCCTGGAAGATCGCACCCGACGAAGTCACGGCCGCCGAGGCCGCAGCCAGACTGGGTCGCGACGAGCCGATTGTTGCGATTCTGGGAACCGCCGAGCGTCTGCGCTTTGCGGCTGCGGAGCCGGATGCTTCCGCACTGGCCGGGCTTGAAGAAATCATCGAGCGCAGTCTCGACAAAGAGGAGAGTCGGACATGAGACCCCAATTGTCACCCAAGAGTCGTTGGCTGGGCACAGGCATTGCCCTGCTGACTGCAATCGTCGCGCTTGCCCTGGCCGGCATTGCGCGTGCCGACACCGGCAACACGACTTTCGATGAGGCCAACCGTCTCTTTGCCGAAGGCCGCTACGCCGATGCGGCAGTTGCCTATGAGACGCTTGCGCGCAGGCACGGGTGGTCGGCGCCGCTCCTGTACGATCTCGGCAACGCCTATGCGCAGGAAGGAAACGTCGGTCGCTCGGTCTTGAACTACGAGCGCGCTCACGTGCTGGCTCCGGGTGATCCCGACATCGCGGCCAACCTGGCCTATGTTCGCGCGACGGCTGGTCTGCCGATTCCCGTCCGGCCTTGGCACCAGACAGTCGCGCGGTTCTTCACTCCAACGACATGGACTGGGCTCGCCGTCTTGAGCTTGTGGTTGGCGGGTGCTGGGTTTCTTGCAACCCGAAGGTGGCGAGCGCGTCGGCTGGTCTACCCAACGGCTGTCGCTGCGCTGGTTGGCGTGATGAGCGTGGCCGCGATGGTGGTTCTCGATCGGGACTTGAATCACGCGGTGGTGGTCGAGACGAAGAGTGCGCCAGTTCGGGTCTCGCCGTTCGATACGGCAGCCAGCGAAATCACGGTGAGCGAGGGGCAGGATGTGTCCATCATCGGGCACCACGGAGCCTTCCTGCGTGTACGCGATGGCCAGGGACGCACGGGCTGGGTACAATCCACGGCGGTGCAGCCTGTCGTTCCGCGGCAATCCTGACCGTCGCTCGACGGTTGCGCCGCGTTCACTATGCGACTTCTCCTGATCGAGGACGACGAAAAGATCGGTGGTTTCATCGCCAAGGGCTTGCGCCAAGAAGGGCATGTCGTCGACTGGAGCCGCAATGGCGAAGAAGGCCTCGGGCTCGCCCTGGATGCCAACTTGGACGCGGCAATCATCGACCTCATGCTGCCGGGCCGCGACGGACTGAGCGTGATCCGTGAATTGCGCGAGCGCAGACAGAAGGTGCCGGTCATCATCCTGAGCGCAAAGAGCGATGTGGAGGATCGGGTGAAGGGACTTTCGGTCGGCGCGGACGACTACCTGACCAAGCCCTTCTCATTCGCCGAGTTGCTCGCGCGCCTGCACGCGCTGGTGCGCCGGTCGAGTGGTGCGGGCGAAGTCGCACGGCAACTTTCCTTCGAGGATCTCACGCTCGATCTAGAATCACGGCGGGTGACCCGAGCCGGACAATCGATCGAGCTGCAAGCCCGAGAATTCGGGCTTCTGGTCTATCTGCTGCGAAACCCCGGCCGGGTCCTGTCCAAGACCATGATCCTCGAGCACGTCTGGAATTACTCGTTCGATCCGCAGACCAACGTGGTCGACGTGCTGGTCAGCCGGCTGCGCCGCAAGATCGATCGTGACTTTCCGGTCAAGCTCATCCATACGCTGCGAGGGGTGGGATATGTCCTTCGCAAGGAATAGCCGTTTGCGCTCGCTGAGCTTCAGGCTGACGGTTTGGTACTTCTTGGTCTTTCTTGCCAGCACGCTGCTTCTGGCCACCGCAGCGGAATTCCGCATCCGCTCGTCGATTCGAGAGAAGATCGTCAATACCCTCACGACCAGCCTGAACCTGCACAAGCAGACCTTCGAGGAGCAAGGCATCGAGGGCCTGAAGAAGCTGACCGAGGCGACCGAGAGCACGCACCGGTTGCCCTACGTTCGCGTGGTCGATCGCACCAACGTCACGCTCTTCCAGAGTTCCAATGGCGAACTGTCCTTCGCCGCCACCACGATTGCCGTGACGGCCTCGTCCCAGCCTGTGCGGCCGGTGCGAGCCCAGAATGACGGCTCGCTGTGGAACTTGGGTACCATGCCGCTTTCCGAGGGCCGTTGGCTACAGCTGGCCATCAGCGACGAGCACACACAGGAGGTTGTCGGCCATCTGCGTGCTGGCCTGGTCGCGGTGTGGATTGGCGCGGTCGTCCTGGGGCTGGTGGGTGGCTTCTTTCTCACGAACCGAGCGCTGCGCCCGGTGCAGCGTCTGGCAAGCACCGCGCAGAAGGTGATCGAATCCGGCGACCTCGCGCTGCGCGTTCCTGAGCGGGGAACCCGCGACGAACTCGACGAGCTGTCGCATCTGTTCAATGGAGTTCTGGCGCGCAATCAGGCGCTGGTGCGAGGGATGCGTGAAGCGCTCGACAACGTCGCGCACGATCTGCGCACGCCACTCACGCGCCTGCGCACGGGCGCCGAGGTAGCACTGCGCGACGCGGGCGATCCGCAACGGATTCGCGATGCGCTCGCCGACGCCATCGAGGACTCCGAGCGTGTGTTGCAGATGCTCAACACCCTGATGGACATCTCGCAGGCCGAGACCGGGGTGATGAAGCTCGATCGCACGAAAGTCGATTTGAGCGAGTTGGCGCGGGAGGCGATCGATCTCTATCAGCACGTGGCGGAGGAGCGCGGCGTTCGGCTGCTGACCCATCTGGCGGTGGGAGTGGACGTGAACGCCGACCACAATCGGCTTAATCAAGTCGTCGCCAATCTGGTCGACAATGCGATCAAGTACACGCCGGCCGGCGGCCAGGTCGAGATCACGACCACGCGCGAGGATTCGTGGGCTTCCCTCATGGTCAAGGACAGCGGCATGGGAATCTCGGCCCAGGATCTGCCGCGCATTTGGGAGCGTCTATACCGCGCGGATCAAAGTCGCAGCGAGCGGGGCCTGGGCCTCGGGCTCAGCTTCGTCAAGGCGATCGTGGAGGCGCACGGCGGACGAGCCGAGGTGCAAAGCGAGCTGGGCGCGGGTTCGACCTTCATCGTACGACTGCCTTTGGGTTGAGCTACGGGAATTCCCTGAAGCCGACGGCGTCGCCCCGGTTCACTTCGCTGCTGTGTGCGCAGACCTTTCGCACAAACGTGTACGCAACTTCGACAGCCCCAATATCGTTGAGTTTTTTGCCGGGGAGCCAAGGTTGGTGATGCTTTCGTAATGATAGACATCGCCACGGCAACGCCACGGACCCGCTGCGCGTACGACCACCGTCTTCGGGACCACGTGGTCCGTACCGGCACCAGACGCCTGCCCAAGCACCTGGCCATCCCGCGCTCCACCGTTTCCACTTGGCGGAGCCGTGGTTCGCGTCCGGTCGTCACCATCGAGCCCGTAGAGCAGGACCACCAGCAGTTGGTCGACGCCATCGTAAAGCTCGAACGGCAAAAGCGCATCCTCGCAGCCGTTGTCCGAATTCTCCTGGCGATGCTCCGTGCTTCCGGCTTCACCCTCGCTGGCGAGCGGCTCCCCGAAGGCAGCGCCAAAGCCGGAATCCTGCGTGCCATCACCAGTGCAAAACCATTCCTCCCCCTGGCCGTGATCTTGCGGATCGTGCATCTCGAGCCCGGCCGATACCACCGATGGAACCGGGCCTCCACGGCGGTCTGCGGTTTGGACGATCGCTCCTCGTGCCCGAGGACCAGCCCCAGCCAACTCACGCCCGCCGAGGTGGCCGACATCAAAGAGATGGTACTGGCGCCCGAACACAGGCACATGCCGCTTGGGACTCTTGCTCGGTACGCTCAGCGCATCGGCAAGGTCTTCGCCTCGGTCACGACCTGGACAAGACTCGCACGCGAGCGCGGCTGGCGGCGACCACGACAACGCGTCCATCCACCCAAGCCAACCGTCGGTGTTCGAGCTTCGCAGCCGAACGAGATCTGGCACATCGATACGACGATCATCAAGTTGCTCGACGGGACTAAAGTCTACCTTCAGGCCGTATTGGACAATTACTCACGGAAAATCCTTGCGTGGACGGTGACGGAACGCTTCGCCCCGTCGAACACGTGCCAAGTCTTGCTGGCCGCCGGCAAGCATCTCGTGATTGCGGGCCGGCCGTTGCTGTATGCCGATTCCGGGGTGGAGAACGTGAACGGCGCGGTGGATTCCATCCTGCTCACTGCATGCTTGGACCGCATCCTCGCCCAGGTTGAGGTCGCCTTTTCCAATTCGCTCATCGAGGCCTATTGGCGTTCGCTGAAGCATCAATGGTTGTTCTTGAATACCTTGGATTCTGTAGCGCGGGTTCGTGCGATGGTGGAATTCTACGTCAACGAGCATAACACGAAGATGCCGCATCCAGCGTTCAGTGGGCAGACGCCTGACGAGATGTTCTTTTTGACCGGCGCCAAAGTACCCGAGGAACTGGCGCTGGCGAAGGGCAATGCGCGGGCAGCACGCATGGCCGCCAACCGCGCGATGTCGTGCGAGCGTTGTCTCGGGCAGCAAGCCACCCTTCCTGGCGAGCCAATTCCTCATTGATTTCCATAGCGCCGCTGTTGCGAACAAGAAGTTCCGAATGTCTTCGTTCGCAGCAAGGCTGGGCTATATGGCTCTGGCCACGCAATCCATGGTCAGCCTTCACTGTTGGCGGGTAGTCGCGTGAGGATCGCCTCTCCTGCCTTTTTTAGCTTCTTGAGCACCGGCAGTTGCCCAGAAAGCAGGTGGAGGAGGTCGGTGTCGCGGCTCTCCTGCATCGTGCTCGTGAGCGCGTCGATCATCTTGCCGTGTTCCCGCACCATCGCCAGGATGAACGCGCGGTCGAAGTTCTGCGATTGCCGCACACGCAGCCTCTCCAGTGGACCGTCGGTCGCCTCTTGCTTCCCGTCCTCGAAGCTCCTGTGGTCGAACTGCTTCTGGTCCGCGTAATCCATGAGCTGCTTGTCGCAGCGCTGGTGCTCCTTTGTTAACAGCCGAGCGTAGTTCTTCACCCGCTCGGCCTGCCCCCTCTCCAGTGCCAGCCTGGCGCCCTCGATCTCCATCTGGTTGCCCTCGTGAAGCAGGGCGATCATGTCCTCCGCTCGGTCCACTCCTCTCAAGTGGGCGCCGGTCTCGCTCTGACGCTCCTTTGGCAGCGGCTCGCCGCCCGTAGAGGCTACCTCGCTGGCCAAACCGGGGGTCGCCTCGAGAAACCATGCGGCACCTGCCAGCGTCATGGCCCCAACTACGATGTGCCGCACCCGACTCCAACATGCCGCGTTCTGCATCTTCATTTCTTCCCTTTCCAATTGCTCTTGTCCGCCGTTCCCTGCGCCACATTGGCGCCGAAAGCATGCGTAGCTGCACATGGGATGCCAAGGTCGCGAAGTTGGCGCCGGGCTTGGCGAGGACGGTACCGAGTTGGCGCTGGAAGACCACCGAGGTTGCTCTCGACGATGTCCCTATCGCCAGCGCCGCCATGTTGAGTGGCCGCAGGACTTGGACCGGAGTGTTCTTCCACAGCCGCTCATCGATTCCCTGGGATTCATGGCGCAACCGTCTACAGCGTTGAGAAGGCAGCAGACCATCCTCGCAAGCTGATCGACCAGACCACGAAAAGGCGCGAGTAGATTCCAATAGTTGCAACGCGGGTGGAACGAAAGTGCTGGCTCATGCAATCTAAATGACGTAGGACCTCATCCAATTTGATGGGGAGGATTGTGATGCGCGTGGACGATTTGGATCATAAAAAACTACTGGAACTGGACGCGGAGGGCGGCGTGATCCGGTTCGCGGGACAGCGTGCGATCCTGCTGGACGCGGTTGCAATGGGGCTTCTGCGCAAGTACCTGGTCGAGAACTTCGGCCTCACCGCCGCGCGCACCGTGCTGACCCAGTTTGGCTTCGCCCACGGCTGGCGCATGGCCGAGGCCATGCAGGCCGAGTTCAAGTGGTCGAGCGATGAGGACTGGAGCCTCGCAGGCACCCGCATCCACGCTCTCGAAGGCCTCTTCCGTGTCGAGCCGGGAAGCAAGGGCGCCCTCTCCGATGAGGGGGTGATGCTGGTCGCTTGCTACGAGGCGGAGCAGCACCTCCTGCATTTCGGCCGCGCCGACGCGCCGATGTGCTGGACAATCTGCGGCCTCACCAGCGGCTACCTCAGTCGAATCGCGGGCAAGGACATCTACGTCCTGGAGGACCGCTGCATGGGCAAGGGCGATGCGGCCTGCCACCTGTTCGGACGCACGCGCGAGGGATGGGGTGACGAACGCGCCGAGGAGCTGCGCTTCTTCAAGCCGAGCCGCCTCAAGGAATGCCTCGATGTCTCCCTCGATCGG
>Ga0181527_1001601_pt1 | contig 23001 bp, 17 predicted proteins | sample PEATcosm2014_Bin_30_FD_119762 | JGI IMG/M metagenome (GOLD analysis project Ga0181527, IMG submission 119762) | Peatland microbial communities from MTU Mesocosm Facility, Houghton, MI, USA - PEATcosm2014_Bin06_60_metaG | ecosystem: Environmental > Terrestrial > Soil > Wetlands > Peat | place...
CACAAAAGCATCCTCGCGCCCAATGTCGTTTCCGAAAGCCAGCACGCTCTCAAGAGCAGAATTGAAGAAGTAATGCCGTTCCTTGCCATGAGAATGTCGGGCAAGGAAGATGCGACGCCGTTCGATAGTGCGCTGTATTTCACTCCGCATCTCGGCGGCCTCGTCACCCTGCACGAAAAAGCCGACATTGGCGTTCCGCAGGACCTTTCCCTGATGGTGAAGTACGCTGCCGATTTCGATGCCAGGGCGAAAACGGCTGCGGCGCTCAAGGACACCATGGATCGCATCGGCAAATATGTCAAAGACGGGCCGCAGATGCCCGGCGACGAATTCTTCAAGGGTATTGTTGAGCGGCTCACGGCGGTCCAGAACGCCGTTCCTGCAAAGATCGACGAACAATACGGCAAGTTTGCGGGATACAAGTGCTCCCAGGCTCTCAATGCCGAAACGGCAAAGCTTGGCGCCGACGTTTCTCAGCATCTGGCGGAATGCCGGCAGGCGGAAATGCTGGTGCAGCAGGTCAACATGCTCAAGCTCCAGGGCGATTACCGAAGCATGGTGGCCCTGCTTGCGCAGGCGAGGCAGCTCGGGTTCCTTATTGACAAATACCGCGATCTCGACAGGCTGTCGGTAGAGCAACAGATGAAGTCCATCAAGGGATCGCTTTCGTCCGGCGCATGGGGCCAGGCCGAGACGGGCCTTCGTACCCTGCACAACGACAACACGTTCCTGAATCCGCCGGGGATCCTGCCGTTCAAACAGGCTGCGGTGCGCGAACTTGAAGATTCCCTGTACACCGGCGTGGAGCGCCTCACGCGCGCACGCGTCAATAAGTTTTGCGAGGACAAGGTGGGCGTGCTGGAGAACGTGGATTCGCTCTACTCCGATTCCGTGTTTCTCCCGGCCTACAACATCACGTTCTCATCCGGATCGCAGAACCACCTGCTCCAGAAGAAGGACGCGCTCGCCGCCGACCTTGCCAAGCTGAAAGACTACGATTTCCCGGCGAAGGCGATCAAGCTCTGTTACGAGCAGTTCCTCAAGAATCCCGACGACAACGGCGTGCTTAAGGCGAGGGCCGTGGTAACGCACGGCAACCATTACAAGGGCGACGACAAGGACCTCAAGATCCGTGTTGCGGAATGCAATCCGCAGTCGGCGAAAAGGATTTCGAAACCCAAGGAATACCGCCGCGTGTTCGCGCTTCCGATTACCGACAATCGCAAGGGTAAGAACAAGTACTACATCCGCCTCAACGTGGATATCCCGACAGATGCGAATTTTCCCGTGTACGACGTAAATATCAAGCTGCCCAAGGAGATTGCGCAGAACGCGGCGGCGAGCCAGTGGTACGACGAGATTTCGCTCAACAAGAAATTGCTCAAGAACGAGGGACGGTTTTCCATCGCCGCCCCGACCGCTTCGAACGATTACGAATGCCAGATCACGCCGGTGCAGATGAACAAGGACCAGAACAACATTCTTGAGATCAACTTCACCTATCACGCGTTCAAACCGTTCCTCGTAAGCGTGATGGTGCAGAAGCCGATTATCAAGAAGAACTAAAGGGTCGGGATCCGCGGATTGCGCAGATGCACAATGATTGTTTTAGGAATCTGCGCTCATCTGCGAAATTCTTTGGTGTTGTGGACAAAGGAAACGACGTCCGTTTTCCTATAGAAAGGGTGCCTCATGAAGAAAACTATTATCATCGTATGCGCCGTGCTCGTGTGCGTGGCCGCGGCGGCAGTGTACTGGTTCGTTTTCCGCAAGGACCTGAGCGACAAGATCATCATCCCCTACATCGCGCACCAGAAGCCGCGCATAGACCCGCACGTGCCGAGCCCCGTTCCCATCGCCGACAAACTTGACGAAGTGGTGTTTGACGGCCTGTTCAACGTGTCCGCCAACCCGAGCGGCATTACCTACGAAGACGGGCTGGGCGAATACATGGGCATCGACAAGAACAATGTGGTGAGCGTCCGTCTCAAACAGGGGAAGAAGTGGCACTCGAGCTGGGCTGTTACCAGGGACAAAGAAAAAGTCACCATTTCAGCCAGGCAGGACGTGCTGTTCTCTGCGCAGGACCTCAAGTTCACCCTGCGGCGCATCCAGAAGCTCGGCAGCCTCTCGCCCGATTATATCCTGGTCTCCCAGGCCGTGCCGGATTTCGATTTCTCCGGCCCGGACAACGATAACGAGATCAAGTTCCAGTTCAAGGGCGACCGGCTCTGGGGGGAAGGCGATATCAAGGAGGTGCTGTCCTTCAAGATCCTGCCCGCCAATTCCGAAATGGACGCTCCGGCCTACAACATCGGAACAGGCCCGTACCTGCTCACCGGCGACTACGAAGACGTGATTTACTTCCACAAGATGCCGGACGGGATCGCGCCCATCACGAACTTCATTCTCAAGCCGTTCATCGACAACAGCACCTACACCACCGAACTCAAGAACAGGAATATCAACACTCTGTTGTCGACTCCGTTCGGCGCCATCTCGCCGATCCTGGGCGACAGCACCCAGTTTTTTCACAAGTCAAGCATTGCCACGTGTTTTTTCGCCATTTTCTACAATGTCGAACGGCTCAACCACGACCAGCGGCTCGCGCTTCGCAAGCTTGTCAACAACGAAATGGTGATGGACCGTTTCTTCAAGATCAATTCGCCGCAGCAGCGGCACATTGCCAACTACAAAGGGGAGGGCGACAACTACGCGGAATACCTGAATAACAGCGTGTTTCCCACCACGTCCTATTACGTGGAAGAAAAAGTGGTGACCCCGCTTGCCGCCAAAGACGGCCCCGATCCTTCGGTACTGCCCGACACGGTCCGCATCCAGACCTGCCTCAACTACGATTTTCGTGAGGAATTGTCCGACCTTGTGGAAATCCTGAACGACCCGGGCATGTTCCACGGCAAAATCAAGGTGAGCGCGGTGGGCAATGATGAAATAAGGAAGAGCAATTACGACGCGGTGCTGGTCCCGATGTCCGGGTACCGGAGTAACTTTCTATTCGACCTGTATCCCATTTTCCTTCGCGAGCCCGATTTCGAGGCGTACCGGATCAACCTGCAGACGTTGGTTGACAACAAGGGAAAAGAAACGGCGGACCCGAAATGCTTCACGGCGAGCAAGAACTTCTTCCACCTGGATCTGGGCGGCTCGTCGCCCGAGCAGGAAGATGTCAAGAAGCTGCTTGACGACATCTACAGCTTCATGTCGACGCGCGAGATCGGCGACAAGCAGGCCTATTCCCAGATGATCGACCAGCTGGACCAGAAGCTTGCGCTCGGCTCGTGGCTGTTTTCGCTCCCGTCGCTGGCGTACTTCTCCACGCAATTCGACGACAAGACGATCGATTTGTACGGCACGGCATCGCAGTTGTCAACTGTCAAGAAGTGGCAGGAGCATGCGAAGAAGTAGGACCGGGCGTCGTCGGATTGAAGAAAGGAATTCTTGCAAGGGAAACCGGCAATGGTTTTCCCCGGCTCCTTCTTGCGAAGGCGCACCGCCGGGCCGTTCGTGCCACGCTCGCGGGTCGTAGCACTTTCGCAATGCACACACCTATGATCAAAATCGCGTTTATCCTTTTCTTGCTGTTTGCTGACGTCTTTTCCCAGAAAACGGCCGACTTCATCATCCTTGCCCAGCCCCGCGATTACACCATTTTCAACCAATACGAGCAGCCGATTACCGAACCGGAGAAGAAACTGTTCATGCCGTATTCTCCTTTGCAAATAGAGAACGCCAACGAAGTTCTGGGCGACCAGATAACCCGTGCGCTTCGCGTCACGTTCGGCGGAGAGACGTGGTTTTTCCAGGAGGATGACGGCGGGAATCTGCCGGGCGGCAAAGGCGCCCAGAACCGGGCCCTGTATAAGAAATGCCCTGTTCTCAACGACACGGTGCAAATCGTGAACGACCGCACGGTTTGTTTCTGGGAAACGTTCCCTCCCTCGGGACGGGCCGGATTTCTTGAAAAAGGCGAAAGGGTTGAACGAGTATTTGCCTACGGCGGCTATTGCTGCGTCAAGAGAATCGGAGCTCGGGTTCACTACGGCTGGAGTTCGTTTGCGCAGAAAACCGGCTGGAGGCGCGTGGAACGGGTTGCGGAGAAGCGGCAAACGGGGCTCTCGAATTTCCTTTCGGAAAGGATCGTCCAGCGGTTTACGGCCGCGAACAGGGCGTACAAAGAGTATTTCGACCATTTCAACACGTTGACGCAGCAGGAAAAGAGCGTGCCCTCCTGGCGCTGTGAGATCAGGGGGAACGAGGTGTATTGTTCGCTGAATGCCCCCTATAATGCGACCTCCGAGCTTGACGAAAGCACGCACTGTCTTGTGCGGGACATCGAGAATATGCTCATTGGAAAACACTACGTCGTTGTTCCGGGCAAGGGTGATATTACGATACGGCCGGGGAGCGAAGGCGGCGGGCAATGAAGCGGAAACTGATTGAACACGGCATGAGCATTGCCTTTGTGACCGCGGTATTGCTGTGCATCCTGTGCATGGAGCGGGCCGGGACGCAGGCGGGCATAGACAGGGAAAATGCCGCGTCGCGGCAGTACGGTGATCTTGGATTCGTCGATGTGAGCGATCCGTTTCACAAGGCCCTGCTTAAGGACGCGGTGAATATTTTTTACCCCGGCCAGTTCGAAAAGAACAACGCCGCCGTCGAATCGATCCTTGCGAACAGGGAAGACGAGTTCAGCAGGAAACTCCGGAAATCGAACGTGGAGGAGCGGCTTTCCTGGGAGAAATGCGGCCTATTGCTGGGTATGTTCGTCAAGTTCGTTCTCGTGTATGCCGTGGTGATGCTTCTCACGTATTACGGGGTTCAAACGCTTGCCGTATTCCGCTTTGCCCGCAAGAAACTGCGCGCGCGGGCGTCCAAGACGACATTTCCCGGGGTGGTATTGCTCATTGTCAAAACAGTGGGGAAAACTGCCGCGTATTTCGTATTGTTCTCTCCGGCCTACGTGATAGCCTATTCGATCCGTACCGAATTCAATACCGACACAGTGATCTTCATGGCGCTTCTCGGCGTGATATCCAACGGCTTGCTCGTCACCTATGCGAACAAGTTCTATGCATTTCTCGTGGCCGAAAGCAGGAAAGGGTACGTGGAAACCGCTGTTGTCAAGAACCTTGCGGCCTCCTATTCGCCGCGTGCAAGCGACGGAATACCGTACGGGTCGATGTTCCGACCTATCAAGCATTTTAGGGGACACGTGTTTGAACACATTTTTTCCAATGCCCAACACCAGTACCTCTCCACGATCAAGGAACAGGCATCGTTCCTCATCACCGGCCTCATCATCATCGAGATGGCGCTTAACATTCACGGGCATTTGAGCTACGAAATGCTGCGCCAGATGCTCTACAAGAACTGGGACATCGTCATCGTCATCATCCTGGGAATATTTTACACCGTGAAGGGAACGGAAATTGTTGTGGATTACCTGGGGTACAGGGCGGAGAAGAGGATAGAAAACAAATAAACCAAGATTTAAAGTTGACAGTGTGAAGGTAAGGTGTATTTCGCTGTCAACTGTCAACCGTCAACTATCGACAATGTTTAAACAATTGATAATAAAAAAAGACTCCCGCTGGCTCGGCATCTGGCTCTTGGGCATCCTTGCCGCGGGGATCTGGGACAATCTATTCCTCAACAAACCGGCCCTGCGCCAGGTGGCTGCCGGGTTTGTCAATACGTTCAGCATTGCTTTACTTGTCGTCATTTTCACCCTGCTTCTGGCATGGGGTGTCACGCTTGCGCTCCATTTTCTTGATGCGGGAAAGAACAAGGCGCCGTACCTTCTGCTCACGTTCCTGTTGAACCTGATACGTTCCATTCCCCAGATCGTGGGCATTCTTTTCGGGTATGTAGCGGTAAGCGTGCTGGTGCAGGCCGGGTTCCTGAGAAGCGAGGCCGTGATCTTTCCGCTGCTCGCGTTTTGCATCAGCCTGTTCGTGTTCATAGAATTCGTCGACCTCATGCGGGAGCGCATCGCCCATTACCAGAAGCTTGACTTTTACAACGCGATGCGCGTGTGCGGCATTCCTGAGGGACGGGTGATCAATTTCGATATCTTGTGGAAGAACAGCCGGATCCACATTCTCAACAAGCTGATCTCCGTCTTCGGCGCAGCAATCTTCCTGCAGTGCAGCGTGGATTTCATCATTTCCGTGGGCCTTTCCACGGACGTGAACTCGGTGACCCTGCCTGCAACCATGGGCAGCCTGCTTGCCAAAATCGACAGCAAACAGGACATCCTTGCCATCGGGTACGCGCTGACGCATCCCGGATACGTCGGCAACCTGTTCTTTGAGCACCTGCTCGGACTCTCGGTGGCGTTCCTTATCGTGTTTTCCCTTATGTCTATCTACCACATCGCGAACGGATACGCGGAAAGGCACCGGTTATGAGCGCTGCGACGTATTCGGTGCATATCCGCTCCGGGGCGCGGACCATCGTGTCCACGGAAAACTACCAAGTGTTCCAGGATGAGATTACCTTTCTTTTCGGCGAATCCGGCATCGGGAAATCGATGATCTCCAAGGCCGTGTACGGCCTGCTCGATCCGGACGAACTTGACGTGACCGTCAATGCCGGGCCCTATGCTTCCTACCTCGACGGGGAACCGGCGCGGCAGATGAGGGCAAACAGTTTCTTCGTATTTCAGGAGCCGTCGTCGCACCTCAATTCCCTCTTGAAGATTTCCGACCAGCTTCGCGAAGGCAGCCTGCGGCTGTCCACAGACGAAGACGCTATTTTGGGCCGCTTGTGGCAGGACTCCGGTGCGCAGGCGATTCGCCGGCTACTCGACGTGTTTCCCAAGCCGTACCGTCCCAGCGGCGGTGAAAAACAGCGGGTACTGCTCGCCATGGCATTCAAGAAAATCGACGTGCTCCTAAGGAGCGTTGGAGCCGGGGCCCCAAGCTTCTTCGTGTTCGACGAGCCGACGGGCAGCCTCGACAACAGGTATCGCAACTTGTTTCTCGAATTGCTTTTCGAGAAGTACAGCCTGCGGCCGTTTACCGTCATGATCATCACGCACGACTATTCGGTGATAAGCGAGCTCTACGCAAAATACGGCCGGCTTCTGCCCAGGATCCACCTTAAGGAATTGCGCCGGGGGGAAGGCACGCACGTGGAGGTCGTGGACTTTTCCGCGCAGGAATATCTGAGCTGGCTTTCCGCCGGGATACGGAGGCCGCCCGCGTCGGGCGGGCCGGTTCTCGAATTGGGCGCGCGCTTTTCCGTGTTCGGCAGGCAGCTGTGCCTGTACAAAGATCCGGCGCATTCGCAACCCGCAGATTTGGTCATCCGCAAGGGCGAAATGGCATATGTGAAGGCGCCGAGCGGTGTGGGCAAGACCACGCTTGCCAAGGCGATCATGGGACTCTATCCTGCGCAACGTTTGACCATGACGCTCTGCGGCATGCGGATAACGGAAAAGACCCGGGCAAAGGTCTGGGACGCGGAGATCTGGGGCAAGAAGGCCGGCATGGTTTTCCAGCACGCCGACGAATCGCTCAACCTTGCTGCATCTGTCAAGGAGACGTTTGCGGGGCTGCCGCTTGCGGAAAAACTGACGCCCGCACGGCTTGCATCGGCGCTCGCCGAATTGTTCGAAAACGCGGTGACCGACTCATTTCTGCGCAAGAAGGTGGCCATGCTGAGCGGCGGCCAGAAACAGCGGTTGAACCTGCTGCGGACGATCGTGCTCGGCACCGATCTGCTTATCCTTGACGAACCGCTTAACGGCCTCGATTTTCTGAGTGTCAAGAAAGTGCTGGCGATCCTCGACGCGAAACGGGGCCAGGGTTCGGCCCTCCTCATGATATCCCACAACGAGGAAATCTTCGACCATTTTGTCGACAAAGAGAATGTGTATTATCTCGCGGAAGTCGCGGATGAGAACCGTTCGGCCGAATAGGGAATCGGGGACCCGGCCGGGGAAGCATTGCATCAAGATCGGAAGTCCGCGATCTCTGCAGCAGGCAGTGCGGTTCCCTACGGATAGAAATTGAAAACCGCCCACACGCTACCCGAGGACGCGGCGTAAAATCCTACAGAAACCTTGGTGTATGCGGTATTGGTCATGTTGATGTAATGGCCATGCTGCGAGTAAGGTTGGCCCGGGCCCTCGTCCCACATGGCCGTAAGACAGCCGTCCACAATCGAGCCGGTGGAGCCGTACCCAGGACATTCGTTTTGCGCCATTTCGCCGCATTGTCCGAACGCGCCGTGCGCGACGCCGGTGATGCAATCGTTTCTTGCTTCGTCATCGGAGCAGGTGTCTTTTGCCGGCAGGAAGGTGAGCGCCGGGAGGCCTATGGTGGCGCGGAGGGAGTCGATTTTGGCGACACATTGGAGGCGAATGTCGGCATAGGAGTCGACCCAGGAGGAAGCGGATGGCTGGGACGACGATGCGCAGGAGAACGCAAGAGCCGCACAAACGGCTGCAAGAGCGGTGGTGAGAGGCGATTGCAGGAAGGTGGAATTGCAATTATCCCCGCACACGCCGAGTTGTGAAAGTGAGTCCGCCATCTTTATCTTGAAAAATAATCCTTCATCGGCTTGAAATAGAAATCCTGCCAGCCTTTCCTGTATTCTGACGCCTGTCCTTCCGGAATCTCCTCATGCGTAAGCGTGAGCTTGGTCCCTTCCTTGACTTTTTCGAACTCGATTGTAAGAAGTGAGTCAGGGCTTTTGTCCGGGAATTCGGTTGTGCGCCAGCGCTGGACGATCTTCCGGTCTTTCACCAGCCGGGCAGTTGTTCCGCAGATGTAATTATCCCATGCGGTAAACCTTCCGCCGACTTTTGCCGAAATCTTGGCAGGTGAGTCGGTGAACGCGGAATGCTCTTTGCTGCTGAGCCAGGCGGCAAAGAGTCGTGCGGGTGGAACCGGGAAGACGGCGCTGATTGTAAAGGAATCTTGCATGATAGGAACCTTTCGAACGGTGTCGAGACCTACCAGGACACTTTCAAATAAAATATATCTTATCAAGGACGAGGCTCAGAATATCGTGTGGCCACAGGATCGGATTGGTAGTTCTCGTTATTCACGCGGGACCAGTTTGGCTATGAAAGTACTTTTCCGGTACATGGAATGCATTTATTTTTGAGTCGTGCGGGAGCGCCTGCCCGAACAGGGCACATATTGAATGCCACAACCCGCGCAGTCCTCGAAACTTGCGGCGGATCTTTCAATTAAACGATTAAAGGAGGCTCGCTTTGAGGCCCATCATTCTTCTAAAGTCTTTCTTCGTTATTGCCTTGGGTTGCACCTTTCTTTTTGCAAAGGACATGATCCTTACCACGCTCGACGGGCAGAAGATAATTCTGCACGAGGACAACACCTGGGTGTACCACAGCGGGAAGAAGACCGAAATCGAGAGGGACTTTACCGTACCGGTGACCGGCGGAAAGATCGTGCTGATCGCCACGGACGGCACCTGGGGCTTTGTCGAAAAGGAAATCGTGAACCAAGAAGAGCTCGTAAAGACCGATTCGATCGTTGGAAACGGCCACTCGCTGAACAAGGACGTGACGGCCGCAAACGCGGAAGCGCAGAAACTGGCCCTCGCCCAGACGGTTACAAAGATGAAAGTTGCCTTGAGCAAGCTGAAGATCGATCCGTCGAAGGTTGCCGATTGTGTCAAGCGAGTCGAAAAGGACGTGAGCAAGAAAGAGGACTTCAAACAGGGGAAAGGGTGGGATGTTACCGTGCGCGTCTTCCTCGACCGGGGAAGTATTCTTGCGGTTGCCGATTGTGCCATGAAGAAAGAGGACGAGTCTCCCGATTCCACCAAGAAGGCCGCCGGAGCCAAAAAGAAATCAGGAAAGGAACCTGCGCCGAAATAGGGCTGTGTGCCAGATTGATCCGGAAACAAATCGTCGCTTTGCTTGAGATAATATGGGAGGTTTTCGCCGGATTCCCTACCGCCCGAGATCGCGCTTGTCGTATTCGAAAAGATTTCCCCTGTTGAGCAGCCATTGCGGATCAAACGCGGTTTTTATTCTCTTCATTTCCTCGACGGCATCCTGCCCGAACATTCTGCCGAGATAAGCCGTTTTGAGTTTTCCGATCCCGTGTTCGGCGGAAACCGTTCCGCCATGCAAAATCGTGCTGTCCATCATTTTTTCGTACAGCTCCTTCGCTTTCGCAAGTTCGCCGGCGTTTCGCGGAACCAGATTGATATGCAGGTGAAAATCGCCAAGGTGGCCGAACACGGCGTGTTCGAGGCCGCTTCCGGTTATGGCGTCGATGTACTCGCCGAATTCCTTCTCGAAAACAGGCGCGGGCAGCGCCGTGTCCGTGGAAATCTTGCGGATGTCCGCACAGTCGCGTTTGCGGCGCGCAATGGCGCTGTTGACGGCTTCCGGAATGGCATGCCGGATCGCCTTGAGCAGTTCGATTTCATTCCGGTCAAAGCCGCTCCAGGTTGATTCGAAGGACGAACCGTGCGAAACAAGCATGGCTTCCCATGCGTCCATCCGGCTGTCGAAGGCCTCGCCCGGAGCTTCCATATATTCCCAATAGACCGCGTATCGCTTGTCGGGCGGCAATTGGGGCACCCGGAAGGAAAGTTCGCTCGCGGACAATTCGAGAAAGCGTAGCGCGGTGTGGTCGAAATATTCTATGGCGGACACACGAGCGATAGCGCGCAGAAACGCGGCCGCGCCGAACGCCGCGTTCCTGTCCGGAAAGAAGCTAAGCCCGGCCGCGAAGCGTGGATTCTTCACCAGGCGGACGCCTACGCCGGTAAAAATGCCGAGCGTCCCTTCGGAACCGATGAACAGGTCGATGAGGTCCATGTCAGGGGCTGCGTAATAACCGCACGCGTTCTTGACGGCAGGATAGCGGTATGACGGCACTGGAACGGCGAGCGCTGTGTTTTGGTCGGTTGTCGCGCGCAGCACCCCCCCGCGCGCCTTGCAACCGCCGCGCGCGAGCTCAAGCGTCTCGCCGCTGGCAAGCACACAGGAGAGCCGGACCACGTGCGCGCGCGTGGCCCCAAAGCGAAAGGAGCGCGCGCCTGATGCGTTTGTGGCAACCGTGCCGCCGAGTTGGGCGGTTGATTCGGTGGGGTCAGGCGCATAGAGCCATTGGTCCGCGCCGAGGAGGGCCGAGCCTTCGACGGGTGCGGGCCAGGCCTGCGGGTCCCTCAGAAACTCCGACAGTTTCGCGAGCGTCACGCCCGGGTCGCAGTGCAGCACAAGGGAACCGTCGTCTTCCCGGGAAACGCGGTGAATGCGGTCCATGTCCGAAAAACAAATGGCGATGCATCCGTCAATGGGAACGCTGCCGCCCGTGATGCCCGTCTTGCCGCCGATGACGGTAATCGGTTGTGCGTTGCGGCGCGCATCAAGCACCGCTTGACGGACATCAAGAGCGGTCCGGGGAAAATACACGGCGTCGGGAATACCTGATGTAAAGCGGGATTCGTCGTGGAGAAGGTCGGGAAGCGTTTCCGCAATTGTCTGCCGGCCGGAAATCGTCTTCATCGCAACGGTTTTGGGATCGAAGGTTTTCTCACCGTATCTCGTTGCGCCGGCACGATTCTCGTGAGAGACTCTTCACGTTTATCAATAGCGTCCGCAAACAAATGGAGCCCCAACCGTACCTGGAGCGACGTGGTTTCGTGCTCAGCCTCGCGCCGCGTGCGCAGGGTCACCGTTATCGATTCGCCGTCGCCGGCGTTTCCCGCGGCCCGACCTTCCAGCGACCCAAATTCCCGATCGGAAAGCCGGATAACGCATCCAAAATAGTGGATGGCTTCGTCGTCCGCGCCCGGGGAGCTGTACAGCGGGCGGTCGTGCAGGGGAAAAAGGTCGGCCCGCTTGATCCTGATGCCGGTTTCTTCGAACAATTCCCGCACGGCGACCGCCCCGGGCCTATGAATGTCGCGGTCGAGCATGCCAGCCGGAAATTCGAGATTGAGAATGCCGTTGCCGATCCGGCGTTGACAGATCATGAGAAAGCGTTCTTCTCCGGTCCGCCTGTTCAAAAGCAGCGGCACGACAATGACCGCGTGCCCCCGGATGAAGACATAGCGGTCCAACGGCCTGCCCTGCGGATCACGGGCGTCGGCTTCACACAGCGCGAACAGCAGCTCGCCGTTTTTTTTATGAAGAAGTTTGAGAGGAGAGAGCGTACGGATGGAACAGCCTGCCGTACGCACGGTTTCCCGCCATTGCGCCACTTTGGGTTCTGTGCGGAAGTCACGTATGGGCATCGGGGCTCCAAGAATAGGGCGGCGATCCGGGAGGTACGGAATGCCGCTTAGATGAGTCTCCTGTTGAGCACCGCTTTTGTCGTTTTCCAGCCGAGCGCAAGGAGAACGGAGAACAGGCTTATCGCAGCCGCGCCGGGAAGGCCGGTGAGAAGAAAAAGAAACACGACGAGGAACGGAAACAGGAACAGCAGCGAAAGAACGATGAATTTCTCACAGTAAACGAAAAAAACGTAGGTCCGAAAATCGGATGATCGCTGGCCGTAGAACCGGAGGAACCGCACGCCTTCCTGGGCAAGCTTCCGTTTGAGACGCTTGTGGCGCGCGAACTGGGTCATGATGTCGTTCCAGCCGCTCTTTTCAACGTAGCGCATAAGGAAAGGCGTGCTATACGAGACGTGCCCCCTGTCGAGCATGATGTCGACCATCGGCGGAATGAGTTCCTTTTCACCCGGCATGCTTTCGTAGGCCCGATGGAGAAACGTGAAGGCCTTCAGGTTTTCGCCCTTTTCGCGGTAGTAATCCGCAAGGAACCAGTAGTCCTCGATGCAGTAGGGACGTTCAAGCTTGATGACCGTTTGGACGCATCTTTCCATTTTTGCAAAGCTGCCCGTATGCCTGAGGTGATGGTAGTAATCGCGCAGGATTTCGGAATTCCTGGGCTCTATCGACAAGGCGGCTTCAAACGCCTTCTGGGCTTCCTTGCGCCTCCCTTTTTCCGAATAGGCAATTGCCTTGACGCGAAGGGCTTCCGCGTCAATCGGGGAGACGTCAAGGGCCTTGTCGGCCGTGGCAAGGGCAAGATCGGTGTTCCCGCTGTTGAGATGCACGTAAGCAAGGTCGACATACCCTACCGGCGAATTCGGATACAGGCGAATGGTTTCCTGGGTGAGGGCCAGCGCGTCGTCCATCTGGTCGTTTTGCGACAGACAGAACACGAGCCGCGACAGCGTCCGGATGTTCTTTGGAGAATCCTTGAGGTACTGCTGGTAAAGCGCGACGCTCTTCTGGGTTTCCCCGAGGAATATGTAATGGTCCGCAAGCAAGTCCCGCACTTCATCGAATTGCGGGTTGAGCTGGAGCGCGGTCTGGAAACAGCGCTCCGCGCTTTCGAAATCGCCGGTGCGCTCGTAGGCAATGCCGCCGTTGCGGAAGGTTTCCGGATTGTCGGTCCCGGTCCTGAGCGCCTTCTCGAAGTAGCGGATCGCCTTGTCGAACTGGTTGGTCTCCGTGTTGTACCATATCATTGCGCAGAACACGGCTTCGGTGTCCGGATTGTACTTCTCCGCCCGCACAAGATATTTCCCCGCCTTCTTGAAAGCGTTCAGCTGCGTGTAGGCGTAAAACAGGCCGAGGAGCACGTCGACGTTCCTGTTGTCGATCTTCAGGCTTTTTTGAAGGTGGGGGATCGCCTTGCGCGGTTCGTCCTGTTCGAGGTACACGCGCGAGTACAGGAAATAGATTTCCCATTCGTCCTGGTAGAACGAGGCGTAGCTGTCAAGAAGAGTAAGGGCTTCTTCGTAGAGCCCCAGTTCGAGAAGCTCCTGGATGCGTTCAATCAGGTCCTGCAATTCCAGCCATTCATCCATAGGGTGACGTTACCTCAGTGGAGAAAATACTTGATACAAAAGCGGGGGAGATGGTATTCGGAGAACCGGGCGGCGTTGAAAAGACCTGGAAGAAGAGAAGAGTCTCTCTCGTTGCCCCGTCCGTTATGGTGCACAATCAACAAGCGGGGATATATTTTAAAAACCAATGTAACGAAAAAACCGCGTGTATCGTTCAGACATGAGGAGCGGTTCGCATGATAATCCACCTGACGCGCGACGCAACGGCCAAGGACAAACAGGAAGTCATCGGCAGGATCCATTCGGCCGGGCTCAAACACGAAGACCTGCATGCCACCACCGGCATCACGCTTATCGGCGTGCTCGGCGACACGAGCGCGGTGGAAGAGGGCTATTTCCTGGAACTCTCCGGCGTTGACAAGGTCATCCGCATTTCGCGGCCCTACAAGCTTGTCTCGCGCGAATTCTCAGGCGTTTCAAAGGTCATTTCGGCCGGTGACGTCAAAATCGGGGGCGAAAAACTTGTCGTCATGGCGGGACCGTGCGCCCTGGAGAATGAGGAACAGGTTGAAACCATCGCTGGCTACATAGCCGGGCTCGGCGTTCCGGTGATGCGCGGGGGCGCGTATAAACCGCGGACATCGCCCTATGCGTTTCAGGGCATGGGGCTTGCAGGGCTCAAATTGCTGGCGAACATACGGCGGAACTACGGCCTCGCAATCATCACCGAGGCCACCGGGCTTCACCGGCATATTGCGCCGGACGGGACCAGGGAGGAGAAGACCGTGCTCGAAAACGTCATCGAGTACGCGGACATCATTCAGGTGGGCGCGCGCAACATGAAAGCGTACGGTTTTCTCCAGGAGCTGGCCATTTTGACAAAGGATAACAAGAAGCCGATTCTCCTCAAGCGCGGCGAGTCGTCCACCATTAAGGACTTCCTGCTTGCGGCGGAATACCTCGTGGCCAACGGAAACCCCAACGTGATTCTCTGTCTGCGGGGCATCCGCACGTTCGAAGAGGAAAAGTTCCAGCGGTACACGGCGGACATCGGCGCCGTCCCGGTGCTCAAGAGGGAATCCAACCTTCCCGTGGTGTTCGATCCATCTCACGCCGCGGGGTACCGGGCAAACGTGTACCGGTTGAGCATGGCTGCCGTTGCCGCAGGCGCGGACGGCCTCCTCATCGAAACGCATAACGACCCGGCTCATGCACTGTGCGACGGTGAGCAGTGCGTGACGCAGGAGCAGTTAGGGAAAATCAAGGATGACGCGGAAAAGATCCGCGGACTGCTGCCGGGCCGATACTGATCTGCAAGGAGGACGCACGAGTTGAGCATCGTAGCGGAATTTGCACGCGAGCTTCACCGGGCCTATCCGGGCAAGAACGACCGTCCCCTCGTCCCTCTGGACTACCCTTCGAAAGTCGAAAGGCTCACCGGTATCCGCGTCGTGCTGTTTGACGTGTACGGAACGCTGTTCAACTATTGGCGGCCGGAATTCGGCGCGGAATCGAGCAAGCAGGGGATTCTTCTCAAGGCTTTCAGGGAGACCATTTCCCGTTTCGGCATGCAGAAATTCCTTGTCGAAATGAACCCCAGCGGGCCGGCCGAAAAAACGCTGTGTGATCTGTATCACGGCCTCATCACACTCAAACATGAGCTGTCGGCCGAAAAGAAAATCGAATTCCCTGAAATCAGGATCGAAACAATTTGGGAACCCATCGTGCTCATGCTCAAACGAAGAGGGTACGATCCTTCTGCGATGCATCTCGGCGGCGACGCCGACTTTCTCAAATGCGTTGCGTATTGCTACAACTTCTTTTCATTCAACCGGGGCTTGTATCCGGGCGTCGCGGAAGCGCTCCAACGGCTGCGCTCCGAGAACATTCTGCTGGGAATCGTGTCGAACGCGCAGTTCTACACCCTGGTGGACTTGTCGCTGTTTTTGCGGGACCAAACGTCTGACGAATGCGACGATTACGTCCGGCTGTTCGACAGGGACCTGCTGTTCTTCTCATTTGAATACGGCGTTTCCAAACCGCACCCCTTGCTTTTTAGAAAACTGTTCGACGCGTTGTACGAGTATCATGTGCTCCCGTCGCAGGCCCTGTTCGTAGGAAACGATCTATCGTCCGACGTCAGGCCCGCGCAGGAGGCCGGCATGAAGACCGCACTTTTTACCGGCGACGGCGAGAGCGTGTTTCTGCACGGCCTTGGCGGCACGGTGGTGCCCGACATCTGTTTTTCAAAGTGGGACGAACTCGCAAACCTGGTCACGTTCTTCTCCAAAGAAGGCGTCGAAGCAACGAAAGGACCCGGGTAATGTCGACATTGAAGCGCATGCACATCGTGCTGTTCGCCTCGTGTTCGCTGGCGCTCGCCGGCGCAGGGGAGGCCAGTTTTTTCACCGATTCCGTAGGGAGCATCGACGCGCTTCCCGCGGCGCTGCTCAAGGGCGCGCAGGAGGCCTACGGCGTGAACATGAAAGGCCTCGACGCGCTGGACAGGGGAGAACTCGACAGCGCCGCGGTCTATTTTTCCCGGGCCATGTCGCTGGTGCCGAATTACACGGACGCCCGGAACAACATGGGCGTCGTGCATTTCAGGCGCGGCAACATTTCCCAGGCGCGGGAAATCTGGCGTTCCATAACCGAAAGCGACCCGTCGTACGCGACGGCGTACTACAACCTGGGCGTCATTGCCTTTCACGAAAAGGACTTTCAGGCCGGCAGTGGCGTGTTGCAGAAGGCACTAGGCTTCAACAGGAAGTTCGTTGAGGCGTACATCATGCTCGGCCGGATGGAACTCATGCTGGGCAAGAGACGCGAGGGACTCGAACGGTTTCGGGAAGCGTACAAGATCGCTCCCGACCGCGCCGAGGCCTGGCAGTTTCTGGCCTATGGCCTTGTGTACGGCGGCGACACGGCGGCGGCGGTCGCGGTGCTTTCAAAACACAAAGACGATGCCGCGGCCCTCAAAATGCTCGGCGAGATCGAATCGTTCCGCAAAAACTACAAGGCGGCGTCGGGATATTTTCTGGAAGCGGCGTCCCGGGGCAGCAACCCGGACCAATTGCTCGACCTGGCCTCGTCGGAAATTGACGAACACAACTGCACGGACGCTCGCTCCACGCTCGCCGTGTACGCCTCCAAGGTGTCGGTCCAGGCCGCCGACGCGTACCTTTACGCAGGCATCGCGGCAAAGGACTGCGGGGACATTCCCGCAGCGCGCGCGTCTTTCGAAAAGGGAGTCCAGAAGTATCCCGCCGATCCCATCCTGCGATACAATCTCGGCCAGATTTACTTTCACCTCAAACAGTACGATCTTGCCGAAGGAATGTGGAACTCGGTGAGCGACTCTCTCAACGATCCGTCGCTGTTCTACCTGCGCGCGCTCAACGCCCGGCAGCGGGGCAACTTCGCGCTCGCGGAAAATTACGTGCGCAGCGCTATCCGGCGCGACGAGAGACCCGAATACCTCGACCTGCTCGGCGTTGTCCAATATGCGCAGGGAAACAAAGACGAGGCCGCGGCAAGCTTCAGGAAGGCGCTCAAGATCGACCCCGAACTGCGTTCGGCCCAGTTGAACCTCGCCGTGGTGTCGCAATCCAAGGACGAACTGGAAAAAGCCGCTGCGGACCTGGAGAAGAAACGCGACGAATGCAGGAGCAAGTGCCAGGACATCACGCTCCAGCTTTCCATTTTGTATTATCACGAGGGACTGGTGGACAAGTCGGCGCGCCTGCTTGAAACGCTGCCCGACGGCGAAAAGAACGAGCGCATCTTCCGCCATCTCGCGCTGTACTACCGTGACCTTCACGAATGGGACAAGGCGATCCGGACGCTCGAAAGATCGAAGACGTTCTTTGTGCTCGATCTGCAGACCGAATACGAACTGGCCGAAGATTACCTGTTTTCGGGCAACAACCGGAAAGCGGTTGATGCGCTCAACGAGCTCCTTGGCAAATGGGACCAGAACCCGTGGAGAATCTACTATCAGCTTGGGTATGCCTACATGGAAATGAAGGAGTTTGCCAAAGCAAAATCTTCCCTGGAGCAGAGTATCAGGAGGAAGCAGGACAACCTTGCCGCGCAAGGGCTTCTGGCTTACATCCTAAACGCGCAGGGGGACGTTGCGCAGGCCCGGACGCTGTGGGAAAAGACGCTCAAGGAAGACCCGTCGAACGTCGCCCTGCTCGTGAACATGGGGCTGTCGCTTGAAAAGGACGGGAAGTACGAAGAGGCGTTGCAGTATTATCAGAAAGCCCAACTGCTCAAGACGGACGACAAGGCGATCCAGATCAATATCGGCAACGCCTACAGCGGCATGGAAAAGAACCGCGAAGCGATCAACGCCTATACCGCCGCCCTCACGTCGCCCAAGCGCACTCTTGCCGCGTACGACATTTTCATCCTTGCGCAGAAAACCGGGGACGAGACGACCGCGTCTGGGATGCTTTCGATCTTGACCGGCGAATTTCCCTCGTCGCCGTACACCGCCCGGGCGCAGGCCGACATGCTCTTGTGGAAAAAGGACACGGCGGCGGCGCTTGCGAAGCTCGAAGCGGTCCCGGACAAGGATCCCGGCGACCTGATAACGCTTGCCCGCGTCTACACAAACAGGAAGAATGCCGCCAAGGCGTCGCACTACCTCTCCCTGCTTCCCGCGGAACCGTACTGGGAAAAGGCAAAGACCGGCGTGACGGCCCAGATGGATTTCTTCTCGGGCAACTATGCGCGCGCGTTTGCGGAATGGAAGAGCCTGGACGATTCGAGCTTTGCAACGCTCTACAACATGGCCGTGGCGGCGTTTAACGCAAAGGAATACGCCGATGCCATTGCGATAGGAGAAAGGGCTGTGGGGAAGGGGCGCGGCGAAGATAGGGCCGACGTGTGCCGGGTTGTGGGTAACTCGGCCATGGGGCTTAAACAATGGAAGAAGGCGCTCGAGTGGTATCAGCAGCTCGAGGGCGTCAAACGCACCGACCCGCTTGTGCAGTATAACCTTGCCGTCATCAGTTACAATCTCGGGACCATGGAAGAAAGCTGGGCCTACTACCAAAAGGCCAGGCGGCTCGATCCTAAGCTCGAAAACAAGGACATCGAGAAACGGTATCAGGCTTTGCACTCCCCGGGCGCCGGCATTGCGCAGATAATGGATTCTGTCGACTATTGGTACAACACCGCCGTCACTCTGCAGGACAGCGCGCATGACACGACTGCCGAAGCGTATTACAGAAAGATATTGGAAAAGAATCCGGCGTACTACCTTGCATGGAACAACCTGGGAGCAATTTACTCCGGAAGGGGCGAGCTGGACACGGCGGTTGAATGTTACCTCAAATCAATAGAAAAGCGGCACGACATTCCGGAGGCGTACGCCAACCTCGTGAATATTTACATCGAGATGAAGAACATCAAGGAGGCGCAGCGCTGGATACTCAAGGGGCGCGGCCATAATCCAGACAGCGAACTGCTCAAGGAGCTTGAGGTGAAGGTGAAAGAGTTGGCAAAGAAGAAATCCTGAAAAGGCGGGCCTTGTGTGAAATCAAAAACAAACCGTTATCGCGACCCCCGCATCCGCTACAATCTTGAGGGTTGGACCCGGAAAAAGCCTTCCGGGATCGGCTCGCCGCAACTGGGGAAACAGGCCATGGGGTTCGGCAGGAGGAAAAAGGGAAAATCGTGAAGCGGTATTCGCCCTCATATATTTTTGGTTTGTAATCCTTCTTGAGACGGACACGTGCGGCAATCAGGTAGTCGGAGGAAGTAATGGATTTCATGGATTCGGTCCTTATCGTCGGCAGCGGGGGCCGCGAGCACGCAATGGTCAAGGCGCTGTTGCGCTCCGACCGGCCGCTGTTCATGTTCGGCTACCCCGGCAATCCCGGCATGCAGAACGACGGGTGCACGCTCGTCGACAGGAAGATGGAAGATTGGAACGAGCTTGCCGGATGGGTAGACAAAAACGGAATCGACCTGACCGTCGTAGGCCCCGAAGCGCCGCTGGTTGACGGCATTGTCGACACGTTCAGGAAGAAAGGCCGCGCCATCTTTGGGCCGACCAGGAAAGCGGCGCAGCTCGAAGGAAGCAAGTCGTTTGCCAAGAAGTTCATGAAGAAATACGGCATACCCACGGCGGCGTTCTCGGTCTTTGACAACAAGGAAGCGGCCGTCGCCTACGTGAAGAAACAAGGGGTCCCCATCGTCGTCAAGGCAAGCGGCCTGGCGGCGGGAAAGGGCGCGGTGGTGTGCGATACGATGAAAGAGGCCACCGACGCGCTGTCCCTCATGTTCGACGGCAAGGCGTTCGGAGAAGCGGGCGCCACCGTGGTTGTCGAGGAGAAAATGAGCGGTGAGGAAGCCTCGGTCTTTGTCCTCACCGACGGAAAAACATACAAGATCCTTCCCGTTTCGCAGGACCACAAGCGCATCGGCGACAACGACACCGGACCCAACACCGGCGGCATGGGCGCGTATGCGCCGTGTCCGCTTGTAGACAAGAAGATGCTCGCACGGATCGAAGAAGAAATAATCGTACCTACGCTCGAGGGCATGAAGAAGGAAGACTGTGCGTACCAGGGGCTGCTGTACGCGGGCGTCATGACCACCCCGGAAGGTCCCAAAGTGGTCGAATACAACTGCCGGTTCGGCGATCCGGAGACGCAGGCCGTGCTGCCGCTTGTCGAGTGCGACTGGTACGAGGCCTTCCTGGCATGTGCCACGGGAAAATTGTCGTCGGTGAAATGGCGGGTGAGGCCCGGGTACTGCGTTTCGGTGGTGCTTGCCTCGAAGGGGTATCCCGGAAAGTACGAAAAAGGAAAGGTGATTGAAGGCATAGAAAAGGCCGAAGGCCACAAGAGTAACGTGGACGCGTACCATGCGGGAACGGCGCTCAACGCCAGCGGCGACTTTGTCACCAACGGCGGGCGCGTGCTCACCGTGAGCGCATGGGACGAATCGTTGTCCGATGCCATTGCGGAAGCATACGAAGCAGTGGGCAAAGTCGATTTCGAAGGCAAGACCTTCAGGAAAGATATCGCGGCCAAGGGACTGGCCAGGCTCAAAAAGAACGGGATGGCCGCGTCGGCGGTTGCGAGATAGGAAAACGATCGGTGTTCGTACCGTACCCTCGGCTGCGGAGGAGTTTTACATGGCGGGAATGAAAGTCGCGCTCGTGACGGGTTCCAAGTCGGACAAGGAACACGCCGACAAGGCCGAATCGCTGCTCAAGGAATTCGGCGTTGATTTTGAGACGTTCGTGATATCGGCCCACCGCAACCCGAACAAGATAAAGAAGTTCGCCAGAAGCGCGGAGGAGAACGGGTTCGGCGTGATTATCGCCATGGCCGGTCTTGCCGCGCACCTGCCCGGCGTCGTTGCGAGCCTCACGGTGCTTCCCGTCATAGGCGTTCCCATCGAGTCGGGCCCGCTTCACGGCGAAGACGCCCTGCTTTCAATTGTGCAGATGCCTCCGGGCGTGCCCGTGGCCTCGGTGGGGATCGGCAATGCCAAGAACGCCGCGCTGCTCGCCCTACAGATACTGTCGGTCCACAACATGAAGCTCCGGGAGAAGATGAGGGAGTACCGCAAGCAGTTCGGGGACGACCTTGACTGATAGGATTCCTCTGGCCTCGCTCCTTTCCGGCGGGCATCCCACGGCGGGGCTGAAAACCTGCGCCGGCCGGGTGAAGAACGGCGCGGTCTTTGTGTATCCCACGGAAACCATTTACGGCATCGGCGGCAGGGCCGACAGTGTTGAGGTTGAACGTCGCATCCGGAGCATCAAAGAACGAAAGAAACCTTCGCCGTTCATCGTGATAGCGGGAAACAGGAATTGTTTTGGTCCGCTGGGTCTCCGGTTTTCCCGCAGCGCGGAGGTTCTCGCGGAAGAATTCTGGCCGGGAAATCTCACCCTTGTCCTCCCGGCGAAGGACGTTCCGGATGGAATCGGGGTAAGGGTTTCGAACCATCCCTTTGTGGCTGCACTATGCGCCGAGATCGGCGCGCCGGTTTTCTCCACCAGCGCCAATCTCGGCGATTTACCTTATGTAAATGACCCGGACGTCATTTTTGCGACATTCGACGGCACGGTGGATTTCATGGTGGACGCGGGCGTATTGCCGGCCAGCCGGCCTTCCACGGTGGTGAGGATACGCGCCGACGGAACGGTTGACGTTATTCGCGAAGGCATCGTGTCGCGCGAACAGGTGCTGGGCGTGGTTGACGGAACAGATCCATGAACCCCACGCACCGCACGCCTCCGCCCGCCGGCCGCAGACCGCGCTTGCTTCTTATCAACCCGTTCGCCGAGATAAAGCAGTTCACCTCGAACGTCGGCTTCGCACGGCTCATAGGCAAGAAAGCCGGCGCCACGCCGCTTGCGCTGCCGTTGCTGGCTTCGCTCGCTCCCGCCCATTGGGACGTGCGGATCATCGACGAAGAGCTCGAACCAGTCCCCGCCGGCATTACCGCGGACCTTGTCGGGATTACCGCGCTCTGCACCACTGTCGACCGGGCATACAAGATCGCGGACGAATTTCGCGCCCGTAAAGTGCCGGTGGTCCTGGGAGGTCCGTATGTTACCTACAACGCGGACGAAGCTCTTTCACATGCGGACAGCGTCGTGCTGGGCGAGGCCGAGGGGGTGTGGAAAGACCTTCTTGATGAGTGCGAAAGAGGCGCGCTCGGCCGGACCTACCGGTCCGGGGCTCCCGCGGCCTTCAAGAATTCGCCGCCTCCCCGGTGGGACCTTGTCGACACCGGGCGCCTAGCCGCGCTTCCGGTCCAGGTGTCGCGCGGGTGCCCGTTTCACTGCGACTTCTGCCTCGTGTCGGAAATGTTCGGCAGGACCATGCGCTACCGGGACATCGACGACATCGTCGCCGAAGTGAGGTCGCTTCCCAAGAAGACCCTTTTTTTTGTCGACGACAACCTGACTGCCGACAAGGCGTTCGCCCGCGGGCTCATGAAACGGCTCGCGCTGCTCGGCATCGCGTGGATCTGTCAGGCGAGCATCGAAGTCGCCGAGTTTCCCGACCTTCTTGCCGCCATGGCCGCCGCCGGATGCATGCACATGCTGGTGGGTTTCGAATCTGTAAACGAAGCAAGCCTCGGCGAAGCGCACAAACGGCAGAACGACATCGGCAGGTACGCCGAGGCGATACAAAGGATCCACCGC
>Ga0181527_1001603_pt1 | contig 22995 bp, 17 predicted proteins | sample PEATcosm2014_Bin_30_FD_119762 | JGI IMG/M metagenome (GOLD analysis project Ga0181527, IMG submission 119762) | Peatland microbial communities from MTU Mesocosm Facility, Houghton, MI, USA - PEATcosm2014_Bin06_60_metaG | ecosystem: Environmental > Terrestrial > Soil > Wetlands > Peat | place...
AATGGTCGTCACCTACGTCGCCATTCCTACCACTATCACCGCCACCGCCTCTCCCCAAAAACAGGTCGTCGGGCGCGACGTCATCATTAGCGGAACGCTCACGGCCGAAGGCGCCGGGTTGGCAGCCAAGCGCCTCACCATTTACCAAACGGAAGCCGTGGAAAACTTTCAGATAGCCACAGCCACCACCGACGCCGCAGGCGACTACAAATTCATCCTCCCCAACACCGTCCCCGGCAGCCACACCTACGTCGTGCGCTACCCCGGCACTGCGGCCTACGAGCCCTCCGTGAGCCCCGAGATAGCCGTCACCTTCGTCACCATCCCCACCACCATTACCGCCAAGGTTGCCCCCCGACACCAGTTCGTCGGGCGCGACGTCACCATCACCGGAACGCTCACGGCCGGCGGCACCCCTGTCGCCGACGCATCTGTTGCCCTCTGCAACGCTGATGACATCACAGAGCTGGTTTCCGTAGCCACGACGGCCACCGACGCCGCAGGTTACTACCAGTTCACCCTCACCGACACCTCCGCCGGCCAGCACACCTACGTCGTGCGCTACCCCGGCGACGCGGTATACGAGACCTCCGTGAGCGCCGAGAAGGTCGCCACCTACGTCACCACCCCCACCACTATCACCGCCACCGCCTCTCCCCAAAAACAGGTCGTCGGGCGCGACGTCATCATTAGCGGACAGCGTCTGACGCCCGACGGCGGCAGGGTGGCCGCAACGCCCCTCACCCTCTATAAAACGGACGCTACCGAAACGGTTCCCGTAGCCACCACCACGACCGACGAATACGGGTACTACCAGTTCACCTCCATCGACACCGTCGCGACCACGCACGTCTATACGGTGTGCGCTGAGGCCGACAGTACATACAGCTCTGCGCAGAGCACGGAGCTGCTCGTTACCTACACCTCGCTCCCTACGGTCGCGGCCGCTAAGGTACGACTCGCCCTCAACCTGGCGTGGTACGAAATTCTCTCCATACTTCTCATCATCGCGGGCGAGGGTCTGCTTTTCGCAGGGTATCGGGTGGCTGACGTCGGCGTTCAGGCGATAAACATCGTCGCGGTTGCTGTCATCGTGGTGGCCCTGCACGGACAGCGGGTGAAGCTCGTCGAAGTGCTCGCCCTGGTTTCGGTATTTCGTGTCGTTAACCTCTCCTTTGCGCTGGTTCCAACCATAACCCTGTACTGGTTGATCGTACTCTACAGCGTGATGTATGTCTCGATCGTCGCCCTCATAGTGCATTGCAAAATGAGCCGCTCTGACCTCGGTCTCACAGGGGGCGTGCGATTAGCGTATCTGATTCCCGTAGGCGCCCTCATCGGCACGGTCTTCGGGCTCGTTGAGTACAGAATCCTTGCAAATTCGGCCCTCATTCCTTCCTTCTCCCTTTTAGGCCTCATCGAGTTGAGCATCGTGATGATCTTCTTTGTGGGGTTCGTTGAAGAGCTGCTCTTTCGATCTCTCCTGCAGCAATCGTTTGTCGAGCGCAGCGGAGCGGTTGTCGGCATTCTGATAGCAAGCATCATCTTCGCAGTGATGCACGCGGGCTACGCCAACGGCTACGAGCTCCTCTTCGCGTTCGGAGCCGGTCTCGTCTTAGGCGTCGCATTTTACAAGACCAAAAACCTGCCGTTTGTTGTCACGATCCACGCCGTAAACAACATAATCCTGTTCGGGGTGCTGCCCTTCTTGTCTATCATAGCCGTGTCGCATTGAACCCACCCTCTTGATGCACTGCTTGAACACGAGGACGGCGCAAAACATCACCGTGAGGGGCACGCACACGGTTCGCAGGTGCCATTATGTGTGCGTTCCGCGAGTCGTACTCCGACATCAAATGTCGAGAGCCGCGCTGCGGCAACTGCGTGCGAGTATCCTTGTGCGTGCGGTCGAAGCCGCGAAAACGCAGCAGGTCGCTCAAGCCTAGCGACAAGGAGCGGTGCAACAGGTCGTGGGCGGCTTTCCTACGAGCATCTGGCGGCAGCCGCTACCGCCTCTCTTGAAAATATCGTAAAGGTTTGGCCACCTTTTGGTCAACTTTTGTCCAGTCCTCTTATCCGGATATTTGCTTCTGATTCTCGGCCAACACATCACCAAGCGATTTTCGGTTGAATTTATCTGCTCTGACCTCGTCCTCATCTCGAACGTAATCTTAGGCAACGTGTGCTGCGTCTCTCGATAGAAGTGCGCGCACATCGCGAACAGCTTTTCCGTCGAGATGGAAGACAGGTCCCGAGTTTCGAGTTCGCGCTGAATCCGGCTGAGCACATCACCAAAGAACTCGCCTTTCTTGCGGGTCGAGAGGTCGTACTTGTCGTACCCGTTGGGGCGTCCCGAAGCGTGACCTCGCGCGCTCCGTGAAGCTACTGTTCAGCAAAAAAGTTGGCTCAGTGCAACGAACGACCTGCCGCTATGGGACCTATTGAAAGATGAGTTGCGGGATTTCGCTCGAGGGTAAGCATCAGTTCCGGCATCGATCGGAAGAGGCGTGGCGCGACGGCGAATACGATGACCTAGTGCTCGCGGCAGCGCTTGCCGCTTGTACGCGCTCCTGCGCGAGCCTTCTGGCTCGCTCCGGCTGCGACGCTTGTTCTTTGGCGCGCGCGCAGCACTTTTAAGGCAGAGGCCCCTTATAACCATAGTTTAAACCTACTGCCGTCGCACAGACGCTCGAGGAGGATTGGTTCTAATGATTGACAAAGCGTGGGGAATCGCGGCCTATGCGCTGCTTCAAAACGGTGAGGGCAAATGCCTGTTTCTGCGCCGATCGCCCGATTCAAAGACCAACCCGGGGAGGTGGGAACCGCCCGGAGGCAAGCTCGATCCAGGAGAGCGGCTTGACGAGGGATTGCGGCGAGAGGTGTTCGAAGAGGCGGGCCTGCAGATATCAGTGCGGCGATTGCTGGGGGCCATCGAGTATGAGGTACCAGCGGTCAAAGTGGCGTGCCTCATCATGGAGGGGGACCTCGTCACACAGGACGTCAAGCTCAGCACCGAGCACGATTCCTATCGGTGGGTGCGGCTGTCCGAGGTGCACCAGATTGACCTCGCGACGCAGTTTCGGCGCTTCTTTGCGGGCGACCAATCGCGGCGAAACGTTATGTCGGAGTGACGCAAAGCCGATGAGTGCTACATTAATTCGTAATGAGCGAAGGTGCCGAGCACGATGAGTGACGCTGATCAAGAGCAGTTCCGCGCGTGGTATCGGGAGCAGATCGAGAGTTTCTTGCGAGTTGCACCACGCTATAACGAGCTCGCGAAGGTGCTTGACGGCATCCTCACGGCACTCGCTGACCTGTATGCTCCCCGCGCGATCGTTCAGACGCGGCCTAAGTCACTATCGAGTTTCGCCGAGAAGATCATTCGCAAACGAGCTGAGACGAGCGATCCGGTCAATGACTTCACCGACCTCTGCGGCGGACGCGTCATCACCCATACCCAAACCGAGGTGACGGCGATCTGCGCGTACATCGAGCAGCATTTCGATATCGATTGGGACAACAGCGTCAACATTGACCAACGCCTCAAGGTGACCGAGTTCGGATACCGCTCAGTCCACTACATCGTCAGCCTGCGTCCCGGTTCGATGACCGTCGGCGGGGTTTCGTTCGACGTGCCTGAGACGGTCGCCCGGTTGAAGGCGGAAATACAGGTGCGCACCCTGCTCGAACACGCGTGGGCCGACTTCAGTCATGACAAGAGCTACAAAAGCGCTTTCGCCTTCCCAAGGCCGTGGCAGCGCGAGCTCGCGCGAATAGCGGCAGTGCTTGAGGACGCCGATCAGTCCTTCGCAGTGATCGAGAACCGGCTTACGGCGTATGCGGCCAACTACAGCGCGTACATGAGCGAGGCACAGGTGCGAGATGAGATGCGTACCCTCGCCTTGATCCTAGAGCACGACCCGGACAACGTCAAGCACGCACACCGCATCGGCCGACTGGCGATGACGCTGGGCGACTGGGAGCGGGCTATCGAGACCCTCGCCGCGTACGTTGACGCAGGCTACGCCCCCCTTCTCAAAGACCTGGGCGTCGCCCTCTGCAAGCGGCACTGTGGGACGCCCGAAAGCGCACTCTACCTAACCGGACAACGCTACCTCGAGTCCTCGCTCGCGAAAGTCCGCGATCCCGATACGCTCATCTGCCTGGCCGACACGTACCGCGAGTGCGACGAAGAGCGGGCGCGCGAGCTCTACCGTCAGGCGTTCGAGCTCGATCCGTCAGATCCCTACGCGCTCATCAACTATCTCGAGCTCGAGATCAGCCATCGCGGCACGACGTCGATAATCGACGTGGTGCGGCCGTTGATGCGCATGGCGATACGACGCTGTTGGGAACAGACCGCCGTCGGCATCAACATCCCGTGGGCATACTGCGCCCTCGGGGTGCTCCACCTGCTCCTCGATGAGAGTCGCGAAAGCCTCATCGCCTATGCGAAGGCGATCCAGATGAGCACCGCCGAGTGGCCGATTGAGAGTGCCTACCGCTCACTCGCGAAGCTCGCGCCTGTACGCGAGGCGTTGCGCGGGTACGAATGGGCGCGTACCGTGTTGCTTATAGGATGGGCCGGACGATTCGACGCCGCCGAGGCACGCGCCCACCTGAAAAAGCTAACGACGCCGAATGGCCGACGCTTGAAAGAGCCCGTAACCGTCGTCGCAGGCGGCTACGATTCCCGGGGAGAGGCATACGCGGCGAGCTACCGGGGGCTCATGCTCGAGGCCTTCAAGGGGTACACAGGGACGCTCATCTCGGGCGGCACGGACAGCGGCATCAGCCGCGTCGTCGGCGACGTCCAAGAGCACTACCCCGAGCTGCACACTATAGGATTCGTGCCGCGCGTGCTTCCCTCCGACGCCGCGGTCGATCAGCGGTACTGCGAGATCCGCCGCACTGATGGCGAGGGCTTCAACCCTTCAGAGCCCCTGCAGTACTGGATTGATCTCATCGGATCGAACGTGTCGCCCACGAGCGTCAAGCTCCTCGGCATCGACGGCGGCAGCATCGCCGGCATCGAATACCGCCTCGCGCTCGCGCTGCGTGCCCGCGTCGCCGTTGTCACGGGAAGCGGACACGAAGCGGCGCGGCTGATCCAAGACGACGAATGGAGCCCGTCCGAGACGCTCATTCAGCTGCCAAAGGACCCGCTTTCGGCACAGGTGTTCATCGGCTCAACCGGGCAAACGCTTCCCACAGCGCTGCGCGAGCGCATCGCTCGGGAGATCCACGACATCTATCGCAACCGCTTCGCGCTCGCCCAGAGCCAGGAACCCTCGCTCGCCGAATGGGACAAGCTCGTCGACCACTTGAAACAATCCAACAGGGCGCAGGCAGACCATATCGCACGAAAACTGAACGCCGCCGGCTATACCGTCCGGAAGGCGCGTAACGCGACCGTGACGCCTCGGCAATTCACGCCCGGCGAGGTGGAGATCATGGCGGAGCTTGAGCACGCCCGCTGGAACGTCGAACGCCTCCTTGACGGGTGGAAATGGGGACCGATAAAGGACGTGGCGAAGAAGGTAAGCCCGTACATCGTACCCTGGTCAGCGCTTCCCGAAGAGATGAAGGAGGTCGACAGAGAAGTGGTGCGTGACATACCGCACTTGCTTGCCGAGGTGGGAATGGAGATCGTTCGAATGCCTGCCAACAAGCGCAACCCCTCGCGTCGAAAGCCCATGCCCGCGTGACACCGCATTTGGACGAAGAGCACGGGCTCCGTCACCACGATGTTGTTGCCGAGGCGATTCGGCGCTCTCGGTTACTCACAACGACGCTTGCGCTTTTACGCAGGAGAGTCGCTTTCGGGCGCACAACAGGCAATGCGGTTACGCGCTGCAAAAGTTCGTCTGCGCCGCGCGTCGAGGAGGGGCCGTCACCCGCAGCTCGACCGCGTCAAGCTACCGACCTGCACGAACTGGTCGAATTGCCAGATGAAGTTGCCTCGTCCCGCCATGTCCCGGTATGCGGCGAACGTGGATGGCGGATGCCCCAAGGCCAGTTGGTAGGCACCGCTTGTGTACGTGATGTTCGTGAGTGCGTACGTGCTGTCGATGCTCCCGACGTAGGTAGAGGCGAGGTTCGTGCCGTAGAAGTCGGTCATGACGAAACTCTCCTTATAGAGGACGGTGCCGCTCTGATTGCTGGTCTCGTTGACCGGTGCGAGATAGGTAAACGCCCAGTCGACCCTGACGGCGGTGTCGTTGAGCCACGTAACGCTCCAGGCGGTGAGGTTCGAGGGGTGCAGGTCGATCACGGTGGTGTGGAGGGTGTTTATGTAACTGTCAAGCGAGGGGTCGTGGCGAACGCCGAAGCCCACGTACACTTGTGGATCGTAGGTCCACGTCGCCGCGACGATCGCCAAAATGACTATGACAGCGATAACGATCGCAGTGATAGCGCCTTTTCGTGTCCCGAAAAACTCGGCAAGACTAACTGCCACAGATGTTCGACTCCTCCGGACTAAAGACGATCATCTCGCTCGTCTTGAGAGCCTGGTAGGTGCTGCCGCCCGCTTGGACGTTGTAGTTGACAAGGGCGTTAGCGACCGGTGAGCAGGCGAAGCCCCAGTCTGTGGAGTTCACCGTCGACTCGACCGTGGCGGTCTGCCCGGGCTGGATCGTGGTTGTCTTCCCGTAGACGGTGCCGATCTGTGTGGCCACCGAGCAGAGGGACTTCTGGAGCTGCACTTGGTTGGCCGCGGCGCTAACGTTCGCCGCGGGGTGGAGCTTTAGGAACGTGTCCACGACGGACGTCGCGACGAGAGGCTCGTTGTTGGTAGCGTTGGTAGCCTGGGAACTGTTGATGTTCAGGGTGGAGACCTGGAAGCTCATCGTAACGGGGGTGCTGTCGTGCGTGCCGGCTGAGGACAGGGTGGGGATTAGCCAGGATTCCGGGTTGACCGACGGGCCGCTCGCGGGGCAACCCTGGGAGGCTGCAGCGAACGTGTATGGCACTCGGAAGACGTCGCTCGTGAAGAACTCAAGGGACGGGGTGACCGTTATCGCGAAAGGGTTGTTATTGGTCAAGGTAAACTGGACGCTCCAGACACCGTTTACCAGGTCGTGGACGAACCAAACCCCGTCGGCACCAAAGACGACGTAGTTGCCCACTTGCATCGGTGCGGTGGTGCCGGTAAGGGAGTGAGCCTGCGCGCCGTTACTTGAAAATGCAACCACATAGAGCGGGACATCGGCACCGGCACCTGTAGTCGCTGACGTGCCATAGGGATTTAAGGTCTGACCATTCGCGGTGAGGGCGTCGTTACCCGTGACCGCAGCTACAGCTACCGAAACTGAGAGAACGATAATGACCGCAAATACAACAAGCCGTGTCTCTATATTCATAATGGTGCCTCCCTTACGTCACGCTCGCGCTCGATTAGCCCAGATCAACAGCGACTTTGAACTAGCCGCGGCCGCGATCACCTATGACACAGATAACGGCTGTGGGAAAAACTGATGCTGCTTGATTTTTGCGATGGTCATTTAACGTTGATTCTTATAAATCTTGCTCTTAGGCGTCTATACCCGCATACGTTAACCAAGGTTGGCCAAAAGTTGACCGCTGTTTACGACCCGCCCTTTTGCGCTGAGCTAGCGGCGATGAAGGAATAATACCGGTAATTTTAAGAAACTTTTTTATCTTAAAACGGCTTTAAGATAGCTCGTCGTTTTGCTCGGCACGCCAAAAATGCGGATCACGGCCACTCGGGTTGTGGTGCCCTGGCCATTCACGCAACCTCGTGAGCAGCACATGCACCTCGGAGGCGCCGACCACCACGCTGCCGTTGCTCTCAGCCACGCATGCCGCTCAGCTCAGATTCAGCGGCTGCTGCTAAGCAAGCTGGCAATGCGTAGTGTACGAGGTGGTCTACAAAGCACGAGCCGCGGTGCGATCACCGTCTTGGGGAACAGACCCGCACGCTTGATTTAAGCCGGCAGCACCTCAGCAGCACTATCGCAGCTGCTCTCAATCACCACACAGGCCGTGCTTACCGCATCCAATCATCCGAAGTGAGATAGAAACTCTGAAGGAGCTCTGTAGCCTTTTCGGGGCGTGCCCGGTGGCCGCTTTATCGCTATCTGGGTTGGCAGCGCTGGACCCGAGGAGGCCTGAGGCGCTTTGACCGTGGCCTATGCGGTCGGATTGGAGTATCGGTCACAACACTTCTTTGTGGTGCGATCGATGTCGCATTCGCTTTAGCTGTTTGAACCGTGTTTCTCGTCATCGCAGCGCTCGACTAGGACTCGGGTTGGACGTGCTCGACCGGCACCCTGCTCGTAACGAACGTCGGCCGGATCGCACGAGAGGCCGCAGCTTTATAGCTGAAGAATAGGCATACCCTCATGAAATGCCCACCGACGATCATCGCTTCGGCCGCTACTTTACCATTTCGATCGCGTGCCTAGTCGTCTTAGCGCTGCTTTTTCCCGCTTTCGACGTGCTGAGTCTCGCTGGTTTCGTGAACGACAAGACCTACGTGCTGATCCTACAAGACAACTCAGAGATCAGGCCAACCGGAGGTTTGATTGGGTGCATCGGACTGCTCACCGTGCATGACGGGAACGTCAAAGATTTGCACCTCGCCTACGCCTACAACAACTCGGCGTGGACGGGGGATGTCGTGAACATGAGCCTTCCTGAGAGCCTCACCCAGCTTTACGACGTGGATAGCGTGAGGCTCTACGACTCAAACGTGCAATATGACTTTTCGTCGTTTGCCCCCACGATGCTGTCAAATGTTGAGCAGATCACCGGACAGAAGGTCGACGGCGTTATCGCGGTCGACTTTACCGCGGTAGAGGCGATTATGCGCATCACAGGCCCGATCAGCGTATCGGGTGAAGTCATAACGAGCAGGAACATCGTCGATATCGCGCACTACTATTCAGGCAAGTCCGACGCGGGCGACACAGCGCCCCTGATCAACTTGTTGTCATCCCTCGCGCTTAAGATCGTTCAAATCGCTCACGACGCGAGCCTCCCTGTCAAACTGGACCTCATCAACGCCGTGCAACAAATGGGCGCCGAGAAACACCTCTTCTTTTATGTGCCTGGGGACCCCCTCACGGCAGACTTTGCAGGCGCCAGCGCTACGCCTCCGACGGACTTCATTTCTGTCATCGACATGAACATGGGTTCACAGAAGGCGGACTTCGGTGTTTATCGTTCGATCGACTACCACGTCCAGCTGCTCGCCAACGGCTCGGCAGTCGCAAACTTGACCATTGCGTATAACAACACGTGCTTCTGGGACTATAACCTGTTTCAGACGGTCCTGGTGCCGCCCGATGCCGAGATTATGAACGCGACCACCACTGCACAGGACTTCAACGGACCGCTCTCGACCGGCGGCGCGAACTTCACCGCATTCTCTACGTCCGTGACGGTGCCCGCAAATGAGACCGACACCATCACGTACCTTTACACGCTGCCTCACGTCGTCAGCTCAAGTGGCGTGAATGAGCGCTACGACCTCTATGTCCAAAAACAAGCGGGAATCAACCAGTATACGTTCAACCCAGAGGTGCAGCTGCCCGACGGGGCGCGGCTCCTCGCGTCTCAAAACGCCGAAGCGAATCAGACGTCAACGGGCGACATACACCTGGAGATGGTGTACAGGTAGAACGGGGGCAATGCCGTGAACAGAAAACGCACGATTACTACGGTGGCCATCGTCGCGATCGCCATCGCCCTCATCGCCGCGGGCTTCGGGGCGTTCGTCGTCACCGTCCGCCCGAGCGAGGACCCCACGTACACGGAGGCCGCATCGTCGATTCCCGCGGCGCCCTATACCTACGCCACGAACGGCCAGGTTGTGCTGCGGGTGAACAACGTCAGTGATGCGTCAGATCCGGTGACGGCTGCGGTGTGGGCGAACCTCAGCCTGCAGGCTTTCCAAGAGTACGTGGACTACCGTGCGCTTGCGCCCTCGCCCGGCGAGAAGAACCTTGTCGCGAACATTACAGTGACGAACGCCCGATCCGCTGCGGTGCCGTTCACCTACACCGACTTTTTCATCGTGGGTCGCGACGGTAGCGCGTACTATGCTAATTTTGCGGTATGCAATCTCAGCTGTAGCGCAGCTGCATTGAAGCATCAAACGCTCCCCGAATCGTTTACAAGCGACCTCTACGTCCTATTTTCCGTGCCGGCAACTGCAGACGCGGCAAAGCTTGTGTACGCCTCGAGCCCGCCAATTGTCATAGATTTGGCGTGAGCTTCGGATCGCCCGTGCGTGCCCGCGACGCCCCGTGCGTGCCACGCAGGCCTCAGGACCGTTGGTGCATCATCTACTTTCTGCAGAGCGTCTTGTGCTTGCCGGCGGAAGCGACCTGTTTCTCTCGCCGTGAGCAAGGCCCAGCCGCCGCTCTCGATTGTGCGACCGTTCTCGACTACGCGAATGACATCGGCATTGTGGATCGTTGAAAGATGGCGATTGATGATGATGACGATGGTGATGCCCCCGTGGAGGGCGTCTATCGCCTCTTGAATGCGCCGCTCGTTCTCGGAATCAAGATTGCTTGTCGCCTCGTCCAAAATCAAGACGCTTGGCTTTCTAAGTAACGCCCTCGCGAGGGCCAATCGTTGTCGCTCACCGCCAAACAGGTGGACCCCATGATCCCCGAGCACCGTCTCATCCCGTCAGGGAGGTGCCTGACGAAGTCGTCAGCCGCGGCCAAGCGGAGGGCCGTGTCAAGCTCACCGTCGGTTGCCTCCGGGTACGCCCAAAGCATGTTGGCACGGACTGTGTCGTTGAAGAGAAACGTTTCCTGTGCGACGTAGCCGATGCAGCGACGCCACGACTATAACCGTTCCGCGTCCAGCGGAGCGCCATCGATCAACACCTCGCCCTCTTGCGGCTGGGCCGCACAACGCAACGAAACGACAATATTTAAGCTGGGTCCGTGTTCTAACGTGTTCAGTTTATTTTTTTTCCACGAAATGAATAAGGCGTAAACTATGAGCAACCCTGATACAAAAATATTATTAGCTTTCGGCGGATTGCAGCGTGCTTGAACACAATGACGCAGATGAGAACATCGCGATTTTCTCTCTCAGCGTGTGCGTTGCAGTTTTAAGATGAGCCGATGCCCGGCAGAGAAAGAACATATCGAACGACTGGCACCTCATGTGCGTGCGACGCGGGATTATTGCCGTGGCGCTCATCTGCGCGTTCGTTGTCCTCGCGGCATACCACCAGGCAAATGCCACGCACCGCCTCGATTACCAGCGCGAAGCGGCGATGTTTTTTACGCGTGCCTACCCGACTAACAAAAAAAATTGGTGCTATTCCATGAGGAAGTCGCAGCAAGTAATTAGCTTGGGTTTGGATGTGCTTGTTTTCAAAAGAGTAACATCAGCTCTATAATATCGTAATGTGACATACTATCAAAATGTTTAAGATTCCTAATTCCCTCTTGTTAGCGTCGGAATATGCTGTAATAGGATCCTTTGTCGATATATCGAAAGGAATTGCTTGAGGACGTCGGATTTCCGTGCTAAATCTGTCGAGCGCTGGGGTATTAATCTGTTGTCGCATTCAGGTCGTCTTATGGGGGTCTTGTGACAGGCCTCGAACAACAACATGTTTGTGATAGAAACTGGCCGATATGGGTTCAAGACCAAACGGATCTTTTTTAGCCATCGCCCCTTTGATGTAACCGGCTGCCACTGTGTCATGTTTCTAGCTGCTAAGTCTAAGGCGGATGTCGCGGGTTTTCAGAGGGGATCTGATACCACGTTAGTGATAGATTTGACGCAAGAACTTGACACAATCTGGAAAAAAATGAGCAAGAAGTCGGCTAGGTACAGCATAAAGAGAGCTCAAAGGGATGGCGTCAGAGTTAAACTGAACGACAATTACGACGAATTTAAAGAGCTGAATGATTCGTTTCGAAAGAAAAAAGGGCTTCGACCTGATTTTGTATGCCCCAATGTTCTAAAACGATACGGTCCTCTATTCGTAGCAGAGTACGATGGAGAGATAATCGCCGGCCAATCCTATGTCGCGGATGATAACACCATAATGTGGCGAGTAGGGGCATCCAAGCGACTCATTGATCCTGAAAGGGCTACTTTGATTGGCAATGCGAACAAGTTACTCGTATGGGAGGCGATAAAGTACGCGAAGGGCAAAGGACTGCGAGAATTTGATTTTGGAGGGTATGACGTTGGAGGTCGCGACTTACAACTAGTGGGGTATAGCGCTTTTAAGAAAAGTTTTGGTGGAGACGTTGTCGAGCGCTACAAGTACACGAAGTATTATTTGAAGATTTATAAACTCGCGCAATGGGGGCTTATGCGTCACGGCGGGCTGCTTGCCCAATTGCCGTGTAAGCCTAAACCGTAGCGTGGTCCGCGCCTTCTCAAGAGGGCCCTTTACAGCTAGTCGTAGCAGCTGATGTGCGGTCAGCCGAGCGAATCGAGGGCGATGGAGGTTAGCTCTCCAGAGGGGGTTCTTTGCGTCTAAATCCTCTAAGAAATACATAGGCTCTAAGAAATGCCGATCTTCGCCTGATATAAGCCTCAGACGACGATAATCAAGTCTGAAAAGATGGTCGCGAGTGACGCGGCGGGCTCCTCACCATAAGGATTAGCATAAGATGTGAGGCGTTAGCAATTGTTGCTGAAAGAAGACGAAGAGGTTGGGTTGATGCCGCCCCAAAATCAAGACGCTTGGCTTTCTAAGTAACGCCCTCTCGAGGACCAATTGTTGTCGCTCACCGCCAGACAGGTGGACTCTACGATCTCCCAGCACCGTCTCAATCCCGTCCGGGAGGTGCCTGACGAAGTCGTCAGCCGAGCCTGCGCTCGAACTAGGTGCAAACTTTCTTATACTCGCATGAGCAGCTCTCAAATAGCACAGTTTTTCTTCTCCGTGGATCGGCCGACCGGCCCGTTCGAAGCACTGGGGCTTTCGAACGCTACCAAACAGGGGTGATGATATAGGCGAATTCTCATCCGATGACCGACTCAACGAGGCGTCCTCCGAGCTCTTCGCACTCAGCGCGCACCTCGCAGAATGCGCCGCGCGCGACAGCGGCGAGCGGGGTGAACTTGTCGAGTTCGCCCGAACAAAGCTGAAGCAGTGTTGGCGCGAGGCGCGACAGGCCCCCCTCTCGCCCTGGACGTTCTACCGCATGGGCGTCAGTTACCTTTACCTTACCAAGCCCTATGCCGCGTTCGCGGCGTGCTCGAAAGCGCTCCAGCTGAGCAATACGGAGTCCGTCATCGACGCCGCGCATGACGCGCTCAGCGTCCTCGACGCGTATGACGAGGAACTCATCGGCTATGAATGGTTGCGCCGGTTGCTCCTGATCGGCGCTGCAGGGAGGTTTCACGCGCCTAGCGCGCTGTCGGAGCTACGGGTGCTCGCCTCACAAGGAGCGCCGCCGATCGCCCCCCCGGTCATGATTCTCGCAGGCGGGTCCAGGGCCGACGACCGCGCGGTCATCGCCGGCTTCCGCCCGCTCGTGATTGACGCGTTTCGCACCTACACCGGCACGATCATCTCGGGAGGGACGCGCGTCGGAGTCAGCAGGCTAGCTGGCGACGTGCAAGAGGCGTTTCCCGAGTCCATCCACACGATCGGGTACGTCCCGCGCGGCGTTAAGGGGGTTCCACTCGATGACCGCTATCGCGAGATTCGGCTCACGTCCGAGTCCAACTTCAGCGTGATGGAAGTGGTCCAGTACTGGTGCGACCTCGTCACCTCCGGCGTTTTGCCCTCGCAAGTGAAGGTATTCGGCATCGACGGCGGCTCAATCTCCGCGAGCGAATACAAGATGGCTTTGGCCCTCGGCGCGTCCGTCGCCTTGCTCGAGGGAAGCGGCCGCGAGGCGAAAAAGCTTCGGCACAACCGACACTGGCGGGCCTCGCAGGGGCTCGTGTGCGTTCCCGCTGACAGCGACATCATCGCGGAGTTCGTCAAGCTCAAGCCCCATCAGCAACAGCTCGATACGGCCGACCGAGAGCGGCTGGCGCGGGTCATTCACGACGCTGCGGGAACGCGAGCGGGGCGTCACGGCCGCGGATGATCCGCCGGTTCCGATGAAACGTGTCGATCGTGCAGCTACCAGATCCTTTGCGAAGAAAAAGGCAATGACCATCAGCACGACTCGACACATATAACGTCCAGCCACTCGCAACGGACGCTGTCGGAACCTCCGATGGTGCGTTTGTCGCCTGAATTGTGATGTTACTCACTCGCTGATCGGTGCATCAGCAGACAGAAATAATGAGTGCTACTGCAATTATCGCGTAAAAAGCGGGCCTGATGCCCTTCAAAGATTAAAAGAGAACGGTCGATGGCGTATAAGGTTTTGCTTGAACGACGACCGTTGGCTCGAATACGTTCCATCGACGCCCGGTGCTTCCTTCATCTTTCCTGCCAGCAATCACTTTCTTGGCAACAGGAGCCTTAAAGTAACGATCTTACCTCGCGATGCGGCAGCTGACGAAGCACTGTTCGTAGATGATTCTGAAGAAGCGTAGTATCGAAGGTACCCGTGGCGGTTAGCTCATCTTATTCAGCAGCTGACCCACTAAAAAGAAACCCGTTTTCGAGTTAGTTTTTACAAAAAGTTCCGGAGAAGCATTTTTTTTGTAAAAAAAACGTGCAAAACGTGGAAAAGTTTAAGAGGGGGAATTTGTTATTGTAGGTATAAGCAACGGCGGCGCGATGTGCGGTCAAGTCTGTCGAGGACACCCGCACACCAGCGCACACCAAATAGCACGGGAGTACCTAACGCCTGGCGTTATAAAGGTTTCCTCTTGTTTTTTGGGTGCTGTCCGCGCCGTCCTGCTTGCTACATAGAGTGAACACAGCAGGAGTGATACAATATGCGGTATAGCAACCCCCAACAATGTAGTGTATATAGGCATGAAGCGATGCTTCGGCGACCGCCCTTCAAACACAGGGAGGCTACATGAACAAAGACAAAGGTGAAATCGAGCCCATAAACAGCGACGACGACATTGAGATTCGCTACCAGGGCCTCATTGAGGTATACAAAGATGGCAGGTTCACGGGCGAACTGGCAGATTTAAGAAAGCTGATCGTCGCGTGTTTTAGGTTGTTTCACCGCGTGCGAAGCGATCCATCGCAGTTCAGTGATGACGACCTTGTCTGCATTATAATCGACGGGTTCATTGCGATAAGGTGGTTGGATATACTAATGCGCAATTCCTATCTCGAGCTAAACCGTGCCGATTAAAGACCCAGAGAAACGCAGGAGCTATAACCGTGCGTATGCCCGAAAGCGCCGCGCGGGTTTGACAAGTTTGACGAGTCAAACCCTTCCGGCGAACGTCTATGTGAGCCCGCAGCACGTCGAAACACTACTAGACCTGCACGAAGTCATGGCACAAGCAATCGACATGCTGAGAAATGATCACGAGAGCACGCCTGTCTCTCGAGCACGAGCACTCGCGTACTGCTGCGGCGTCGACGCCAGGCTCATTGAAATGGCAACGATCAGCGAACTGCAGCAACCACAGCAGAGCGAAGAGCAAGAAACAGAGCTAGACGCCGAATATAACGCCGCATACAGCGAGATCTTAGGTCAATATTCGCGTACGCACGACGATTACCTTCAGTGGGTTAGTTGTGAGGTCAGGTTCCTACACGACAGAGACGCCGAATCAGAAGCGGAGTGGCAAGCTGCGACCAGCGAGCTCATAGCGAAGGCCTCGACGGATAGCGATCTCTTAAGGATGTATACTGAAGCGCGTCACGTGCAGACGTAAAGGGATCGTTTTTTGTATCTGGAGCGAGCGTACACCGTCAGTAAGCGATGACCTGCCGAGCGCTCCGCGCAGAGTGCACTCAATGGAAAGTGAACGCGCAGCGCGTCGGCCTCTGGACGTTCGGTCAGCAGAGGTGTAGCGGCCACCGCTTGAAGGGTCAGGCATGATCGTCACAGTGCCGTCATATGCTGCTACTGAGCAGAGCGCGCTCTTCAGCGACGGTCACGCACCGCGCGCCGATCACACGGACGACATGCACGACACCCCTGAAGAGATGGCACAATGGAAACCGCTTGCTGCCGCCCTCCAAAGCTGTCAAGACGTCGTCGAACCGGCGTATCGTGCCGCGGACCGCCCCGCTATGCACTTTCAGAAACAGCGCCAGACCATCTCGATTTCAGCTGCGATCGCCGGCACCGTCGCCGTGCTGCTTGCGACCTTCGATGCCCTCGATTTTAGCAAATTTATCGTGCCGATTCTCTACTTCGGCGTTGCGGCAGCCATCGCGTTTGTCGCCGTCCTGCTTAGCATCGGCACGCTCCGACAAGTGAAGTGGATGTTCCTGCGGCACAAGGCGGAGCGGTTCAGGTTTCTCAAGTTTCGGTTCCTCATCGACCCGCACCTCTGGGGCGACGACGCCACTCAGCGAGAACGCACGGCGCAATGGCTGACGTACGAGACGGACAAGGTCACGGGGCTGACGAACGAGGAGTTGAAAACGTGGGCAGAGCGCGGCATTCTCCCCGAAGAGCCGCCCAGCTTGGCGGGCAGCCGGGCGGACGCCTCCACCCTGTACAGCCTCGTCGACTACTACCTCACGAAGCGCTGCAGGAATCAGCTCCACTACTTTGAGCGCAGGGCTCGGCAGCTTTCGAGCACAGACCGCTATATCAAGGCGCTGCCACGCCTGCTGTTCTTTGGAAGCGTCTTAGCGGCGCTCGGCTACTTCTCCCTCAACCTCTTCGACGCCCTTCAGCCGCACGAGGCGGCGGCGCAGGCATCCCGAACAACGACGTCTGCCTCGATTACCCTTGGAATCACTTTTATCCTCCTCGCCGCGTCGCTCCCTGTACTCAGTGCGGGCATCAGGACGTTCCGCTCGGCCTATCAGCTTGCCCGCAATACGAGCCGCTATAAGGCGGCGTTCGAGGCGATTAAGCCTCCTGCGCAACGACTGGAAGGCCATGCCGAGCGTCTGAACGGGCTCTACGCCGAGGGGCGTACCACCATCGACGCCCACGACGTCTTCCGCGACCTGTGGCGCTGCGAGCAAATCCTGGAGGCCGAACACCGTGAGTGGCTCCGCCTCATGATGGAAGCAGAGTAGGTCGGCTAGGCAGCCCGCGACAGCCATAGAAGCGCACAGGCGAGAGCTGCCTGCCTCGCAAAAAGTCGAAAGGCTTAAGAGGGGGAGGGTTCAAACGCAGAATAATTGGTTGTTCGTAATTACCCTAGGGAGGGAAGCACATGGGCGACCACATTTTCATCAGTTATTCGTCAAAGAATAAGGCCATCGCTGACGCCGTCTGTCATAAACTCGAAGAGCGCAAGATGAAGTGCTGGATAGCGCCACGCGACATCCTGCCGGGTTCGAACTACGCAGAAGAGCTCATTAAGGCGATTGACGGCAGCAAACTCTTCGTGCTCGTTTTTTCCAAGGATTCCAATCAATCGCAGCACGTGCTCCGCGAGTGCGAGCGAGCTGTCTCCCACGGGATTCCCATCGTGCCGTTTCGGATCTCGGACGTGCTCCCCGGCGCGGCACTCCAGTACTTCATCGGTCCACAGCACTGGCTCGATGCGATCACCGCCCCGTGCGCGGCCCACATAAACCGACTCGCCGACACAGTGCACATCCTGCTGACGCAGGAGGACCTCACGCAAAAGAGTGCCGGTGAAGCGCTTGTCGAAGCCGAAGCGTTAGCCGTGCAGCGACAGCAACAGGTCGTCCGCATGCGGCGGACCACGATCATGCTTGCCGCGGTGGTGGTGGTTTTTGCCGTGGTGGGCGGCGCGTGGTTCGTCACGCAGCAGATGAATCAGGCCAGTATGAACCTAGTGCCCTTCACGGACCAAGCAGCAGGGTTCCAGATGCAGGTTCCTCAAGGCTGGACCAGGGCTCAACCGAGCCCCGTTGCCGGCCAGCCTCCGATCGCCCTGATCGTCTACCTGCCGACGGGTAATCAGTCAGAACTCTTGTACGTTAACAACGTGTCCGCACAGGGGGCCACCTTTGATAACGTTACGAGCTCGAACCTTGAGAAGACGCAGAGCCTGGTTAACAGCAATCAGATCACCATGCAGGAGTCAGGCCTGACGAGCGTGGACGGACAAAACGCGTACAAGCTCGTGTATACGATCAACAGCTCAGGCCTGCAGTGCATGCAAATCTGGACGGTCAACAACGGTATCGTGTACAATCTCACGTATAACGCATTGCCCCAGCACTACACCCAGTACTTGTCAACGGTCCAAAACATGGTCAACTCGTTCAAGTTCATCTAGCTCATGAGGCGCGCTGCCACGAACGCATTCTATGACGAGTCAAGCGGGCGCCGCGATTACAACGAGTGAGAACGTAAACGAGTCGCGGATTAACGTGCTGTTGTAGGTCCGCGCTGTTGGCCGCGCTGTTGGCCGGGCGTGAAACGTATCATACCGTTTAGTTCAGCGCGATTGTGCGAACCGACAGTCAGCACACGTCAAAAAAATAGAAACGTTTATCGTGCTAAGCCTTGTCTTTTTTTCATCCTAATTTCACGCTCTGTGGCCAAAGCGCCACACTATGGATAGTAGGTAGTTTCACAAGGCGATCAAGATGACTGACGACAGCAACATAGAAAGCCTCATTGCGGACTTGGAAAGTTCGGAATGGCACACGCGGGGGGAGGCCGTGCGAGAGCTTCGCAAGCTCGGTGACAAGCGTGCCGTTGAGCCCGTCATCAGCATGCTGAACGACGAAAACAAGGTGGTGCGGAAATACGCAGCATACACGCTCGACAGACTCGGTGACAAGCGTGCCGTTGAGCCGCTTATCACGGCGCTAAGCGACGAGAGCACAAGCGTGCGGAGCATGGCCGCCCAATCGCTCGGCCACCTGGGCGATACGCGCGCCGCGGAGCCCCTCCTCAACGCCTTGCACAACGACGAGGAGTGGCTCGTGCGCGACGCAGCGGCGCACGCACTAGGCCACCTCGGTGACAAGCGTGCCGTGGGGCCCCTCATCGCCGCCCTCAACGACGAACACTGGTTCGTTCGTGAGGCGGTGGTGCACGCTGTAAGCAAGCTGGACCACCAGCGCGCCCTTGAACCGCTGATTTCCGAAGCCTTTGACGACGAGCACTGGCTCGTTCGTGAGGCGGCGGTCCAAGAGCTCGCGTCGCTTGATAACCCACGCGCCGTTGAGCCGCTCATCACGATCGTTACGAGCCCAAAAAGCGAAGCAGACCGGGGCAGCAGCGGCGACATATACGTTCGAAAGGCGGCGGCGCAGGGGCTGGGCGAGCTCCGTGACAAGCGCGCGATTGAGCCGCTCATCGTCGCGTTGACCGACGAGTACCGTGCGGTTCGCGAGGCAGCGGCCCGTGGCCTCGGTCAGCTCGGTGATAAGCGCCCCGTTACTCGCCTCATCCGTGCGTTGGATGACGAATATTGGCTCGTGCGCGAGGCAGCCGCCCACAGTCTCGGCCGAATTGGTGACGACCGCGCCGCCGACGCCCTCTATGACACCGCTGTGGGCAAACGGCCGTGGATCCGTGACTTAGATGATGAGGACAAGTACGTGCGCAAGGCTGCGGTACAAGCGCTCTGGAAGCTCGGCGACGTGCGCGCCATCGACGGGCTGATCGATAACTTACGGGGCGAGGATCGCTTTGTTCGCAAAGCCGCGGCCGAAACGCTTGGCCAGCTCGGCGATGACCGCGCCGTTGATGCACTCATTGATGCTCTCGCCAATTCGGACAGCGATGACCGAGCATACGCCGCCGACGCGTTGGGCAAGATCGGCGATGCGCGGGCCGTTGAGCCTTTGATCCGCGTCTTGGGCGACAATAATGCCGTGGTACGCAAGTACGCCGCGTACGCCCTTGGTCAACTCAACGATCTGCGGGCGATCGATCCGCTCACCCAGGCTTCAAATGATGCGGACGTCGACGTGCGAGATTCCGCTGCTCATGCATTGTGGCGGCTTCAGGGATGAGGAGCTATCCGAGTGATTCCATTAGTGCCGCGCACCGAGCAACGCGTGCCTCTCAAGCCCAGTCAGACCCTCGTGGTGGAGACGACTTACGCCTGAGGCTCTCCTTCGGCGTGAGAGCGCGCAGAACGGAAGTGGCGGGCAAGGAGTGGACGAAAAAATAAGGTTACGCACAATCGTCCTTGTGGAGCACGACAAACCGTCAACAGTGCCGTGCTCGATACTGCTGTGCGTCGGTTCTCTCAGGTCGCGACCGCGCGCATCCCCTGATCGAGGGCAGCGACAAAATTCTGGACCGTTTGGATGTGTTTTCCCTTCACAACCTCTTTCGTTGTCGCATAGAACGTCGCAATCGGGGGTTTTCCAATAAGCTCTTGCATATCCCGCAGCGTGGTCTTGTTCCCTGAGCAGTCGTAGGTGCAGAAGAATGCCGCGTTTTTAACTTTGCCAGCGTTTTGCGCCATGTACGTCCTGACGGCACTGGCCACCGTGTACGCCCACACGGGACTGCCGAGTATCACGAGGTCGTACGACGAGGGATCGTACTTCGTCGGCTTGATCGGAGCCTGTTTCTTCTCTACCGCCTCTTGGTAGGAGAGCTTGTTGCCTGCAGTGCCCGCACGATTGGTGGGATCGATGAGTTCCTCCAAGTCACATTTGAACGACGTCTGCTGTCCAAGGATGTTGATAACCGTTCTCGCAACCTTTCTTGCTGTTCCGGTTCTTGAATAGAATACGATTAGGCACTTCATCTGTTTAGACGGTGCTGAAATCCTATTTGACTTTTTCGAGACGGGCTCCTTCCTACGGGCTATTGCTAAAACTGCGTGGCGTGCAGTCAACCTAACCGCGATCGTGCTGCGATTAGCTGCAGCCGGAACGCATACGCGTTTTCAGGCGAGGCGTCCGTCGCCTCGTATCGTGCGGCACCAACCGAGCCGGACAGGTTGCGAGCGTCGTTATCAACGTTTGCCTTTCCCGCCAAAGAGCGTTCTGTTGTCGGGCACTGCGCTCAGCCGGTGCCCCATTCCGCTACGCCAACAACGCCTTCCGCACTTCCTGCGCGTTTTTCTTGGTCGTCAGCACTTCTACAAGGGCGACAGCAAAGTCAATAGCGGTTCCCGGGCCCTGGCTTGTGATGATTTTACCCTGCCGCACGACACGCTCTTCTTCTACGCGCTGCGCGCCCGGGATTTCGATCCCTGGGTACCACGTCGCCGTCGCCCCTTCCATGATACCCGCGACGCCAAGCACGTGCGGCGCAGCACAAATCGCGCCGACGTATTTGCCGGCGTCGTATGCTGCGCGTATGAGCCTGAGAACGCGTTGATCGCGTTCGAGGTTGATGTAGCCGGGGTTCCCGCCCGGAAGGACGAGGGCGTCGTACGTCGCAACGTCGTCAATAGAGAGATCGGACTGCACTTTGATCCCGTGCCCACCTTCTATGGGCGGAGGTGCTATGCCGGCGAGGAGCACAGAGATGCCAGCACGGCGCAGCACGTCAACGATCGTGACCGCTTCCAGCTCCTCAAAGCCGGGGGCGAGAAGGACAACTACGTTCATAGGTCTACCTCAGGGCTTCAAGGGTCTTAAGCGTTTTCGACGCTTTGGGTGCCCGGCTCACCTGCTTGAAAGCCGCGTGCGTTGGAGAGCATCGTCGTTATGCGCAGTTAAAAAAACGGCGGTGAGCAGCCACGCGTTAAGCACGCCGCGATTTTCCGGCTATTGAGCCGTGCCAACGAAGATAGTCAAGGCCCCGATTAACGGTTCGCTGGGTGCCAGCACGGGGCCTCTTATTTAATGCCGGCAAATGGATATAAGTGACTGGTGCGATTCTTGCTTGAGGTAAAGCGATGCTAGAAATTACGGTGCACGAGATTCGCGGGATATGCCCGGTGCATTCCATTGGGGATCGTATCATCGTTGACGGGCCCAATATTGTGGTAACAGAAAGCGACGCACTCTGCACTCACGCGCTTTCGACCCTCCTCCATTATACGACGATCCTCGAACACACGTGGTGCCCCGTTGCCCTTGGCTTGACGACGTCTGAAGACCCCGCGCACGCCTACATGCAGTGCGTCGACCCGGGACCGCCGTATACAGAAGGGGGCACGGTCATCTTCCGGTGCCGTAAAATAGTGCGAGAGTAGAGCGGCCGAGCACACGGCGCCGATGATGACAGTTGTGGCCTTTCGTTACGGGTCGACTACAGCACTATTTGCGCCTGAAATAGAGCAGCATCACGATCACCATCGAAGCAAGCCAGGACCCGCGATACCCCCTCGGGGAAGTCACCTCTGGCTCATTGAAGTTCACGCCGTAGACGCCCGCAAAAAACGCGGCAAGGGTCTATGTAGATGGGCGAACGTATACGGGGCTTGTAGATGACGTCGATTACGCGTCATCCAACGCACCAAACGGTCAAACAGGTGATACGTATCGAAGAGGAAGAGACGACCTCAGTCCTTCTGCACGAGAGACGAGTGTTTCGCCCGAGCGCAGCGGTCGTCGAGGCGGCGCGCGTGAAAGACTGGGAAGCGGAACTGAGGGCAGGGCAGGACATCGAGGCGTACTGGGCGGCGAAAGCGCGGCAGTTTGAATGGTTCGCGCCGTGGACACAGGTCCTCGACTCTCGCGAGGCCCCTTTTTATAAGTGGTTCGTTGGCGGCAGGACAAATATCACGCACAACGCAGTGGATCGGCACCTCTCCACCAAACGTCGCGACCGCGTCGCGCTCCTCTACGTTAACGAACGAGGGGATGAGCGCAAAGCCACCTATGCCGAGCTCGCGAGCGAGGTAAACAAGATGGCGAACGCGCTTAAGAACCTCGGCGTGCGAAAAGAGGACCGTGTGGCAATGTACCTTCCGCCGTGCGTCGAGGCCGCCGTATCCATGCTCGCGTGCGCGAAGATCGGAGCTGTGCACAGCGTCGTGTATGCTGGATTTAGCGTGCGAGCGCTGGCTGACCGAATTCACGACGCGAATGCCAAGATCCTTATTACCGCTGACGGTACGTTCCGCCGG
>Ga0181527_1001606_pt1 | contig 22972 bp, 21 predicted proteins | sample PEATcosm2014_Bin_30_FD_119762 | JGI IMG/M metagenome (GOLD analysis project Ga0181527, IMG submission 119762) | Peatland microbial communities from MTU Mesocosm Facility, Houghton, MI, USA - PEATcosm2014_Bin06_60_metaG | ecosystem: Environmental > Terrestrial > Soil > Wetlands > Peat | place...
GTTCCTGGGAACGCTATCCAAATCACTGGTGGAGAACCGACACTCCGCGACGACCTTCCTGAGATTATCAAAATCTGCAGAGAGGAAGGCGTTGAGCACATCCAGCTCAACAGCAACGCCATCCGTCTAGCGCAAGACCCTGAGATGGCGAGAAGAGTTAGAAACGCAGGCGTAAACACTGTTTACATGAGTTTCGACGGGATCACCCCAAGAACGAACCCGAAGAACCATTGGGAAGCACCGATTGCAATTGAAAACTGCCGACAAGCAGGACTAGGAGTCGCCCTCGTCCCAACAGTCATCAAGAGCATAAATGACCACGAATTAGGCGGCCTCATCAGATTCGGCCAAAGAAACATGGACATAATCCACGCAGTGATCTTCCAGCCAGTCTCGTTGACAGGTCGGCTGAGCAAGTCCGAGCGCGGGAAATACCGAATAACGATCCCAGACTGCATCGAACGGATCGAAGAGCAGACGAACGGAGAAATTCGAAGGGAAGACTGGTTTCCAGTCCCAAGCTGCGTCCCAATCACACACTTCGTCGAAGCCCTAACGAAACGCCCAAGATACGAGCTCTCTATCCACTTCGCCTGCGGAGCTGGCGCCTACGTATTCAAAGAGGGCGACAAGCTAGTTCCGATCTCATCGTTCGTTGACCTAGAAGGCTTCCTCGAATACTTAGAAGAGAAGGCAGATGAGCTCAAGGCTGGCAAGAACAAATACCTCGTCATTGCGAAAATCATCGCCAAGGGAGGGACCTTCATCGACAGAAGGAAAACACCAAAGGGCCTCGCCGAGCAAGTCAGCCTGCAACTCTTCAACGTACTAGTAAAGAACAACTACAGCGCCCTCGGAGCATTCCACGAATCCAAACACAAAACCTTGTTCCTAGGTATGATGCACTTCATGGACAAGTACAACCACGACGAGGAACGACTACGAAGATGCGACATACACTACCTAAGCCCAGACATGAGAATAATCCCATTCTGCGCATTCAACGTAATCCCAGAGTGGTATAAGGACGCGATACAAGCAAAGTACGGAATCCCAATCGAACAATGGGAGAAGGAACACAAGACAACCCTCGAACAAGGATTGTACAAGGGCACGCTCAGAAAGGGTAAGGGACACGCAGCAGACCGCGGATGCCCACTCGGCGCACTAAACACAGTAAGCTCCGAACTACGCTCAATCGAGAACGGCATGATAAAGAGCAAGTAAGCCATAACACGGCTTCGCTCTTCACCGTTTTTTCATTCCACCTCCGACGTTACTGTAGATTTCGCGCCGGATTTACTTGCATCAAAATCCAACAATCTGTAAACCTAAGCATTTTTGTGTTGAACAAATTCTGAGTTCAAGGAGCATTTCGGTGAGGAGGCTCTGGCATGGAACCCGATTATAATGTCATAATCACCGGAGCCGGAATTGCAGGGATGATTACCGCAGCCTCTGCCGCAAAACACTCTAACCAGAATCATAAGATCTTAGTCGTTGACCGGAACCCTAGGTCTCAAGCAGGAATGAAAACAGCGACTGGTTGGGTCTGCCGAGACAGCGGAATTGGACCTGCGATATATGCTAGCACCATAGCTGGCAAAAGTTGTTGCTGAAGCATTACAGACGAACGATACTGAGCGCGGGCTCTAGAAGTTCAATACGGAATATGTACGCAACTACGGCTACAGAATGACAAGTTTTGAAATTCTCAGGCGTTTCCTGCAGATGCTAAGCAACGATGACCTAAACTATGAAATGAAACATTTCCTCGGACAGGATGATGTAGGCAGCATCCCCCGAAGAGAGCATGCAGCAGCAACGTAGCAACGTACTTATGCCTGTTGTCGTCCGACCTGCATTACGAAATATGAAACCAGAAACAAGTACATCGTTATTTCAAGGGCATCAGGAAGTAAGTAACTGAACGATCTTGCGTTGAGACCTAACCAATTTACTGCGTTATCAACAAAGCCTTTGACCTTGAGGAATCGTTCATCGGTCGCCCAAGCATCAGGTAGTTGCGGAGTTATCTTATACTTCTCCATCAGAGCCGTGTACTTCTCCATCCAGTCGTTGACGATTGGGTATGAGAAGATCTTGGCTTGTAGGTTCACGACTGGTAGTTCAAGTGAAGTCAATGCTAGGGTGCCGAAAATGCTTCCAACGCTGACCATTGATAGCCCCCCGCTAAACGTACCTAGACCCATCAAGAAAGCGGACCCTAACAGGTGTGCAACACTCATCAATAAGGCGCTGGCAGCGACCCATCCGTAGACTGGGAGTAAGTGTACTTTCGCTGGGATCAGAAGTTTCGTTCGGCGCCGGACCAACCACAGACTCACGTACGCGACCGGAGCAACATATACTAAACCTATGAGCGACGCGGCCACCACACCAGCCACTATGGCACCCGCCTCGGCACTGATGGGTGATACGAGGGCGTAGGAGAAGTAGCCTACGTATAGGATTCCGATGAGTGGGTAAACGCCCACCCGCAACGCGTGAAGGAACAAGTCATTCCTACCAGCGGTGTAGGTGAGTGAAGGCGCCCAGCTGTAATACCAGGCGTTGAAGGTTTGCATGAACATGCGCCCTGTTGTTGTCTTCTGAATTTGATTGTTACGGAACGCCCGAAGGAAGTTCGCGTAAGGCGCCAGCGGCGTACCAGAAGTAGCCATAGACACTGGGCAGCGGGGTACCGTTGGACTTGAAGTACCGGATGATGGGGATGGACCGGATGATGGGTATGGTGACTGTCCTTTTGCACTACTTGCACTGCTTGCACTACTTGCACTTACTACGGTTACTTTTACACCACTTGGACTACTTGCACTACTAGCACTACTAGCACTACTAGCACTACTAGCAGTACTAGCACAGTAGTATAGCGTGCATCCATGGGACGAACTCGCGGTGGTGGCGTTATGTCCCCCACCATGCCCTTTCCCTCCTCCACCAGTCTCATACGCAGGGGTGTAGGGAATTACCTCTGAAGACACGGCCAAAACTATCGTTAGCAGAAGGATAGCGGTAACAGCCAACTTACTGACGTTTGCTTTCATTGGCTGATTCTCATGCCAATATATGTTATACGTGATATATATTATATTGCCACTATACTTTCGGCTGACCGTATTCTTCTCACATGGGATCGCCAGTCTCTGTGTACGTTCCAAAAAAGCTGCTAGATGGAATAGACGCACGCCGCGGCAGACTGTCGCGGTCACTCTATATCGTTACTATCCTCGAGTCTACGATAATGGCTTACCCAATCATGCGAGCGCTCAGGACGCACGGGTACGGTGATGTTACTGTTGCGCATCCTAAGACGCTGGCGTGGATCGTGCGATCTAAGAAGAATGATAGGGTGGTTAGCTTGAAGATAGCTAAGCTGCATATGGCGGGTATGCTACCGGAATCCCACCTACTAGATAAGGATGAGCAGATCGTTAGGGACCTCTTGATCCAAGGAGTCAAGTTAGGTGTCGAGGTAGGGAGACTGAAGAGTAGCCTGATAGGTTACTTGAAACGTGAAGATGTCTACAACTCCCTCCCAAGGAGTGAGGATAATTTTTCAGTTAGAAGAAGACGAGCGATTCGTTCGTTAAGGTTCGATGATAAACGAGACCTAATTCTGGGCACCATGATGGATAGGTTAGAGTTCCTTGAACGGCAGTGCAGTGCCTCTAGGATCGGCTGACGACTGAAACGGCTCATTTCAAGCTATTCAGTAGCTCTTTTAACTTTTTAAAATCCTCTTCCATAACCTTCCTCAACTGGAAGGTGTAGAGAGCCGCAGCAGGGTGATACATGGGGAAGAAGGTGACTTGTTTCTTTTCCCCGATCTCAAAGGGCATCCCATGCAAGTCTGTCACCGACTTGTCGGAATCCATTAATGAGTGGATGGCGGAATTCCCCATTGGACAGATAATTCGAGGGGTAAGCAGGCTGATCTGTCGGTCTAGGTATGGTCTACATGCTGCCGTCTCATCCTTTCTTGGAGGCCTATTCTTTGGAGGCCTACATTTGACAACATTCGTAATATAGACATCCTCCCGCCTCAAACCAACCGAGGCGAGGAGTTCGGTCAACAGTTTTCCGGCAGCTCCGACGAACGGTCGGCCTTGAACGTCCTCTTGTTCGCCCGGCGCTTCTCCCACGAAAATGATTCTTGAGCTTTCCAATCCTTCGCCTGGAACAGCGTTTCTTCTAGTCTCACACAGCCGGCATTTCGTACAAACGACTACTTCGTTTGACACTTTGACGAGCGAATCTGGGTGTTGCGTCGACATCAACCCTTCTCATTGGATTGGAATCGAAGTGTTGTCATTTGATGTTGGCAACGCACGGTATATATTGCACTTTTCCGTCTCAGGTGACGAATTCATATCAAGTGGTTTACCAATGCCGATCACTGATGTCGTGAAGAAGCAACTCGCACAGAAAGTCAGATTGCATTACAAGGTTTGCAGGGATTGTGGTGCGCGGAACCCGGAAGCGTCTAACAGGTGCAGGAAGTGTCACGGCCACAACTTGCGTGCGAAGAAGCGCGAACTCGGAGCGAAGTAATCCTCTCCCCTCTCCGTTCAACTTCATAGATGCATGCCAGCGTGGCATCATGGGTTGAATTGTAATTTTACCTACGCGGGAATCTGGGTGAGGAATCTTCGAGGTTCGCTGCGATTCTATGCGAAAGATCCTGATGAGATGTGGATTGAACTAATCGGGTTACGCAGACATTTTCGCAGAGGTAGTTTGTGGTGAATAGGAGTTACTAAAATTATGTGGAAGGGGATGTGCGGGGGAGTGAGGTTAAGCGATTCCCATCTGTGCCTTAGCTTCCTCACTCATCTTGTCTGGGCTCCATGGGGGGTCCCAGACTAGTTCTACCTTAGCGTCTTTCACGCCGTTCATCGCCTTGATTTTTGCTTTGACTTCTTCTGCTATCATGCCACCCATCATGCAGCCAGGGGCTGTCAGCGTCATTTTGATTCCAATGTAACCATCATCATTGAGGTCTATGCCATATACTAGGCCGAGGTCCCAGATGTTTATGGGAATTTCCGGGTCGTAGCAATCTTTGAGGACAGTTATGATCTCATCCTTTGTGACCAACTCATCATTCACCTCTCGTCGAGACAAGACTAGTCGCGTTTCGCTTCCCTATTAATCTTAGTCTGATCCATTCAGCCTGCCTTCTCTTCGGACCATGCAATCGGCATAGCACCTGGTATTGGTTCGAGGAGCCTCGTAGCGTTTACCCTGATGGCTCTGGTCACATCCTCGAACAACGGGTTGCTGTAATCTTCTATCTTACCCTCGTCCGCCAACCTTGCAATGTCAGGGTCAATTGGGATCGCCCCCAGATAGGGTATGCCCGCCTTTTTCGCTGCCTCAGCCGCCTTGCTTCGACCGAAAACCTCCATCCTCTCCCCACAGTGTGGGCATATTACGTAACTCATATTCTCAATTAGCCCTAGAATCTTCACAGCGTTCAGTTGCTCACTCAAAGTCTTGGCCATGTTAATCGCCTTCGCCACCACCATCAACGCCAAATCCTGAGGCGTCGTAACAACAATCACTCCCTGCAACGGAAGCGACTGAAAAACCGTCAGAGGGGCGTCACTAGTGTTGTGTACGATGACCCCGTCAGCTATGAAGTTCTCGTTGCCCTCGACCTTAAGGTCGTAGACTTGTTTTTGTCCAACAGGTATTATTCTCGAGACTCGTTCAAACCCAATGTAATCGTTTTCTAAGCCAAGCCCTGTCTCTCCACGAATCATTCCCGCGCCGTATCGACTTGACCTAGACTTGCCTGAAGCTTCGAAGCTCCAGAACCTTGAGGTATACGTTCGTCCCGAAGGGGGTCTAAGCGTTCGTGTCCGACTGTAAATGTTCATGGCTCTGAGGCCGGACATGATACAAAGCGTCCTGAAATCTTCAATGAGAAACCTGTTGGGTGATTCAAATCCCATCCATCCACCTCGCCTAAACAATGGCTGAGCCCGGCGCCTATACCCATCAGCGTCGCAATACCCCTCAATCAAGGCTCGTTTCTGTGAGTTCGGAAGCTCGAACACCCATTCAGGCAATCGCTTGTCTAACGCGTGTCTGTACAGGCCGATTTCGCGGAATAGTTCAACCACGGGACGCGAAAGGATTCCGAAGTGCTTGTCGTCTTGGTAAACGCGAATTTTTCCGAAAACTTTTCTCAACAGTCTAATGTAGTAAGCTCGGTGTTTGCCGTTTCGTGGCTCAGCAAATAACAGTTGATAAGTTCTTGTTCTCGGTGTTATCCTCAGAAATCCGTCTCCCAGAAAGTAGCCAACCAAACGGGCGAAGTCCTCGCTCGAACTTCTAGGTAATCGTACGGGGACGGTGCCTTTCAGGGCTATCCTCGGAAGCGAGTAAGCTTTGCTCTCGGTATCTGGTAATGCCTTAACGATGGCGATAATATCCTTGGGTTTCAGGTCGGCGAGTTTTCGCCATCCCAAGGAGTAATTCCAATTCTTCTGACCGGGACCTCTTGTCTTGTTGACAGCAAGTATTGGGTGATTGAACGTCGCTCTTACTGTCCGAGTTTTGGTTCTAAGTTCGAAGATTTCGGATTTGCCCGCGGGGATAACCTCTAGAACCCGTTTCCGTTGTAATGCCGCCGTTAGTTCGCTCCTTCTTCCCGGTCGAGTTATTTGCGCCTTAAGTGAGTAGACGCGGTCACCGGGCTTGATTTGGGTGATTTTCACTGGCTTACTGTTTGCATAGACCGTGGTATCTGCGCTCACACATCCAGGTGGGAGGTCTGTGAGTAGGAAGTGTAGGTCGCCCCATTCTATGTCTTGGAACATTTGTCGGATGACGCTGTTGATGATTGGGCCGCGCACGATCACTGGCATTTGGGGTTCTTCGAGGATCAAATTCATCGAAACAACTTTGATGCCGGTCCGCGTAACTGCGGGCAGCACGTGCTTATCGCGCGTGACGAAAAGTGGGCCCTTCAACCCGAACATCTTAGCTATGCTTGGTCCTGTGATATCGGCGTCAAGAATTCCAACCTTGTAACCTAGCCTAGTTAACTGGACGGCTAGAAATGCGGTGACGAATGATTTGCCTACGCCGCCCTTTCCGGACATTATTGCGAGTACGTTTCGGATACCTTTCCGCTCAAGGCGGTTGATTCCGGGCGGCATCGTGGAACCTGGCTTCTGCGCCTGGGCCGCTGCCATCTGACCCTGTATCTTGGAGCGTAACTGTCCGACCTCTTCCTTGGTCATGACCGTGGTCTCAACGTTAACAGTCTTGACGCCTGGGAGTTTGGTCACCGCCTTTTCAACGTCGTTCGATATTGTCTTTGACAGCGGGCAACCGCCTACGGTAAGTGCGATGAGAACTTTGACCCTGTCTCCTTGAATCTCAACATTCTTGACCATTTGTAGGTTGACTATGGAAATGTGAAGTTCTGGGTCAATGACATCCTTCAACGAAGCCATTATTTGGTCCTTTGAAACCACGACTCTACTCCTCAGACTTGCTTTTCGCAATCAGCGAAGAGCGGGCGAATAATAACCGTTTTTGATTCTCAGTTCCGTGAATCTTGTCTGTCGGTAACGAGGCCTAACATTCGTATGTTACGCTTTACACTTGCGTTTTCTGGGTTGGTTAGAATCAAATGGTCTCTAACTAGAACGCGATGATCTCCTCAAGCAGTTCATCGTAGTCATGGTAGCAGCCTTTCTGGAGTTCTCGGGAAGAGCGTCGTCTCCCTGATGTTCTCTTTTCCAAGAAATGCCATCGTGAATCTCTCGATTCCCAGACAGAATCCACCGTGTGGTGGGACACCGAACTTGAAGGGTTCGGTGAACCACTTCATCCCTTCGAAGTTGATTTTCTGCTCTATTAGTTGTGCCATGATTTTGTCGTAACGGTGTTCTCGTTGGCCACCAGACGATTGCTCCATGCCCCTATATACGAGGTCGACGCTCCTCGCCCATTGTGGATCCTCATCAACCCGCATTACGTAGAACGGTTTGATTTTCGACGGGTACCTGTTGATAAAGAAAGCATCTGTCTTGTGTTTCTCCTGAACATGTTTTGCAAGTATGCTTTCGCCTTCCTTACCAACATCATTACCGTAAGGAACTCTCCTCCCATACTCCTCAAGGATTTCGTAAATCTGAGGGTAACGCATCTCAGGAAACGGTGTCTTAGGAAGTTTCACTTCAACATTCAATAATGCTAGTTCGCGGGAGCAGTCTCTTTCAACCTTCTTCAACGCTGCGACTGCCACTTCCTCCTCGACTCGCATCATGTCTGTCTCGTCATTCATGAAACCGAATTCAACTGCCATGCCCCTATGCTCGCAGAGGTGTTGTGTCGTGTGGGATAGCTCCGCCCTCCAGTTTGGGCCGAGGTCGTAGATCTTATCGAAGCCGGCTGCGATGCACAATTGCCTATGCAATTGAGGGTCCTGGCGCAAGAATGCTTCCTTTCCGAAGTAGTCGGTTTTGAAAACTTCAGCTCCCCCCTCGGACGTGCCGCCAAGCAAGCATGGCGTAAAGACTCCAAGGTAGCCGTTCTGTTTCAGGTAGTCCAACATTCCTTCGACTAATTTGGATTGGATTTGGAATATCGCTAGATTCTCCGGTCTCCTAAGGTCAATGACCCGCCAATCTAGGCGGGCGTCAAGGTTCGATTCGATTTTTCCTGACATGTCGAGCGGAGCGGCTGCTTGCGCTTTGGCGATCAACTCAATTTTCGTTGGAGTAATCTCCGAACCTACCTTTGCAATTCGTTTCTGGACCGGTGTGCCTTCAACGGCGATAACGTCCTCCTTACTGAGTTTCTCGGTGGCCTGGATGACTTCAGGTGAAGCACTTGATTTTGAGATAGTGACCTGTGCGATGCCGCCCTTATCCCTTAGCCAGATGAACCTTATCCGAGCAAGTTCCTTGATGTCATGAACCCAGCCCGCTAGAACGACTGTACCTTCAGCGTTCTCGATCTCGTTCGTGTAGTGCGTCCGTTTCAGCAAGAAAACTACCTTTCCGAATGCCGGACCTCTAACACGTAATGCTTCCTAATTTATGGTAAGCTTTGGCCGTTTGATGAGTTTCGCAATTTCGCCGGGTTTGAGTGCGATCCTAACTCCCGCAGCTCTGAGTGACTCTATCTTGGTCTCAGCGGTCCCGGCTTTTCCTGTGATTATTGCGCCTGCATGGCCCATTCTCTTTCCCGGTGGCGCTCCGCGCCCGGCGATGTAGGCTACGATGGGTTTGGGATACTTTGTCTTATTGACGTATTCAGCCGCCATCTCCTCAGCATTGCCACCAATCTCGCCGATCATTGCGATGGCTTTCGTTGCAGGGTCTTTTCTGAACATCTTGAATACATCAACAAAACTCATGCCGACCACCGGGTCCCCGCCCACACCAAGGCATGTTGATTGCCCCAAGCCGGCGTTGGTGAGGCTTGCTGCAATTTCGTAAGTCAGAGTTCCGCTTCTGGACACTAACCCGACCTTTCCCGGTTTGAAGATGTGGCTGGGCATGATTCCTAGCTTGCATTGACCAGGTGTTATGATCCCAGGAGTGTTGGGGCCAATGATCGTGATCCCCTTCTGTTTCGCGATATCCATGATCAGGATTTCGTCCTTGACGGGAATGCCTTCGGTGATGACTATGATTGGGTTTAGGTTTGCAGCTATCGCCTCAAGCGTTGCATCTTTAGCATGAGGCGCCGGCACGAAGATAATTGACGCGTCTGCATGCACCTTCTCAAGCGCTTCCCGTGCTGTATCAAACACGGGCACTCCGTGAACTTCTTGGCCGCCTCGTCCAGGGGTGATTCCAGCGACGATCTTTGAACCGTATTCGAGCATTAGTTGTGTGTGGAATTGTCCTTGTGAGCCGGTTATTCCCCACACAATCGCTCCGGTCTTACGCCCTACGAGAATCGCCATGCTAAGTAGCCTCCGAAATCAGAGAGACGGCCTTCGCGGCCGCTTCTTCCATACTGTTCAACGATGGGATGTTAGCTGAGGCAAGAATCTTCTGTCCTTCTTTTTCGTTCGTGCCAACCAGCCTTATGACCATAGGTATGGTTATGCCCATCCTTTTCTGAATGTTGAGAATGGCTCGCGCTACGTCGTCGCAACGTGTTATTCCTCCCATGATGTTGATGAGAAGAACCTTCACTTTTGGGTTCGCGAGGACGATCTCCAATGCTGCCGCGATCCTTTCCTCACTGGCCCCTCCTCCCACATCGCAGAAGTTGGCGGGTTTGCCTTTGTAGTCAATGATCATGTCCAACGTGGCCATGACTAGGCCCGCGCCGTTTCCGATTATTCCTACGTTTCCTTCGAGTTCGACGAAGGCAAGGCCTTTTTCTCGTGCCTTGATTTCGAGTTCGGTCATGTCTGGTTCAAACGTCTTCGAACGTTCGAGGAATTTCTTCTGTCTGAATAGTGAGTTGTCGTCTACGAGGATTCTGAGGTCTGCGGGAATAATTTCTCCCGCCTTTGTCTCGATCAGGGGGTTTGATTCGATAAGCTCTCCGTCGCACTGAAGCATGATTTGGTAGAGTTTAGTGACGATACTGGCGACTTGAGTCATCTGAGCTCCAGAATAGCCCAGTTGCTTTGCAACTATTCTCCCTTCGAATTCCTGCAAACCCAGTACAGGATCAATTCTGTATCGGATGATTTTTTCTGGGTGTAGTGCGGCAACCTCCTCGATGTCGACTCCTCCCTCCGTTGAGCAGAGGATGGTGTAGCATTTCGACCCTCGATCAACAACTATACTTACATAACGTTCGTACCTGCTCGCAAGCTGTTCCTCTACGAGAACTTTTGCAACTTTTTCCCCTTTCACAGTCATGGACAGGATGGTTTGCGCAACCTGCTCTGCTTCCTCAGGGCTAGAGGCTGGTTTGATTGCTCCAGCTTTGCCGCGGCCGGCCACGAGAACTTGTGCCTTAATCATCGATGGCCGACCTAGTTTCAAGTAAGCTTCTCTTGCCTCGGCCGGTGTAGATGCGACAAATCCGGTTGGAACTGGCAGGCCGTATTGCCGTGCGATCTCTTTCGCCTCATACTCGAAAAGCTTCAACCTCAATTACCGTCCCGAAACATCACGCGACACTAGACTGGGTTCGGTAATAAATTGGCTTCCAGCTTCTCAGGTTTGACTTGCAACGAGTTTAGTTAGTCAATCGTGTCTTTCGTGACCAAATTGTTCAAATAGGTTACGCGGTGTCGTCCTGTGAGATGGCGCCGGTTTCGCGAGCGCGAAGCTGGCTGACGAACTGTAGGATTCAGATAACAGTTGAGAGTGAATGGTAAAGACGATTCTGGATGCATTTTGCGTGAAGTCGGGCATCCTCTGCCGTAGGTGTGAGGAGAAGCTCGAGAAAGGGCAGATCACGGACTTAGATCTCAAAGTAATCCAGCGCATGGTGGAATTGGAGAAGGAACACCCTGTTCTTCAGGACGTCACTTACCACCGTTCTGTTGAAGCCGACGGAATGATGGCTGTTCTGGTGGATAGGAAGGACATTCCGAGATTGCTTGGAGGCGGGGCAAAAATCGTCAAAGACCTTGGCGACACCTTCGGCAAGCGCGTCAAGTTGATCAGCTATGGTGGCGACGACCGAGAGTTCCTCGAAGACCTCTTTAGCCCCCTTTCAATTCTAACCATAAACACGATCTGGATCCCCGATGGCAGCACGGAGACTAAGGTCATTCTCACTGGCCGACAGCCCCGTAAGATGCCGGTGGACGTGGACAAAGTGAAGACGATAGCTCACGAACTCAAGGGTATGACCCTTAGGGTTGAATTCGAGCGCGCCTACTAGCCCATTATTTCAAATAACTTTCCTCTCAAGGGGATTTCGATCTCCGCCGTGTCTGCGAGGTACTTGGCAGCTAGGTCAATGAAGTCGCCAGTCAGCTGTGGTTTTGTCCCATGCACCCTGAAATCGGCGGTGTATGCCACGGTTCCTTGTGAGGTTTTCACGACGAAGCCATATGCTCTAGGAATGGAGTGGTCGACGTGGGATGGCGTTACTTCAATTGTGTCAACCCTGACCGTCTTGCCTGTTCTGAATGTTTCAAAATGAATCCCTCTAATGTCTGATTCGAAATGTCTAACCCTTGATGCCGCTACCGATTCCAGTATTCGTGCGCAGGTTTCGCCGCAGTAGATCGGTATCTATCGCTTAAGGAAGGAGATGTAACCCCAGTGGTCGCCGTGGGCGTGGGAGAGGAAAACCGCATTGATGGACGGTGGAGATTCTTCAAATGCGTAAATTCCTTTTATGTCTGGGAGTATTCCGAAATCGAGCATAATACGGTAACCCTTGTCCTCGACAAGAATCTTATTTCCACCAATCTCGCCGACGCCGCCGTAGAACGTTAAACCCGCTGAACTGTTTGGCGTCCGTTAACACTGCGTGGTTGACATGCGAAGGATACTTGAAACAAATGAATTGTTGAGTGCAATCTGCTAAACGAAAAGCTATGAGCCTCTATTCATAGCATGCTGTGGATTCGTGGTATCGTTGCTTGAGGCGGTCTTTCTTGACCTCGGTGACACCTTAGTACATTTAGACCGCCCTTGGGAAGATGTCTTCAACGCAAACCTCCAAGAACTCCACACCTACCTTACCACGAACGGTTTGAAACAGGATTTTCACAGATTCTCGGAAACATTCGTCATGCAATTCGATGCTGCCTCTACCCAAGCCAGCCTCCACAAAATCGAGGTTCCGATGGAGGAGATCATCTCAAATGTTCTCAAAGAGTCTGGCTTACAGGTTCCTGACACCGACCTGCCAACGAAAGCCATGATTGCTTTCTTCGGCCCCGAAATTGAGGCTTGGCAGGTTTACACAGATACAATCGAAACTCTAGCGGCACTCGATAAGAGGGGTTACAAGATGGGGGTAATCTCAAACGCAAAGAGCGACTGGGCAGTGCACGCGATTCTGAAGCGACGTAACCTGGAAAAATTCTTCAAGACAATCGTAAGTTCTGCCGCACTAAAGATAAGGAAGCCACGCCCAGAAATCTTCACACACGCCTTGAACGCCTTGGGCGTGAACCCGCATGATGCGGTTTTCGTCGGCGACTCGATTGAGGCGGACGTGGCTGGGTCAAAGAACATTGGAATGCGTTCGATTCACGTGCTCCGCAGACCAGTAGAGGATAATCACCCCGTGAACCCGGACGCTAGAGTAACGAACCTTTCGGATGCGCTAGAGGTAATCACGAACTGGAACAGTGATTGCGCGGATTAGCCTTCAGAGTGGACTACCCACCCTCATCACGGCTGCGCTAAGCAAATATCAAAGATTTGTCAGCGAGAGAACCATTCTGATATTTTTCGATCTTTACGTTCCCCCGACTCGGCTATTATAGATCTAAACTGCCGTTCCACGATAGCTCTACTATCTCTCGTTGTCAGTCTCCGTTGGGGTTTCAGGAGTGGCTGAAACCTAATCCCTACATGGGACCAGACGCCGAAGCCGTTTTGCTTGAAGCTGCCGAAATAAGGGCTTGAGGTTGCGCGATACCGATCTGCTACGAGCACAACGTAGTCGAATGCTTTTGCGTAGCAACGGCACTGGTCCAACCCGCGCCTTATTGAATCGGTGCGAGACTTGTATTCAAAAGCCCAATAATCTTGGCCTTTTACAGCAGCCACATCAACCCAACAATGTTCCGCGTCGGGGCAGTATACTTCCTCCGGATGCACATTATATCCTTGGGTTCGCAGGAAAGAGATCAACTGTTTTCGTGCTGCAGAGTATCTTAGATGTTGGGTCGGCATGTTCAAGTTTCCTCAACATTGGTCGTAGAGCTTTTTCGATGCCTTCTGGTTCTCTACGCGTTTAGGGGTCCTGGATTTGTCAATCTTCGCGCCTAGTTTAACAAGCATGTTCCGTTCTTACGCGTTGAGCACAGATTCTTGAGAACCACAACTTGCCCCGCGTAACCTCGTCACCGTGAGCGGCTCCTAGAGGCGCGGATTTAACTCAAAGCAGGAATTGAGAGTGGGAGAGTTTAGTCAAAGAAACTAGGAGTTCCGCAATGCAGGCCTTAGCGGTATTGGCGCTTGTAATCCTAACTGCGGTGGTAATCGCCGCTCTCGTGAACTTTCGGTTTCTTCTTTATCCCTTGTTCCCGCAGCTAAATCCAATGAGAACCGCGACACGCCTCAACCTTAAGGGTAATTCCCTCTTCATTTCAGACCTACACCTAAGGGCGGGTCAGTCGTTCGGCTACTCTGCGGCGCTGCATGAGCTTCTGAAACACCGCCGCGTCTCGAATTTGATTGTTGTTGGTGACTTATCCGACTCACCCAGAGACGCGCGGAAGATTCTGGATAAAGCTACATCTCCCTCGATTGGCGATATACTTGGTTTGGATGATTTACCTGTAAAAGTGTTCTTCGTAGATGGTTCGCCCCCTCATGATCCATCCCCAAAGGAGCGTGCCCTCTTTGACGGGACCCCCCTCGTTCCGGTTGGGCGATGCGTAGTCCTAAGCTTCAATGGTATGCGGGTGGTGGCCTATCATGGGCAGGATCTAAGCATGAAAGGAGCAGTAGGGCACGGATGGAACAGATTCATTTCGCAGCTGAGTTTGGAGAGGGCCTGGAAGCACCTAGCCGGTGTCCCTGCCCAGGACTGGGTAATCTTCGGCCACACGCACATCCCAGGCATCAATGCGAAGCACAGGGTTGCGAATTGCGGAGGCTGGGAACCTATCAGATTCTTGGTTCATCCGGCACGCTCAGGCATTTACCTTTCACCGGAAAATGAATCGATAGAGGTCGTTAAGTTTGGGTGAGCGAACAGTACTTCCTAAGAATTTCAGTTGGCTTATTGAATCTAAGCTAGCAGGCTGCGCTAGGCCGGAGTCTGAAGCCGAACTGAAGGGGCTGAAAAGCGAAGGGATCAAAGCCATAATCTCCCTCACCGGAACACCCCTCAACCCGGAGCCAGTGAACCTCTTAGGCTTCGAATACCTCCACGCACACGTCTCCGGAGCACCTCCGCCCACTCAACTTCATGAGATCATCCAGTTCATTGAAGAACAGAACGCTCAATCGAAACCTGTACTGGTGCATTGTGCCGAGGGTAAAGGAAGAACGGGGACAGTTTTAGCAGCCTATTTGGTTTACAAAGGACTAAGCACTGAGGATGCTATCGAGAAGGTGAGGCGAAAGCGTCCGGGTTCGATTGAGAACTCGGATCAAGAGAACGCGATTCGCATGTTCGAAAGAACTTTGAGGCCCAAATGAAGCTCGAGATAGAAATTATTTTTTCGGGACGACCTGTCGAAGCTTAAATAGAACGCGGACGTGTTTCACGCGTTCCAAGGAGTGGCCAAAATGTCGCAACCCCCAGCATACGGCCGAGCCTCACAGCAAGTTGCACTCAAACAGATCGACAAGTATGTCTGGGAGATCCCGAAAGACTCTCAACCAGGAATGCAGGTACCCGGCAGAATATACGCCGACGACGCATTGATCGGGAAGATGCGAACAGACGCCACACTCCAACAATGCGCGAACGTCGCAACCCTACCAGGTTTATACAAATGGGCTATTACAATGCCTGACGGCCACGAAGGATACGGGTTTCCGATAGGAGGAGTGGCTGCAAGCGACTACGACGAAGGCGTCGTAAGCCCCGGCGGTATCGGATACGATATCAACTGCGGGGTGAGACTGATCAGAACCAATCTGATGGAGGCGGATGTTCGACCGGTTTTGGGCAAGTTGTTGGATGTTATGTTTGTGAATGTTCCGTCGGGTTTGGGCAGTCGTGGGAAGGTGGGGAGGCTTTCTTCTGGTGATCTTGAGAAGGTTACGAGGGAGGGAGTTGAGTGGGCTGTTGACCACGGTTATGGTTGGGCTGAGGATCAGAAGCACTGTGAAGAGAATGGGTGTATGGAGACCGCTAACCCGGATAAGGTCTCGGGGGTTGCGAAACAACGTGGCGCACCGCAGCTTGGCAGCTTAGGGAGCGGCAACCATTTCCTTGAGATAGAGAAAGTTGACAAAATCTTCGACCAGCAAGTAGCCGAGAAGCTTGGAATAAGGAAAGAAGGCCAAGTTCTTGTTCTCGTCCACACCGGCAGCAGAGGCTTCGGCTACCAAGTCTGTAGCGACTATCTCCGAGTCATGGAACACGCGATTCAGAAATATGGAATCAAGCTGCCCGACAGGCAATTGGCCTGCGCCCCTGCTAAGAGTAATGAGGTTGAAGACTACATCGGCGCTATGTCTTGTGCGGGGAATTTCGCTTGGTCGAACAGGCAGATGATAACGCACTGGACCAGGGAGTCATTTGAGAAGACGTTTGGAAAATCGGCTGACCAGCTCGATATGGGTTTGATCTATGATGTAGCCCACAACATTGCGAAGATAGAGGAGCATGCGATTGATGGGGGAATGAAGAAGGTGTACGTTCACAGGAAAGGTGCGACAAGAGCTTTCCCACCCGGGCACCAGGCCATACCGCCTGAGTACCGTGACATTGGACAACCAGTCCTCATTCCAGGAAGCATGGGCACAGCGTCGTGGGTTCTGATAGGGGCACCGAAGTCGATGGAGCTTAGCTTCGGCACGACTGCACATGGGGCGGGGAGGTTCATGAGTCGCACGGCGGCGAAAAGGAGGAACCCCGCGAGAGCCGTCGAGGATTTGCTCTCCAAGAAAGGAATCATGATCAGAGCGGAAAACATTGGGACCGTCAGTGAGGAGGCACCGGAAGCCTACAAGGACGTCGACAGCGTAGCGGAAGTCAGCCACCAACTTGGCATAGCAACCAAAGTTGCCCGCCTTACCCCAATGGGAGTAACCAAAGGCTAGCTGACTTCGAAACTTACCGCTGAGGAGCATTACGTTTCTTCAAATGCTCAGGGACTTGGCCTTTCTCCATCATCTCTTTGCCGCGTCTTAGGATTGGATTATTAGGGTTGATGCCGAGGGCCCTTCGGATCGATTCTGTTGATGCAAGTGGATTCCCCGAAAGGTATTGAGCCCATGCTAGGTTATACCACGCGTATTCATTGTTCGAGTTAACCCTCGTAGCTTGATTTAGAACGGCCATTGCTTCGTTCGCCCTCCCCAGGTCTATTAGAGCCCAGCCTTTGCTCGTCAGTGCGATGTCGTCGTTGGGGTTTAGTGATAATGCTCGTTCGGCAAACTCCAGAGCCAGCTGTGAGTAATTCCATTCTTTGCGGAGATTCGCCAGTTTATTGAGCGCGTAGGCTTTGAGTGCAATGGCCCGGCTGTTCTCAGGAGAGGATTTGATTATGCCATTCAGCTTCAGAATGGCTTCCTCCGTCCTATTCTTCCCATAAATGAGGTCAAAGACTTCATCCAATAGATTTTTGGCGACCATAACTACCCCTACAGAAAGTCCATCACTGATTCAGCATATTTGAAGAATAATCGTGTGGATAACGGTACGTCTACGTCGGATTCTTGTTCTTGTCACCGTTCGTCGGATGGCTTGCGTTTTGGTTCTAGTAACTTTTGACGGGGGCTCTTCCGCTTGGTAACTGTGCAGGAGGGCTTTTCGAGAGAGGTTCAGACGGGTTTAGATACCATGCCGAGTATTAACAGTAAGTGAGTTGTGTGCCCAAAGCGTACATTGAAATCAGAACGCTCGCCGGTTGGCAAGGAAGCGTCGTGAGAGAATTGGAAAAGATGAGGAGTGGTGAAAGAGTCTCGCCCATAAAGGACTATGATGTAATTTTCGGAGACCACGATTTGATGGTGGTCGTCGAACACGCGGACAGAAGGACTTTCCACAAGGCCATTGGAGGTATTTCACGAATTTATGGAGTTGAGAGCACGAACTCAAGAGTCGTTATGGATAAGGAAGACGTTCAGGAGAGCTTAGGAGCCTCAAGACTTAAACCCTCGAAGCTTAGCGGTGCGCCCTGACCGCAATAGACTCGCTCATCTTTTTTCTTTGCTTCATCTAAGTTAGACTCTTGTTCCACTAGGTCAAGAATAACTCTGAGACTCTCACCACTGAACATGGATGATTTGCCATGGTATCTTTCTAATTAGGGTCAAAGTTCTACGCTTTCACTTAGGGTTCTTCCGCAGGTCTTAGGCTTCTTGTGGCAGGCGTCGCACTCGAACTCTGTAAATTCCGCTTTAGCTCCGCCGCTCGACAAGATCGCACCGCAAGTCAGCGACACTTGGCGGGCAGATGAATTATTCCTCACATTCGGAGGCAATATGAAGTACCTTTACGCTCTCATGGACGACCAAACCCGCTTTTGGATCGCACAAGAAGTCGCTGACACGAAATTCACAGCCGATCTAAGACTGCTATTCCAACTTGCGAAGCAGATCGCAGGCAAGACACCTAAGACGCTCGTTTCAGACGGTGCAGCCAACTTCCATGAAGCCTACAACCAAGAATTTCGCACCATGAAAGTGGAAACTAGAACCGAGCATATACGCCACATCAGGTTGTAGGGCGACTTCAATAAGATGGAGCGCATGAACGAGGAAATCCGTGACAGGGAAAAGGTAATGCGTGGATTAGAGCGGAAAGACAGTCCGATTCTTACAGGCTACCAGCTATTCCACAACTACATTCGCCCACACATGGCCTTGAACGTACAAACACCAGCTGGTAAAGCGGGGATAACGATCAAAGGCAAAGATAAGTGGATGACAATAATCCAAAACGCCAGTCAAGATTAGAAAGACGCTGGCGGAGCCGCGCTATTCACACGGCTCGCCTGTCATCCAACGTCAAGCCCTACATCTACCTTAGGCAAGTAATAATTCCGTGGCGATCAAATATAACTTGTTCAGTCTAGTTTACGGCAGCTATCTGTCACGCAAAGCCTTGTTCTGTTGCGTAGTAGGGTCTTCGGCTAAGGTTGTTGCATTAGCAGGGCATCCATCTGGAAGCAGAACCTGTCCGCAATATCTCCTGTTGCCGTGAGGATGATAGCAAGACTCGTACTATCACCTAGGTCAATTCCCGCGATCAAACTATTGTTGCTCATGCTTTGTCGAATAGGAACGGCCTTCTCCCTTCTCTTATCATCTCTCATCATTCTTCCACTGCCTCTTTCTCTTCGCCGTTTCAAACGGCCGGAGCAAAGCGTGGCGACTCCAGAACTGACAGCCCCACAGAACGCCTTAGGATTCAGTCAAGTGGCTAACGCTCATTCAAAACGTCGTCCGCAAAGAGAAACCTAACGACCAATGAGATGGAAAGAACACGTGTCTACGGGACATACGCGACACTCATAAGATCACCTACATTTCGTTCCATTATGGGGCAGTAACCATTCATTTATCAGATGCGCGAAACGCTCCACGCTTCGATTAGAACCATGGCAAACATTGCGATGAAAGAATCGAGCGATAAGCTTCATTGTCAGCATGAGTATCCTGACGATAACGCGTGGAAATGTGGGAAATGCGGCTACCAAATCCTCCCCGACCTTGTTGGAAAGATTGCTGAAACCGGTTCGGGAAGAATAATGTCCACAAATGTGTAACAGGAGCGAAGCCAGAGTTGGGTATAGTCTACATTGTACTCTCAAACGAGGTTGAGCGGCGACTGCGAATTGAGATTGTGAAGAGATTCGGTGCCAAGAAAGGTAATCTTAGCACCGCCGTAGAAATGGCTGTCAAAGACTGGCTGAAGAAGGCATCTTGAGATCGAAACAAAACAGAACCCCCGTAAGTTGCCTTTTATTCTGCTTAGAGACTGCCTTCCAAGACGGCCATTGGTTACAGAAATCAAGCATCAGAACAGAACGATCTATACATGTGAAATCTGCAAGTTAGGATATGCGGTCGCACGAACCGCTAGCGATTGCGAGAACTTCTGCAAAAGCCACGATGCTTGCTCACTAGCAATAACGAAGAAAGCAATCTACAAACCCTAATCGCAACCACATAGCAGACGGTTTTTTACACCAACACAAAATGGGCATAGCAGTCGAAGGTTTTACGTTACCTGACGTAAGGTAACGGTGCCTTCTCGTCAGCCCGAGAGAGCTGTTACTTTTCGTCGGCTGTTTGACAGAACCCTCCCACCATGAGGGGTTGTAGAGTCTGGCTAAATTGATGTTGGCTCTCCCTTGGACCGCATTCCTTAGATGCATGCCTCAGAATACGCGCCAGTTCTAGGCGTGACACTGATCACGGTTTCATGAGCTGCGTCCAACTATGGAGCCACCATTTAATTAGAATCAGAGACCAAAATAGTATAGCGTGTATGCCTGACGCAATTCGTCCTTCGTAGGAGTCGATCCTTTCCACCCATATGTCTAGAAAAGTGAACTTCCCCTTCTGGGTTACCCAATCCTCCAACAATTCGCTGAGATCGTTGGGTGGAGTCAGTGCGAAAGTCATTGTTTCTGCTGTACGCTCTCATTCTATTGCCTAATCTCGGGGAACGTGAAGGTCGGAATCGTGCGTTTCTATGAGACACGCGATCATTAGTCGCATCGTACTCTACTCAGTTCTCGTTTTCCTGTTTCTCCTAATCCCTCCATTTCAAGGGCAAGAACCTGTAAGGCAACATGTCAACACGAATTCCACACAAATACCTTCAATGCCCACCCTTCCATTGCGTGCAAGTTGGCATGATTATTCTTGGTACGTGCAACAATTCGCTCATTGGTTAGTTTCAACTACGCCTTCTTTTCTACAAAAGGAATGGGGTAGTTCCACCAAGTACCTGAATACTTTACCAGAAACTTCTGCTTCTGGTATCACGTTGGTTCAAGGTAATGCAAAAGGCACATGGAGCAGTGGAACTAGTTTCACGGTTACTATGGCAAATACGCCAACTAGCGGTAACGTACTGATTGCTACGTTTTCATCACTTACCAGTTCTTCAACACCAACAACAGTTTCAAACATTTCACAAACAGAGGTAACATGGACAAAACAAGTCGCCAATTCATATGTCTATGCGAGCGCACAGAGTTGGGATACAGAAATTTGGGCAGGAGTTGTTTCTAGTTCTGCCGGAACTACTGTTACAATCACTCTATCGGGAAAGCCCGTCACTTATCCTGATGCTATAGCGAACATTTGCGAATACTCTGGGCTTCTGACTTCAGGTTTCTTAGATAAAACTGCAACGAATAACGGAGGGTCCAGCGCCACAACTGACACGGGAACGACAGCGACAACGACACAAGCAGTTGAACTTTGGGTAGGCTCCATTACCGGGATTCTGTATGGACAATCTTCACCTACCAACGGTTTTACGCTATTCGATGGTGCCGTACACACTTATGCGTCGAATGTCTATCTTGAAAAAATCGTTTCTGCGACGGGTACAGCTGACAGCGGCACTACTTTAGCCGCATCTGAATATTGGGTTGGTTGCATAGCCACATTCGAAGCTCCCACACCTCCATCAGGGCCTTACTTCACAATTAGCCCTTCGCCAACCTCTCAGAGCATCGGCGCTGGTGGCACAGCCTCAACCACTTTGACGATAACAGCGGGTGGCGGGTTTACTGGTAGTGTGAGTCTCACCGTGACGTCTGGGTGTACGCCTAGCGCAGGTCTGACCTGCACGGTTTCCCCAGGTTCTGTCAGCACTTCAGGTACCGCAACTCTGACGGTGTCAACGCTCATAACGACTAGCGGAACTTTTCCTGTAGTTGTTACAGGTACGAGCGGTACACTCAGCAACACGGGGACGTTCACAGTCACCGTTACGCCTTCACCATCCTTCAACTTCAACGTTCTATCCACTTCGGTACAGGTAGTCGTTACCGTAACATGGACTGGCACAGGAACTGCCTCAGTCACGATTGCTGGCCCAAGCGGAAGCGGAGTAACAATGTTCGAATCAGGGGCAGTAGTCTACAACAGAATCTCTTACGTGTCTGGAGCGTCGCCGCCAACGAACATACACCGAGTCACGTTCACACTCAGCAGTCCTCCAGCCGGAGTTTGGACTGCGTACGTTTCACAGACCGGCGCCACAGTGACGATCGAGGTCAGCTGAGTCAGCTTATCCGAAAACTCCAGACGTTTTCTCCCGTAGCGTACTTTTCGTTTCGGCGCTAGCAATCTGCTTCGAAACTTAACAGAAAATTGCTGAGCAATGACTCTAGGTACTTGATTCCGTTCAGAACGATGGAAAGTCATTTTGCATAACAGCTAAGGAGTATTTGCTCAAGAGCCCAGATCGGTTCGTCATCCTTTTCAAAAATGAATACCCGCCCTTGCGATCGCTTAACCAGATTTTCACAAAAATCCTTCTTGATTTTCTTACTCAATTCAAGGAGGATCCGCGTGGGGTGAACCGCTTTGGGAAGGTGGAAAATGACGACGAAAAGATAGATTATGCAGAAAATCAGCATCAGATATGAATATGGTGGAAGAGAGTAACGTCAAGTCTTCGGTTGTTCAGCGTTTTCTTCTGTCTGTCAAAATTCGGTTGCTGTCAGGTTACTTGGATGGTTTCAATGTCAACACCGCCCACCGTGGGCGGTAGGAGGCCCACCATGACAGTGTAGGAGCCAGTTTGGGTTGGGGTAGCCCAGTCATAGTAGCCAGTTGATTGCGAGTTTGCGTTGACTTTGACTTGAATCACATCGAACAACACGTAGTTGTTCGGGCCAGTGATCTCTATTGTAACGTTTGCATTCAGAGCTGAACTGGCAGGGTTGAACACAATGATTGAGAGGGTTACGGTTTGCCCATGAGGTGTCGTGGCTGGTGCAGAAAGAAGAACTGTAGGAGTCGGCTGCACTGAACCCGTCACTGTCAAGGACGCTGAAGAACTCTGGGATGGTGCTAGTTGATTATTGCCACTCCAACTTGCTTCGAGCAGATAGTTACCCGGTGCTGGTGGAGCCCAGCTTGTGGAGTATCTGCCAGAAACATCGGTCATAATCGACATCAGCATGACCCACGTACTTCCAGAGTCGCGGCTCAGGCTA
>Ga0181527_1001613_pt1 | contig 22899 bp, 18 predicted proteins | sample PEATcosm2014_Bin_30_FD_119762 | JGI IMG/M metagenome (GOLD analysis project Ga0181527, IMG submission 119762) | Peatland microbial communities from MTU Mesocosm Facility, Houghton, MI, USA - PEATcosm2014_Bin06_60_metaG | ecosystem: Environmental > Terrestrial > Soil > Wetlands > Peat | place...
AAAAGCGTTGGGACCAGTTTGTCGAAACTAGCCCACAGGGATTACTATTTCACAAGTGGGACTTCCTAACGACTGTTGAGCGACATTCGAAGTGCCAATTCTTGCCCTACTGCGTATACTCGGAAGAACAGCTGAGACGCATGTTCGCGTTCTTCTTTGTGAGGAGCCGGGGCTAGCGAGGGAGGCTAAGTATTAACGAACACCGGCTCGAAAAAAAGTAGCCGATCTTTTCCGTGACAATATTAATTACGCATCTTTGAACTACGCGATCGTTACGTTGGGCATTTTAGGTAACAACAGAAGGAGGTGAGTGAAAATGATTCAGATTACCTTTGTCAAGAACTTCGATTCTTACGGTCCCGGTATGGGCCAGCAGACGGATGAGACCAGAGCCGCTACGCTCATCGCTTCTGGTGTGGCCGTCTACAGTCAGGATTACAATAACTATACGACCAACAACGCGCTTGCGGACGAGATGGCAGAACTTGCTGACGCATTGGACTCGATCGGTCAGAGACTCGACGCCTCAGAGAATCCGTAAAAAAGGGCGCCTAGATAGACACATACACCTTTTCGGCGGGCGGGAGGCGCTAAGCTTCTTTTTTGGACCATCGCAATCGTTAAGTCACTTATTATCACTTACGTAAGTGTAAGCAAAAGAGAAGAAAAGCGATGGACAAGGACGAACGTCGCCAAATAAAAGCCGCGATATTAATCGTTTATGTAGGCGTTGCAATCATCGTTGCTATTGAGTTCGCATTCGCCTTATCTACGCCTGCGTACAAGTTTAAGACGGAGGTGTCCCCCCCTCAAGAGATTCGTGATTTATTAAAGAATGGTCCTGTCGTACTGCTCTTCACGCACAACGACAGTCCAGGTCCTTGGAATGTGACGCAAGCAATTGCAGACCTGCAATCGCAGCATAACGGCACGAACGTGACGATTGTACACTTCAACGTCGACAACAACACGACGTCAAGGAACGTCGGTAAGGTATATGGCGTCACCGCGACCCCAACAACCATTGTGTTGCGCAAGGACGGAGCCGCCGCGACCTTCGTGGGTGTCTTCGACGCGAACGTGGTGAAAAGCGCCATTCAAGATGCGCAAAATTGGCAACAAACTCATTCGACGCCAACGCCATTACCTACCCCTATACCTACTCCGTTACCTACACCAGTGCAATGCCATCTCGCGTTTGTCAGCGTTTTTGGTTTATGTTTCCGTACGAACGGGTAAGGCCAATAGTTAAGCCAACATTCGCCTCTTGCATATGCACCTGCAATTGAAAGCGATAACTGCAATAGCTGTTGTAGTGCGCGTAGGTGCCGTAGTGTCAGTAGCGGGCTGGGCCACAAGCACGATCAATCAAACGCCTAGCGTCAGTCCTGCACCCCTCAACCCGCGAGGCGTCGTGACGCACGATGCTTATCTGGAGCGATTTCTTGCGGGGTTAAAAAACCTGAAGTGCAGATAAGAACCAGATCGTCAAGGTTTGGAACCTCACTTGGAAGAGCAGCACTACCGCGCATTTGGATTACACAGTGTTCAATAAAACACTCGATATGAGCACGAGCTATAGCGCGACGCACATCAAATTTCCAACAACACTAGCTGTGACCAATTACTTCACAAATTTGACAAAAGGTCTCCCGGCAGTAATTGTTAGTATAATTGGGTGCTGTTAGCATAATTGGGTACGCGCAATATGGCAGTATCGTCAAGATACCAAATATGTTAGGAAGCGGCTCAACGGGCGGATCGATAACGGCTGAGATGGCACCGATATCAAGCCAGATGCACCAAAACGAGCTTGAAACAATAAGAAACTTGGATTAGTCCGCATATTAGGGAGCGGCATAAAAGATCGACTCAAATCTGTTTTGGAAGTCCACGAACACCTATATTGAATTGCCTTTCGATTAAGAGAATTACGCCAAAGACAACAAAGGTCAGCGCAAAGCCGAACACCTCGCTGGGCACCGCCCTCAGTGGCTCAGGGATCAGAGCGATAGCGCTGTGTGCACCGTCCTCCTGGGCGAAAGCTCCTAGCGCCCAGCTGGGCCAGTACGCCGTCAGTGGCTGAGGGATGAGAGCGGCAGCGCCGTTAGCTACACTTTCCGTGTTCCTGAATCCATACCACGTTGTTCGTAGCGGATACAACAGTGCTTCTCCGCCATTAAAGAAGTCGAGCACGAGGTGTGAAAACAACAAAAAGCCTGCCATCAACGCGATGCTGTATAGAACTTTGTTTTTGATCTTCAGCCCGTAGAGCGCGACGGCGAATGGAGGCACGAGCAAAAAGACGTTATGGAACATCTCTCGGGTGTAAAACGGTATGAAATGATCAAGGTCGGGAAGCGCGGCGAAAGGCAGCAAGAGAAGAACGTACTTCCGGTGACGATCGTCAAAATAAAGCAACAACGCCACGAGGCCAACTCCAACGTGAATAACTTCGCCGGGCATTATGTGTTTAACTCTGAAGTTCTAATTTTCGCGTATGGCTAATTAAATTTTGATGTGCCTTTTTAAATAGTTCTCCAGAAGCGAAAATGTCATAGAGTCACGAGTGTTTTATAGTCTTGCAGCATTGGCCGTGCTTTGACCTAAGCCCGCAGCTTTTCTTCACCTGTCGGTTTTATATCTGTTCCGATAAACGCATACCCCTGGCCTGCGTCGTAGAGCATAGGATACACGGGCTTTTCATTGCGAACATGTGAATTATTGCGAGAAAATACTTCTTTCTGCTCTGTCTCTGATCTGCTTCGTCAGCTTTCTCCCGTCTTTGTCAAAACGCATGCGTCACAACGCTCAGTACACTAAGCATTCCTTAATTTTAACTCCTTCCAACATATTCAAGATGACGATTCATTGCCGTGAACGAAATGACAGGTTTTACGTATAAGACACACATTTAAATGCCTGCGCCCATATTACGATCCTCGTAGCCGAGTGGCTTGACACCGTACCAGCTTGAAGGTTTGTCCTGACAGCGTCAACTCATCGAACGCAACGCTAACAAAGCTATGAAAAGCGCGCCATAATGTGTCCTTTCGCGAATTAGCATGTCCCTTGAGTCGAGAACCGCACGCGGCATTGGCTGGACTGCAGCCTCTCAAATAGCTACACTGCTAATGTCAATACTGATTTCTGCGATCTTAGCGAGATTGCTTACACCTAGCGACTTCGGACTGATTGCTATGGTGCTCGTGTTTTCGAATTTTGCGGCCATTTTTTCGGGATTTGGATTGCAGAGTGCTATAGTGCAAAAACAAGAGGTGAGTGACGAGGCGTTGTCGTCGATTTTTTGGATAAACGTGGGTCTAGGCGCGTTGCTGACCTTGGCACTGGCAGCCTCTGCGCCGCTAATAGCTGCTTTCTATTCTGAACCAAGACTGACCCTCATTGTTGTGTTTATGTCTACGACCTTTTTCATAGCTTCATTTTGCAACGTGCCTTTTGCGCTGCTTGCGAAACGCATGAATTTCAGAGCCATTGGCATCATCGGCATCTGCTCGGTTGGGATTTCTGGCCCCATAGCTATTTGTTTGGCTTTTTCCGGATACGGCATCTGGAGTTTGGCTTGGCTCACGGTTCTTTCTAGTGTTTTTACGACTGTCTTCACTTTCGTTTATGCTCGATGGGTTCCCCATTTTTTGCTTGGGTTACAGCACGTGAGAGGGATGTTGGGGTACGGTGCGAACCTCACAGGAGCTAGTTTCGTTACTTATTTCGCTCAAAACATGGACAATCTTCTCGTCGGGCGGTTTCTTGGTTCCGCTGCCCTCGGCTTCTACAACCTAGCTTATAGATTGCTTGTGCTTCCGACAACTAACATCTCCGAAGTCTTTGGGCGCGTCATGTTTCCTGCACTTTCGATAATCCAACACGACAAACAGCTGGTGCGATTCGCTTATGTTCGTGCTAATCGCTACATCGGCGCCATCTCTTTTCCGTTAATGATCTGGGTGCTTGTCGCAGCGCCTCAGCTTGTTAGAGTGGTTTACGGCCCAAAATGGGTAAGTGTGATCCCTCTCATTCAAATTTTCGCTTTAGCAGCAATAGAACAGTCAATATCAGTAAATGTATCCTGGTTATTCACGTCTCAGGGCAGGACTGATCTGATGTTCAAGTTGAGCATCTTTACGACTGTTGCGGTCGTAATCTCCTTTGTTGTGGGGCTTCGTGGGGGGGTCGAAGGGGTTGTAATCGCGTACACAGTAGCGCTATATTTGACGGCTTACCCTGTTTTTGCCATCGCATTTCGATTGGTAGACATGAGAGTAAAGGACGCGTTGGCACCGCTGTGGTCAGTTACATTGGCAGCGTTCACGTTAGGGATTGTAGCGTTTCTCCTTCAAATCTCTCTCGGGAAACTGGGAGTCACACGAGACTTGACTGTATTAACCATTGTGACAGCTGCAAGCCTGTTGATCTATTCAGCGGTCCTTTTTTTGTTAGACAAAGAGTTGTTCATCGGAATCGTGAGACTCTTTGGTCAGTTAAGATCGGTTGATAGTGCATAAGACGACGCTCAAAGCACGCGTGGACATAACACAGTTTTTCGGAGGGCACCTCAGGCAGTGATAACACAAAGAAGCGAAAGAGTATCCGTTCAACAAGCATCTGCCATTCAGTAGCCGCTAACGTTCGCGAGAGAGAGGCCTCGCGATCGCCTCCCTTGCCCTTGCGTTCGATTTCAACGAGGAACCTCAACTCCCTCATGCACGCGGTTCAGGAACAACCTCTAACTTAAAATCCATAGCGTTTCGCCTCTATGTTAGTCGCTGAGTCAATCGTATATTACTTAAGTCGTCCCCGCTTTTGAACAGAACAGTACTATAACAGCACAGCGTGTTTCGTTTCGTCTCTCCGTAGCGCCTAGCTCGTATTCTCTTTTTTCGATTTCCTTTGAGCTGGGCCCGTTCACAAGCCGACACAGACGTCCATAAGTGACTGCCTTAATAGCATCGTGCACGAGGGGCCTCTAATTTTACCACCCTTTCACCCTACTTTTAGCTAACAATTACCCAGATAGGCTCCCCCTCTTGCCCAGTGGACAATGATTGCGTAGAAGTCGATGAGCTCATCCTTGAAATCGCGAACTACAAAAACGACTATGCCGATATGGGTGCCGAAAAACTTCAAGGAAGTGCTCGGCCAGCTGGGAAGCTTATCAATATTTACAAGACCGCGTTCACGATGCCTGGCTACCCAACAGTGCACGCCAGCAGTTGCGACGGATTATCAAAACGAACGAGTGTGGATTAGATCCATCTTCCCATTATCCCGGAAATTATCGGCTCCAACCCGAAGATCGTCAAGGACAGTGTAATCAGTGCTGCGACGTCAGTTGAGAGAGGGAATTCTGGCCTTATTAACCTGAAGAGGAATATGAAAATGGCGACGTTGACCGCGATGTGTAGGTCTATCAACACGAAGACGCCGATGAAAATGCCAAAGCTGCCCGCGATTATGCCGCCGACTGTGCCGCGTACTGCGCTCGCGATTCCGGCAAAGAGCAATCCCAAGGCTAACAGGTTGAGTATGGTCAAAATAAATCCATAGAAAGACAGAACGATATAGAAAGACAGAACGAGTACCAAGACGGCGATTAGGGTTGCTAGAACTGACAGAATCAAGTTGAGCCGCCGACGTCCCGAAATGCCTTTAGCAAATATGCGTATGATATATGTAATTTCAAGGATAATTAGCGCGACTGCTAGGAATGCAATGAGTGTTGTCCGACTCCACGACACCCCTGGGTAAAAGGCGGCGACGCACAGGACAAGGATGATAAGACCTGCGCTGATCTCAAGTATTCGGAGCAACATGGGATTCTTTTTTTCTTTGGTTGTCGACGGTGGGGGCAGCAGTGATGTTGGCGCGCTGGCAAATGCCTTACCACATTTTGTGCAAAATGAGACACTGGTGGGATTAGCTGCCCCACAATATTGACAATACTTTCGCTCCTCCATTTGCGCTGCCACTCCTCTTGACGGAACAATGAACCAAAAGAGGTAAAACGGCGGTTTGTTAGTTTAAGTGTGTCGTTCGGCTGCGGTTAGTTTCTCACCGCGCGGATAGCCATCTTCACACTGGAGTTCGTATAATGCAAGCGTGATGAACAACGATTGCATAGAGGTCGACGAACCTATCCTTGAGATTGCGGACTACAAAAACGATATGCCGATTGATGGTCCTCGCTACCTGCTATGTTCTAAGCCTAGTTCTGCTCTTGTCATAAGTATTTAGGCCGCGATCCGTAAAAATTATGCGAGTTGCAGGCCTGCTTCGGGTTGCGTTATACGTGTGCGCAAGGAAGGCGCAACCATCCGAGGAGGTCAGGCACTTCTTCCCAGCGACTAGTGAGCGTTTCTCTTTCGAATGATATGAGAACAGGTGAATCTTGCGGTACCGAGCGAGGATTCGCCCTCGCCGATCGATGAGCACACTCGTGTTGAACTTCTGATTGTGGTCGTCCACCTCGAGGATGCCCCCCATAAGGATGTGACTGCCCTTTTCGCGAGCGAGTCGTGCAAAGATTTCAGTGGTACGTCCCGGAATGGGCTCTCCCACTTTGAGATTCCTGCAGTGAGCGAAAAGCTCTGGAAGAACGGTGAGATCGGCATCCGTTTTTTTTCAGATAGCTCGACAGCATGGTTGACGTTTTTCTCCCACGTGCCGAGCGCCCCCATCTGAATACACGCTACCCTATATGTCATATGATCGACCGCGGTAACCAAACCTTACGTTCGCACGTCCTCAATAACCGTTGAGGCATATAGCCTTTGGGGGGCGGACTCGCCCCTTTTTCCAAAGTCTCCGCCGTGCGAGCCTCGAGGCAAAGAACACCTCATTATTTCCATCTTCAATAAAGAGCTTGCCTTGCGGACGTAAGATAGATTGAATTTTATCTGAAAGAAGTTCAGTATCTCTTACGTGGGAAATCGCTTCATTTAAATAACAACGTCATAAGATTTGTCCTCCCATTCCGTTAAAAGAAAATCGCCCAGTATTGGTTCAATATCTAATCTGAGAAATATTCAAGTAGGACACCAAATCCGTTGATCATTTCCTTAGAAATATCAATCCCTACAGCTTTTTTTGCACCTAGAAGCACTAGGCAAATCAAGTTTAGGCCAAATCCACAACCTATTTCTAAAATCTCCTTGCCTTATGACGATAGCGATTTAAAAAGGTCCTGGCGCGACCTAAAAAAATAATCTAATGCTTCCTTATTTGTTACAAGAGGCTGATGGTAGCAGAAAAACATGCTGCCTATTCTTATCTGGCAAGGAGGGATCATACATAGCCTCACATAACCGGTTAAAAAAGTTGCTATTATAAGACACTTACATACACCACTTAGCACAACAAATTCCCACTCAGTTTAGCGTTACTAATGTTAAGGCGCTTTTTTTCCGTTTGGTTTACCAGATACATGATCATTCGCTTAATTAGATTCGAGATATGCGATACGATACTCGTTAGATAGACTAGATTTCTGTTAATTTGGGTTTCAATTGCGTTTTTGATCGATGGGTCAGTCAGGTATAACTGTGTTACTTATAGCGCGCGATAAGCGCAAATTCTTCGGTCACAGCGAGCGTGGGAATCAAGATACGATAATCGCACTTATTATAACGATGCACGGAGCAGCACCTTCAGAATAGTTTTTCTACTTCCGCTCACACACAACTTACGACTATTGGCATTTGCCTACAAAGCAGCGCTTAGCGTTGTATTAGCGAGCTTCTGGAGATCCTAGGACTTGCTGGCTTGGAGGGTGCACTAGCATGAGCAAACATCGCCGTCATAGAAGTTGGCAGCTCACGCGATCTGTATCGTAATCAGAACCCCATTTAATTAGTCTGAAGCACGTCGAACAGTGTATCACATGGTATGGAAATTTGGGTAGCTCTCGTCTGTTCTACCTTAATGTCGTGCGCTGCGGTTAGTGCGAGAAGAACAAAGATGATTCGGAAATCGTTGTGGTCACGTTGGTATGTAACTCCGCTTCTGCAATATAGGGATAAACCTAAAAGTCAGTAATATATTACGGGGGACGCTATGTTACAAACTGCGTTAAGTGGGCCATACAGTCAGAGGAAGCCCCGGCTTGCCGTTGTTGGTTTTCCGTCAGCGTCCTACACGCCTTACAAGTTTCTCTCGGAGCTCATCGCTATACTCGAACCGATTTCTCATAAGATAGTGCTTATAGATGGGAATACCGATCGGATCAATGCAGCGCACAGCAGCAAAATCGTTGTGCGAGATGTTGGTATCAGTATGCACTATCTACGGGATATAAAACCAGCGTATTTCTCGGCAGTCATATGGATTTTTAAGATGTTCCTGTTCCAGTGTCGAGCAAGCTTGGAATTGGCAAAAGCGCGTTCAGACGTGGATGTTGTAGTATTTTATATGGCCTATCCGGGATATCTTTTGCCGCTTGTTGTAACGAAATTGCTTCGAAAAAAGAGCATCGAAGTCGTTACGCGTGGCAAAGCCACCACCAAGATAACCCGGCTGTGGAAGCTGCAAGATCCGGTCCTCTTCACTTTATTGGACGGAATATCCCCAGAATCGAGAGGCTTGATCAAAGAACTGGGCATAGAAAAATACGGGCGAAAAGTCCTTCCAGAAGGCGCCCGATTCATAGATGATAGGCTCTACAAGAAGAACAAGCGGTTATCAGAGAGAGCAAATGTCGTTGGATTTGCAGGTCGAATGATTAGAGAGAAGGGGATTATTGATTTCGTTCGCGCCATTCCTCTCGCTGCAGAGGAAGTTCCAGATCTGAAGTTCTTGATAGTAGGATCAGGGCCCTTGAGCGACTGGATCAGCGAGCAGTGCAACCAGCTGATCACCGAACGGGGCATCGACATAACGTTGAGGGATTGGGTTGAGAAGACGGATCTGCCTGACCTTTACAACGAGCTGAAACTGTTTGTCCTGCCTACCTATTATGATGCTTTCCCCACCAGTATTCTAGAAGCGATGGCGTGCGGCACCCCGGTACTAGCGACACCAGTTGGCGCTATCCCTGATGTGGTAACAAACGAAGTGACGGGATTTTTGCTTGAATCAACCGCGCCGGAACGCATAGCACAACGCATAACAACGATCTTAAAGTATGGGGAACTAGAAAAAGTGGCAGACAATGCGGAAGGCCTTATTAGACAAAATTACACGAAAACTGCTGCCATAGAACGATATGACAAGATGCTTAATGAAGTTCTAGTTCAGAGAGATCATTTTTGAGGAAATCAGGCTTGAGAACTGCAAGAAACTCTTTTAATCAAATGCTGCATGCAACTGCGACTGTTGTCATCCCAAGCTCCTTTCCGGCGGAGCTATCTACTTCTGAAACTCCAACAATGACCAAATCATCTTTGACTAGCTGTGGGTGAGAACTGCAGTGAGAACGTACTTCATGGTCAGCATTGACACCGAGTTGAAATACGCATACCGATTTTACCCCGACCTGAAGATAGCTGGAATGCTGCAAAATCACGAGGACATAGCAATCGCCGCAATCGATAGGATCTTGCAGCTTTTTGAGACGTACAAAGTACCTGCAACTTGGGCTCTTGTCGGAGAACTATTCTATGAAAATTCGGAAATAGTTGACAAGATTCGTGAGACGACCGTTCAACACGAGATCGGTTATCATTCCTTCTCTCATATTCCTTTTTCAGAATCAAGTCGCCAAGCTGCTAAAACAGAGCTCGATGAAGGATTGAAGATTCAAGACGAGTTTGGCGTTGATTTCAAGTCATTCGTATTCCCCGAGAACAAGATCGGACACGTCGACTTGTTGCATCAGTATGGCTACGTGATATATCGGGGCGCAAATCTGGCTGGTAAGAGTGTCGGTAAGCCTCTGTTAGTCCGTGCGAAGAACTTCGCTGCGAGCAAAATAGTCGCGCCGCCGGTTAAGCCGCTCTGGAAAGACGGAATCTGGGAAATCCAGAGCTCCATGATGTTTTACGACTCACCTTATTTTCAGACACTTAGCTTGCGGGCAAAAAGAGGTATTCGAAAAGCGATAGCAATTGGCAACACATTTCATATGTTTATTCACCCTCAAGATGTATTGCTCGATCCGAAGCTGCTCGATCGATTTGAAAAGGTGTTGCAGTTTGTAACCGCGGAAACAGAAAAAAATCGACTTAGTTCGATTACGATGGGTGACCTCGCATTGGCGTTATGATGACGTGGAGCAGATCGGCTTCACGAATAGCTGGAAGGACTTAAAGACTGCAATCGGAAGGAAAAATGCCTTGATTAGCAGGCGGGGCGCTTGTGACGTTCGCGCTTGTCGAGGTGATAGGAGCCCCGACAGAGTCTATGAGTGCCCTAGCCACCTTGTGTGAAGGAAATCGGATGCCAACGAGGTTAGCGCCTGCCGTAAGGATGCCCGGAACGATGTCCTTTTTTCGTAAAAGAACGGTAATCGGCCCCGGCAACAATTGGTGGAGAGGGTCAACGTCTTCAATGAAGGCAACGGTTTCTAACATACTGAAATTGGAAACAGCAAGCGAAATTGGCTTCATCAAAGCCATTTATAACTCCAACTCACTAAGTGGAAAAAAGGCCCACTGTGTGAGCGGGCACCTCACCAAGTTCTTGGCGACGACGTCATATTGCCGATAAATGTTCGTGGAAGTGCTCTAGTCTACGGTAGTGACGCGAAACAAAAGAGTTTTCTGGTTTTTGCCGAGCACACTGCTGCGCTGAAGAATGAGCTCGTTTCTGAGCGTGGAACACGTGCTCAACCCGCCTCTCGCGATTGTCGAATGGTTGCAATACTGCAAAAAATAGCAGTACCTGCCTATAAAATAGGCAAAATACTTAACAAAGGCGGCAGATAATGGCCGTATATCAAAAGTTGGAATGACGAGTTTTGGAGATGAGAAAAGCAAACGTCCTTGTAATTGCTGATCCGGCAGATGTTGAGTTTTTGGATACAGCCCTATCTTCGAAGCAATGGAACATCTTTTTGAAGATCGTTGACTATGAGAGACTCTACAAGAGCGCGCGAGAACTTAGCGACGCCGTGAACCAGAACGCAATTGATTTTTTGGCGTTTTCGCGAAACGATCAGGTATGCAATCGCGTAACCACCGCTCCAATGGTTGCAAAACTACGAACGGGATACACAACTTTCAGCGGGATTGATGAAGCACAAAGAATCGAACAGATGGCTCAATGTTTTGAGGATTTCGTCAAATGTGACAAGATGCTACGTTACGATGGAACGGGGGCAAGTGGCACGGGACCGGGAAACACCCAAGGAGATAGAACGTTCTCACTCGTCTTCGACCTCGAGCAGGTGGGCGGCGTGAAATACGGGCTACCGCGAATCCTTGCGTTGTTGGATCAACACAAGGTCAGAGCGACTTTTTTCATGACCGATGTCATCAACACCGTGTATCCGAACTGCAGTCGCTTGATAGCACAACGCGGGCACGAGGTTGGCCTCCACGGGCTGTGGCACGAAGACTTACGTGACGTTGAGCTGCTGGAGCAGAAGAAGTATATCGACCTTGCGAAATCAAGAATGGCGGAAGACTGCCGGGGCGCAAATTATCTCTACCGAACGGACGTTAACACCGTAAAAGCCTTGATCGCAAACCAGCTCGACTACTTAGTTTGTCATTCATCGTTCTATTACAAGCACTTCGCCTATCCCGAACCACCAGAACCACTACTCATCGAAGCTGAAGAAGGTGCTATATATTGTCTGCCAATTTCAGTCGACACCTACGGATTTCCTTGGTTGCTTGCTAAGAATATGGTCGATGCTTCGCTTACGGCAGCAAAAAGACAACGCTGTGCACATTTGACTGTATTATGCCACCTCTTTCGCGACGCTGCCCTCCGAAACAGAGAACGCACTGAAAAGCTTTTGCGGTACCTAATTGTCACTAAAGGATTGACGCCGGTAACGCTCAGTGACTCGCTAGACAACGTGCGGCGCACTGATTCTGTACGCAGAATTGAAGCAGCTAATATTTTTGTCAATAGGTCGAAATCACGTATTCGGCCTCCTCGCACAAGGGAAGACGTGATTGGCTGTGTGCCACAGAATTTTTTACGTTTGATGCAGATATTGAGCGGTCGACATTGTATATTCTGAAAGACCAAATATGAGAAATAAATTAATCCACAATTTGCACTACAAACAGCAAACAGAAGGAATTCGGGCAAACTCGAATAACCAAGCAACCGCGGCGCGACTTGACTCAGAAAGGCTTCGATTTGAAAAAGCTCTTGGAATTCCCTTTCACAGCTCAGACGTCCTGCTGCGTGATTAGTGCTATCTTCTTGAGCAAACACGTCACCTCTAAAGTCAGTAAAACATGTAAAACTCATATTTTACAGGCTTAAGTTTTGGCGTTCGTGCTGCAGAAGAACATTACATCCTAAAAAATAGATAAAAACGCAAGCTATTTCGCAATGAAGCAGTTACGAATCTATTAGTTTTCAACCATATTCTAACATGTGATATGCCCAATAATCCAAGATCCGCGCCAAAATCAGAAATGTACGTCACCGGGGAGTATCTAAGAAAGCACCAGACGTGGCACTCTGAAGACTCAGAGTGGAAAGCTGAACAGATCCTAAAGATGGTAAATAACCACAATCTTATGCCGCGCACAATTTGCGAGGTTGGTTGTGGGGCTGGTGGGATTTTGAGGCAGATGCAGGCTAATATGGCGGAAGATTGCACGTTCGTTGGCTATGAGATATCTCCCCAAGCTTTCGAGCTATGTAAAGAACACGCCAACAAGAGACTCCAATTCGAACTAAAGGATTTCACTCAAGAGACTGGCGTTTTGTTTGACTTACTAATCTGTGTTGATGTCATTGAACACGTCGAAGATTACTTCGGGTTCTTGCGCAATCTAAGAACGAAAGGTCGGTACAAAATATTTAATATTCCGTTAGAATTTACGTCAATCGGTGCTGCAAGAGGGTGGCCTCGAGACAGTTGGGATACACTAGGTCATGTTCATTATTTCACTAAAGACACAGCGCTACAATCGTTAAAAGACGCAGGATACACGGTCGTCGACCATTTTTATGCACGTGAGTTTGATCGCACGTCATCACAATCATCCTCTTTGATCCTTAAGTTACTCAGAAGAGCTGCTTTCTCGCTATCTCCTAACTTGGCGGTTCGCCTGCTCGGCGGCTGCCCGTTAGTAATTCTAGCAGAATAATGCGTGTCTCCCCGCTAATATTCACGAGCTAGAGTGAACGTGCAGATTGCGAAGGCTTCGCAGCTGGAAGGGTATACGAAAACGTCTACGGTTATGTAGCTGAACGGCATCGTCAAGGGTTGCTCTGCGCTTCGCACGGGCGTCCGTCTTCAGTGCAAGCCTGTTTGTGCATCACAACCAGCAGTGCGGTATTGCTGATCTGACGTTTAGCGATTGACTAAACGCTTTTGAATTCGGGGAAAGTCCGTGAGCTCATTTGTTATGAACTGCAAGAGGTAACCCGCAACTACAACAAATGGTATGAACGCAATGAGAATTACTGTGGTAGCCGTTTCCCCTATGTTGGATCTGAACTGTAGCGTATGGCTTACACGGACGACGAAAGGGATGTTGATAAAATAGATTCCATAGGTTGCAAAAGCGACAAAGGTGAAAAAGGCGCAAAACTTCGCACGAGAAGCCTTCACATAGAAAGCAGCCCAATACAGCGTGATCAAAACGATCGATACACCTAGCAAGTTGCTCAAAACTGCCATGAATATAATTGTGTCAAAGTAGCGTTCTGCGAGAACCAACGAAATGGATAAGAGCGCGCCGAATGCGGGTATGGTAAACACAAAGAACCGCTTCGAACTCATCTGACGTATCTTGTTGTGGACGTCCGCGTTTCCCGCAACTATTCCTGCAACAAGCAGACCGTAGTACCGAAGGAACATGTTATCAGAAAGGCCCCACCGAAGTTGTAATGCAGCAAAGAAGAGGAAGGGGACCAGAGAAACAATGATCAGCTTTCTTAAATCATTGTAAACGGCGAGCAAAGGAAAGAGCAAATCAAAAACACTGCCGTTCACTGATTTGGAAAACGGGCGTTCCACAATGTCGACGATATTTTCAGTTTTCTGATTATAATAACTGCTGTAACCAGCGGTGGCGTAGGCGTCGAGGTACACACTAACGTTGTGGTGCCGTCGGCGTTAGGGTTGATATAAGTGTCGCTGTTGGCGTAGGAGTTGGCGAGGGGGGTTGACGTGGGTATTGGGTTTATTACAGGCCGCAATGTGGTATCCGCTCATTGAAGGAACCACACCGCCACTGCAACTAGCAAGCCATGTAACATCAACTAGCAGAAAGCGATCAATAAGGTCTTGTATGTTACATCCTACAAACTAAACTTATTATCGCAATTTGTTCGAATCAAACGACGGCGAAGAAGCAGCACGATATTTTTTGATTCTGTTCAGGATTTTGTTTTGCGTACTCTGCAACACAAAAGCAACAACGACGACCGTCGGCAATCCGATGAAGATCTGGACGATATCGATCTCAAGCAACGTTAACTGGGTACCCATGAGTGCGTACATAAATTGGGTTAGAATGGGCACAAAAAACAGGAAAATGGCGTACGATGAGAAAGCGATTACGAGGAGCGCACGATACCAGACTGCAGCAGAGTGCGGCCTGGACGCATTAGAATAAGAAACAACAATTATACGGGCCAGACAAAAAGTGAGCAGAGCGAACAGAAGAAACAGCACAGTCGGCGCAATAAAAACAAGGCCATAGAAGGCAAATTTTGATGCGGCGGATACGTATGCTGAATGGTTCAGGAGATAAAAGAGGAGGAAGAAGAGGGCGTATAAGAAGAGCGCGACAATAAAGATAATGGCAGCCACCGCGACGTATTTCAAGAGTCTTGTCCTATTGTCCGTTAGAAATCCATATTTGCTAAGTACGTCACACTTGCTTATCGCTACGCCGAGCACAAATATTCCATAGAGAATAAAAACTGAATCATCGATAATAAAAAGGAAACTGCGTGCCACAACGAGGATTATGAGCGGAATTATTAGCACCAGCGCGAACTTTACCACGTCAGAATCCATGGGAGCGGGGAGCTGAAGAGCATCCGACGCAAGTGTAGCGATCAGCGGATATAGTGTGTAAAGCACAACAATCACCCCGATAAACCACCAAATGATCATGTTTTGATCCGCGCCGAACCACGGTGACAAGAAGCCCTGCATTCCGAGGACAATAACCAATGCCGCGGCTCGAGAAGCAAACTGCGCTCCAAGGACAAACCTCAGCGCAATAGCCAGCCAATATAAGGGGAAAATCCTGAGCACTCTTTTTTTGAAAAAGTCAGTCAACTCGTTTAGCTGAGTGAAACTCGGGTGATTGAGGTACAAAACAAACCCTGATATGAAAAGGAACAGTGCGACGCCAAAATACGTAACATCAACTCCAGTACCGAGGTGAAAATCCGAGAATGTTACCGTCGGTAAGAAAGTGCTCGTGTGGGAGAGAATGATGATGATGATGGCAACTGCCCTTAAAATATCGAGTTCCTCCACACGAGCGTAAGGTTTAGGCATAAACGATCGTTTCGCCTTCAACGCGCCTTTCTACAAGGGTCAAGGTTGTTGATGCTGAATTTTACAGCTTTGTTGTAGTTCAGGCAAGGAACTGATACCACAAATATAAAAAACGCAGTAGCTATCTTGATGGACTCAAAGATTCGAGCGCCTGCAAGATTTGACCAGCTATTACGTCCCAATTTAGTTCTTTTACTGCCATCTCTTTGGAATTTTCGCCCAAACGTTTCAGTTCTTCCTTAGATTCATTTTTTAAATATGTTATGCCTCTTGTTAGGCTTCCTATGCTGCTATCTTTGACGACGACGCCACAATTGTATTTGTCAACCAGCCTTGCAGCGTCACCTACGTTTGTTGTTAAAATGGGCTTACCAGCGGCAGCATATTCCGCGAATTTTGTTGGTGCAGCAAACTCAGTCGCTTTGCTATATGGCCTTGGGAGCACTAAGACGTTGCACAGTGCGTAATAATATGAAACTTCGGAAGGTGGGATTCGAGGCACAAAGCTTATGTTTCGTTCTTCTCTCCTTTCATCTCCTCCTACAATAAGAAATTTGACGTCAATATCGCTAATTGTCCTAGCCGCTTCAATGAGGTTCTCAGCGCCTTGCCATCTCTGAAACTCACCGATATATCCAAAAACGAATTTGCCATTTAGCTCAAATCGTCTGCGCAAAACGTCTATCTTTTCCTTGTCGACTGGATCGAATAATCTTCCTTCTGCACCATTTGGAACATAGACAAGTTTGTGAGAAGGAATGCCTTTATGCGCAATCAAATAATTCATCATTGCATGAGAAACACAAAACACCTTGTCTGAGTATTTGAGGTCCAATAGTTCAGTAAATCTATTTAGCAAGACTTGCGACGAAAAAGATGAATGGTACAGCAAGGATTCATCAGCCACGCTACCGTGCATATCAAATATTAAGGGGGTGTCCGTTATCTTCCCTAACAAGCAGCAAAAGGCCGTTGCGCTGCTGACATTCGCGAGAACAACATCATAATCTTCTTTTAGCAAGCGTCGTAAATGCTTAACATGCACCGTCAGTGGCGACGAATCTATGTAGTCTATATGAATACCAAAGTCAGGAATCACCTTGATTGGATAATTTTTCGCCGCATTTCTACGGTAGCATATGAAATGGACTGTGTGATCCCTCTCCAAAATCTCAGTTATTCTCAAGATTCTTACCCACGCAGCGTCCTGTTTTGGGGGCCACAAGACAACGCTAAGGATTTTCATTACAACGAGAAGATGTTTCGTTTTATTTCTATGTTTGCCCGTCCCCATACTGATGATTAGCGCAGCTCTGCTCCGAGGCGCGATGTCGTCCTCAGAATTGAGTACTTCGTTTGTGATGCGTTCGAATACCGTCTGGAGGTCGTCAAATTAGATAATAAATGGATTCCTTGTGTCCCTCATTTTCGTGTCATTTGATGTACTAAAACCTATATCATAGGTAATACATGCAAAAAAAATGCCGATCTAAGTGGTGATTGTGATTAAGAATCTCTCTGTTTGCATGATAACATGCTGGTACCGCAATATTTCTATGGCCAATTATGCGGAGAATCTTATAAATGCGTTAACGAGAAGAGACGTTTCAGTCAAGGTTGTAACGAGTCATTGTATGTGTAAAAATAGATATCGTGACCCTTCTTCCATGTTTCAAGGCCCACACTGCCTCGTTACCACACCGTTTGATTTTTTTGCAGATGATCCTGGCATATCAATAGTTTCAGCCTACTTTTATCGTACAACCTTGATTCCTCTGGGATTGCGCTACGCAAAGCAGTGTAGCGATTCCGATATCCTCCATTACCAACAATCTTCACTTTGGTCTTTCGGGGAGCTACCCCTTCTTACTCTTCTCACACAAACGAAAGTGCCGCATAAGGTGGTGACCATTCATAATCTGTATAAAAGTTACCCCCTACAGTTGCAGCGAGCGCGAGTGTATAACTATGCTGACGCTGTCATCGTTCATTCGGAGCAACAAAAGCTTCGCATGCTGCGGGTTGGCATTCCAGAAGACAAGATTCATGTGGTATTCCTTGGTGGTCAGGAGGTCAATCTCAGGGGACTGGTGAGGACCAGAGTTACTTTTTTTGGGAGCCCTGACGAATTAAAAGGTTTCTTTACCCTTCTCAAAGCGCTTCGAATCTTACGTGATGAGGCGACCGAGATCCACCTCGAAGTGTACGGTATCTATACGGAAAAGGAAGAACAAACAGCAAGACAGGAGGCTAGACGGAATAACGTGGAGGATCAGATCCAGTGGTATGGTAGCTTGAGTGAATCAGAATTTGATGAAAAAATGCAGGAGAGCATCTTCACATTCGCCGTCTATACCCACGATGTATCGGGGAGCAGTATTATCACACGAGCTATGATGAATGGCACTCCGGTGATCGCAACCCCCTTAGGGGGGAGTTCAGAATATCTTGGTGATACGGGTACGTATGTCCCTCCAAGTGACCCCTCAGCTCTTGCCTCTGCTATCCGCTCCCTTCTCGAGAACAGGAAACTACGGGAGGATCTTGGAAAAAAGGCCCGACAACGAGCGCTTCAGTATTTATCCTGGGATGCCATCGCAGAACAAACCATTCGGATATATCAGTCCGTGATCGACACGTGAACTATTTATAGTTCTAGGGTACTTTTTTTTGAAACTGTTACGAGGCGCGAGAAATAAAGGTATCGTAGCTTTGAGGAGAGACCAGCTTGTTCTGCGAAGGCGACGTTTGATTGTATTTTTGAACCTTCTGACAAAAACTAATTCTTAAACTTCGTGCTTTACCCTTTTATAGGTCATCATTAGAGCTGAGTCCCTTAGGCGCTTTTTTTGTTCAACCACTTTCACAAGAGGTTTTGGCAGATAGCGCAAGAAGTTACTGTTGCTGTAGGTATCCCGACCGTCCTCCCTGCAGATTGAGATAGCAAGCGGTGAAACGCTTTTACAGGAAGCTTCACGACGCCTCGGAGTGACAGTGAAGTTGCGATCGATCCCTGCCGTTTTCTGACCTACTGCGTCGCCGTATTAAAACAGTGCTTGGCTCGAGACTGAGAAAGCTGTAGCTCTGCCCTAACACATGACTTGTAGTTTGTTAGCAACACGGTGACGTTGTCATTGCGATACCTTACGTTGAACAAAGAGAGATTGTATAAGGGTCAATGAGACCTTTCGAACTTGTCTTAACGGAATAAAAAAAGCACGAGATACACAAGTTTCTGCCATATTTCTCAGTCTCAGGCAGACGCGCTCGTAGCATAAGTTCTCCCATTGTATCGTCTCTATGTAAGAAGGAATTAACGTATTTTAACAAACTAGGATCGCAAGGCACGTGATCGCCTCTCCCGAAACACCGGGACTGTCACTGTCGTGCGGGACAGAACGTCTGCTCTCACGAATATACACTAGCGCCTCCGTTAGAGTAAATCAAACTACTGTTGCTAATAAGAGGTGTGACATTTTTGTAGACAAAATATGTATTTCCGTCTGTATAGTTGAGGAGTAGAACCGTATTGTTTTCAATGTCGTATGTGCCCAGGAATATATTACCACCAACTGCTCCGTGCTGTTCCCAACCATAAATCTGCGCTTGTTTTTCTATTCCGAAAGCGCTAAGCAAGTAATAGTTGACGACATCTTCGTACACGATCTGTCTGCCTGTGAGAGTGACGGTGAAGGTGACGGGCTGGCCCACTGCGGGGGTCGTGGTGGACGCGGCGAGGGTGATGGTTTGAGCAAGGTTACCTTCGTGTGTGAAGGCTTGGCTGCTGGCTTGGCTGCTGGCTTGGCTGCTGGCTTGGCTGCTGCCGACAAAGACGTAGACGAAGCCGGTCGTTAAGGGGTCGTAGATTCCGTCGCCGGCGAAGGTGGCATAGTAGGCGTTTCGACCGGCGGAGTTCAAGGCCTGCGTGAGGGTAAACTGGCCGGTGGCGTTGGTGGTTCCGTTGATGTCGGTGTACTGGACGCCGTTGAAGAAGTGGTAGATGGTGACGTACTTGCCGGAGAGGGGGATGGTGCCGATGTTAGAGGCCTGCCACATAGCTCCGACGATCGTTTGGTGACTGTACACACCGTCAATCTGATCGCTCAGCGCGATATTCTGATTCTGATAGCCCTCTGTAAGGGCAAACAAAAAGCCGGTCGAAAGCAACATATAAAGCACTAAGTATACAGCGAGCATCCTCGTCAAACGCGAGCGGCTCAGCAGCGCTGAGTTGCCAAACCCGAGCTTACTTGTTACTTTTCTCATTGGTATATCAACAGTATCACCGATTGTGATGACACCTATAGCGAGGAATGGCGCTAACACGATCAACATAATGTGGAATGTTCGTGTCCAGTCTAGAGCGGAGCCGAGATAAGGAACGGCTATAGAAGCGAGTAGGAAGCCTAACGCGATCGTCGAGAGCACCACGTATGAGAATTGGAACTTGCCACGTTGCTTTTTCAGAAAAACTGTCAAGCACACGCCTGCCAGCAGGAAGCACATGTTGAGGTAGTTAACATACGCGTTTAGCACGTGCAGTATGCCTGACCTAGGACCTTCTTGGACAACGTTTACGACTTGGCTGTGGGTGGCGCTGAACAACTCTCCAATTGATCCTACGATGTGGCTTCCGAGTGCGACGACCTCTTGGGGGATTGTCCCTTGCGCAGTATAGAAGTACCACGCAGTCGACGCGATTAAAAGTACTGATATGGTAACAATCGTTACGAGGCTCTCTGGAGGTGACCTAGGTAATGCTGCGGTGGTTTGTTTGTCCTTGTGGATGCTGCTCTTAGTTCGTAAGTATGGCAGCGACTGATTCGATCCAACGAAGCGTGCTGCGGTTAATACGAGCCACATCACAAAAAGGAAAAAGACAGTTATGTAAAAGAGCCCGTAATGAGATACCACTAGTGACAGACCAAACACTGTAAATAGGGCTGATTGGATCTTTTTGTTCATTTCTTTGCTCACGAGCAGTAAAATCAACAAAACAAAGAAGAGCTCGGCTACTTCCTGTCTCGCCAATGCAGTCATTTCCGTATAAAAAGTTGCGAACGACATGAAAAAGAAACACGACAGGAATGCTACTTTCTCATTCAGCTGTCTACGGAATACTTGATACAAGCCAACAGGGACCAGCGCAAATATGGTAGGGTACACGATCTTGAAAACCCATACGAGGTCGAGGCTTGAGATGATAGAGTAAATAGGCGCAAGCACGACATCGCTTAGCATTCCATCATACTGAACGAGCAAACTCGGATTCCAGGCACCTGTGTTCACTACGATGTGAGCTAAACTCCACTCGATCTGAATGTCAATTCCAGTTAGCCACGCTGATATTAGCGTCTGTTGAAAAAGAAGGGTTAACGCAACCACAAAAACTGCCAAGGGATATAATTTCGAAGGAATGACCTTATCGAACGCGATTAAAAGGACAACGACACCGAGGAGCAACCACAACAACAACTGTCCTGCATCTACGTTGTAGACATTGACCAAGTATGTGCTAAAAACTGCTAGGAACGGTAGTACGCATAAAAACAATGTTGGAGCCAAAAGACCCGATGTTTCGGTGGTGAAAAGCGGTTTTGGATATGTTCTGTTTCTATAGTAGGCGACGGCACACAACAGCAATACTACAGCGCTTATCGAGCTCGTGACGGCAAGAAGCGAAAACGGTTTGATCGTGTTGAGCGCGTTGAAGACAACGTTGTCCACGAGGCCGATCGATAGCACGACTGTGACGCTCAGCCCCACCGTATACAATACAGCCTCAACACCATCCAGGTTGCGTAGTCTGAGAGCTGCTAGTATAAGAATCCCAGGAACGAACGTGAGATAAATAAAGCCTATAAGCGGCTGAACAATCGGGATCGGGACTCCTAACGCACTTAGTCCCATCACTACCCATAGGGCGATCTGAAGCGAAAGCACCATAGCTAGCAGCTTTTTTATATTTCCGTCGGTTGGTTTGATGTGGGTCTCGAGGTTCGTTGGATCACGGAAAATGGCGGGGAGCTTATACCCGACCAAGTTGAAAACAGTCCGCGGCCTAGCTGCAGGAGCTGGCGCGGCTCGTGTGGTGTCACGGACTCGCAAAAAATGATATTTCACCAGTACTTCGGTGCTCTGCGCAGTGCTATATTTGCTATGACCCTCGGCGCTCACGATGTACGCGTGCGTCGTCGGGACGCTGTCTGTGACCGTAAACTGATAGCGCCCGGAGGCGTCGGTGGTAGTGGTGGCCGTGCGCACCTTGTTCGTCGGATCATCCGTGTTGTAGAGAACGACGGGCACCCCTGCCATACCTGCGCCGCCGCTCGTGAGGCGTCCGGCGATCGTGACATCGTCTCCCACAAACGGTTGTCTGGGGGCGACGGTGGCGGTGATGGCCGTGGGAGTTTCTACCCCCACCACTCCGCGCCTCTTCACTTCGTCTCTGCCGTGGACACGAAACGTAGTTCCGGTTCTCTCAGCGCCTACATTCGCGCCCTGGTCCCCAACAGAAAGAGCGGATTCGTCGAAGGTCGCGATGCCGCGTTGGTGTTGCTTTTCTTCGTCGCCCGGCACTCTCGTAAGCCCCCTCATAGTCGAAAAACCGTGTCGCCGGCTGTTTATACGCAGAAAGTCGTATAGGTTCTACTCCGACGATAGAATATAATACTACCGTCACTGGGGGTCGTAGCACGCGTAGCAGAGATATGCAAATACGTGTAGAGTTACCCTGTCGGGTACGGCCTTCGCAACCACGCATTCAGGCTCTTCAGTGCTCGCATACGTCGGGCAATGCGATGAAATAATAGGACAAACGCAAATGATCGGGGTTCGTGGGCAAATGTTGCCTGAGACCACTTATTATAACGTTAGCTCGCTTGCCATGATCAGTGATGCGTAATAAGTTTATGAACGCAACGCATGTGGAAGCGCACGATGCTCGTCGCAAAATTGAGGTTCGCTTCAATCAGATCGGCTTATGATAATCGCTTGGTTTGCGTGCCGATCTGCCGTCTACGACGTATGCAGTTTGCGTGTTTCCATCGGTTAAAAAGGTCGTCTGGTCTATGACATCTCCAGTCGAATAAGCTTCGCTAAGAGTATAAAGAATGTTATCGGTTCCGTGTCGGTGGTCTGTTCTTCTGTGACCTTCGTGTTATCCCACCGCCGCCAGCGTTCGTTTGTAATGGGCTGTGTAACTAATTGCCTGCTCGAATCAAATGGTGCTACTGAACAATAGGTCTCAAAATAGCAATACAATGCACGATGCGACCCGTGAAGAGAGC
>Ga0181527_1001617_pt1 | contig 22876 bp, 24 predicted proteins | sample PEATcosm2014_Bin_30_FD_119762 | JGI IMG/M metagenome (GOLD analysis project Ga0181527, IMG submission 119762) | Peatland microbial communities from MTU Mesocosm Facility, Houghton, MI, USA - PEATcosm2014_Bin06_60_metaG | ecosystem: Environmental > Terrestrial > Soil > Wetlands > Peat | place...
AGAGATAAATTGGACGTTATGGAATATTATCGTGATTCAAGCGGCTTCTGGAGGATCAAAAACTTCAGAAGACGACGCCGCGCCAGAATCTGAACCCTCCGAGCCACGCCGCTGTCAGTTACGGCCACTATAAGCCCACTTTCGGGCAGGAGACCCTGAACTTGAGGTTTGGAGCCTGAGGCGGGATATTAAACACTATTTCAACTCCCCTACTACTTGACCCAAACTCCGCATGCCCGCGCTTCAACCTCCCGCGACGAAATTTTGAGACGTCGGAAAAAGTCGGATGAAATTCGAGGCTGAAATCTAAATCACAAACTCATACCGGTAAACTGAAGCGGGGCAGGGGATTCTGACCCCAATTTACTGGTACATATAACTAACTGGTGGGACCGAAGGGTCTGCTATACCACAACATATGGCACACTCACAAGTGGAGAGATTAGAGTGTGCTTGCATGAGGAAAAAACGTGACGTTTTGAAGCTAAGGCATTGGTGCGTACGAAGACGAGGGCAACAATTGGGACAAAACTCCGTCTGGCTGTAAACCTCATCGCAGAACTGAAAAAAATCGGCTCGTCACACGATGCCACCAAAACCTCCCACGGATAGAAGAAGACTCAACCCACAAGCTGTCCCAAACATAGCTGCGGAGAACGAAATCGAGAATGAGCTGAGAGTTGAGCTAGCGGGGCTCGAAGAGTCCGGTCGCTGCAGGGTTAAACATACTGCGTGCATCGAGACGTAACACGATCTTCCTGGAATCCATCCGTTTCCGGCTCACCCAAGAATGCTTACTCCATGTTTGAGCGTCATTCTGAATCTTTTTCAGAATGATGAGCATCATCAAGAACGATAAACATGAGAGAGGTAGTGATTGCTGGATATTTGAGGACTGGTCAATCCCGGTCTAGGCCAAATGATCCGAGCCGGGACTGGTTCCACGGACTGAGATCAGATGAACTATTGGCCAAGCTCCTTCCCGAAGTGATCAAGAGGACAGGAATTAGGGCGGAGGAGGTTGATGATTTCATAGTTGGATCTGCATTGGGCGTCAGCGAGCAATGGACGTTTGGAGGTCGACTCCCTATCTTACTGGCTAATCTTCCGGAGAGGATTCCTGCGAAATTCGTGGATCAACAATGTGGAGCCTCAATGGCTGCGATTCACATAGGCTTTCTAGAGATCGCTGGTGGATTTGCTGACATCGTGATGGTCGGAGGGATGGAACATATGACACGAGTCCCCATGTGGGGGGCTCCTCTTCAAGGAAAGGAAAACATCTCTCTCAACAATCGACTCTTCACAGAGCCTGCCTACGCCCATTGGGATATGCCGACAGCAATGAACATGGGGCTCACAGCAGAGAAGCTCTTCCTCCAGAGTGGCCTTGCTAAGGAGGATATGGATCGCTGGGCTGTTCGTTCCCAGCAACGAGCAGCGAAAGCTCAGAGTGAGGGTTTCTTCAAGGAGGAGATTCTCCCTATCGATGCCATGCAAGCGGATGGAAGCACGATTCTTGTAGATCGGGATCAGGCTGTTCGGGAAAACGCCACGCTCGGAGCGATGAAAAACCTCAAACCAGCCTTTAAACCCGACGGGGTCATAACAGCAGGAAATTCATCTCCACTGAATGCTGCAGCAAGTTCCATGATCTTGATGTCCAAAGAGATCGCTAAGAGGAAAGAGATCAAACCCATGGCCACGATACGCTCCATCGGTTTTGCGGGGGTAGATCCGACTATCATGGGGATGGGCCCTGTTCCTGCCAGCCGCAAAGCCTTGGAAAAAGTTGGGTTGAGTGTCAAAGACATAGATTACTGGGAGATCAACGAGGCCTTCTGCATCGTGACTCTATACTGCATCAAGGAACTGGGCATTGATCCAGAACGAGTCAACGTTATGGGAGGTGGAACAGCGATCGGTCATCCCTTGGGAGCGACTGGAATTCGCTTGGTAGGCACCTTAGCTAGAATCCTAGACGCGAAAAACGGCCGTTACGGTTTGGCCAATGCATGTGTCGGTGGCGGACAGGGAGTGGCGACGATTATCGAGAGAGAACGGTGAACAATTGGGGGCACTCGGCGACCGTCTCGTTGCCGGTTGAAAATTCGCCTTGGAGCACTCGGGGACAGGGTTTGCGGTCAGGGTCGATGTGCACGCATAGGATATCGAAGTGAATTACGACATCGGGTTGAAGCAAGAGACCTACCTGGTCGAACTGTCGACCGAGGATCTCGCATGGAAAAGGTCGTAGCACGCCCACAAGAAGCTGTTCAGGGAAGCCTTCAACAAATTGCCTTGGTATCAGAAGGTTGGCGGATGGATCGAGGACGACCGCTTTCTTCTAGCATCGTCGTCTCAAGGAGATCAATCGTTTGCAACGCATAGAAGGCAACCCTCATGCTGCAAACAATCACTGACAAGCGATAAGGCTCTTTCTAGGAAAATTGCGCATTGGGATCGCCCAGCTCTTGATCCTTAGGTATGTTGCGAGGGTAGTTCGGTTAGTCCAAGCTCGTGAATTGTCGAGGTCGTGGGTTTTCCTTGATCGTCCCAGCCCCAGAGGTGGTAGTATTCTGTGAGCATCTTCTCGAAGTCTTGCATAGTGACAACTTTTCCTGTGCTGGCATCGGGCAGCGGGTCTAGGTACATCCGAGGTGGTATTGTGTCGTCTTTCTTGGAGAAGCCTTCTCTCACGTTGAAGAGCCGGCCCAGAGTCCAGATTCGCTTCCCGATGATCTTCATAGTCTCATCGGTGTAGTTGGTTTCGCATGCTGCGTTTAGGAGTCGTGCGCATAGGGCGAGGTTAGCAGCGAGGAAGTCACACATTTCGATGCTCCATTTCACACTTGTTCGAATTTGATCGGTTTGGACGATTTCGGCTTTGCCCTCGGCTGTGAATGGGTCAAGCTTTCCGAACGCGTCGTAGCCCACCGGCCACGCTCTGTTGTGGTCCGCGCCTCTCTCCGATGTTGCATATGCAAGCGCCATTCCAAATGTTGCCCGGGGATCGTAGCCAGGGTACTCTAGCCCCTTCGCGTGCACTGCATATCTTTCTGAGCCTTTTCCAATCTGAATCGATGCCCGCGCGACTCCCTCAGCTAGAACGTTGCCGATGCCTTCTCTCGTAGCGATGAGTTGGGGAAGTACCACCGCCGCATCTACGTTTCCGAACTTCAGTTCTAATCCATCCGTATCTTTCTTCGTCAGGATTCCTCTTTCGAAGAGTTCCATTGCCCATGCACAGGCATTGCCTGTTGATATCGAATCGAGGCCCATGTTCGAGCAGTCTTCGTTGAACTTGAGGATGACTCGTATGTCTTCGATACCCATGTCAGAGCCGCATAGCGCCAACGTTTCATACTCGGGGCCTTCGCCTTCTAAGCCCGCGTATTTGCCGTCTTTGACTTTTGTGATGTTGCGGCATCCTATTGAGCAGCTGTAGCAAGTTGTTGTATGCCGGACTAGTATTTGGTCGGTGAGCGCGTCGGCGTTTATTTGGTCGGCGTGTGCGAAGGTGCCCGCCTGGAAATTCCTTGTGGGTAGCAGACCTGCGCCTTGGCTCAGAGCCACTACTCCCGGTGTTCCTGTCTTCATGAGCATTTCTTCATCGGGGTTTTCACGAATGTCTTTCTTTATGACTTCCCTGACCATGGTTAGGAAGGCTGAGTCGGAGTTTATGCTAAGAGCCTTAGCTTGTTTCGTCCCGCGCGCGGAAATTGCTTTCAGGTTCTTAGATCCCATAACGGCACCAGTCCCGCCTCTGCCAGCGAAATGATGCTCGTCGTATGCGACTGCTGCAAATCTCACCTTGTTCTCGCCTGCAGGCCCGATGCAGCCGACTTTAGGGCCATCTGCATAGTGACGGGGATTTTCACCTGACTCTTTCACAATCAAATCGGTGGTTTCGAACACACCTTTGCCCCAGAGGTGGCTTGCGTTTCTCAATTCCGCTTTTCTGTCTCTAATTGCTAGGTATACGGGCTTAGGGGATCGTCCCTGGATGATGAGGCCGTCGAATCCGGCGAATTTGAGTTCAGCGGGAAAGTACCCGCCTGAGTGGCTGTCGCTCATAGTTCCACTGAGAGGTGACTTGGTTACGTTTGCCATGCGGGACATTGTTGAGGCCACGGTTCCTGTGAGCGGTCCAGTCATCAGAATGATGGGGTTCTGAGGGGCGAAAGGATCGGTGCCCGGCGGCATCAGTTCATACAGGTATCGGATACCGAGCCCCTTCCCTCCAATGAATTGCTCCGCCCAGTCAAATCGCAGAGGCTCTTCGCGTGTTTCGCCTTTCGTAAGGTCGACGTGTAGGACTTTCCCGCAGTACGCACGGCCTGCTTTCAACATATAAATCTGTAATAATAATTCGGTCTCCAAATAATTAATCGTATTCTCGGTATTGTTTTCTTGGAAAAAAGGTCCTGTCCCACGTGTGTTAGACTTTTTCGTCCATGCTTGAGGGGAGCTTACTACTATGAAGACAAGCTGCCACTTTGCGCCAGACGTTTGGTAACCTGTTATTCTTTGCTACGGCGAGCCTAACCGCCTGATGTGGGAGGAAAAATGATCATGGTGGCGTCTTCTGTGACTTCTGCGGAGAACCCGCCCATCATGGAAACTGACCGACCGTTCAAAAGAAAGCCAAGTTGAGGCCTTGGACTCCCAGATTCACGGTCGAAGAGGTACTCCTTCAGCTTGTCGCCGTGCCTCGTGGCGAGTGCTTTCAGAATATCGAGTACTGTGCTGGATCCTTCAAGCTGTAAGGTTTCCTCTCGAATCCCTGCTTTTTCGCGAGCAGCTGCTAGGAATTTCACTGTCACTTTCAAGACGAAAGATTCCGATTGCGTAAGTTTGCGAGTGATGGTCCCACCGGCTACCTATAAACGATACTTGTCGCGGACATGTTTCCTCGTTTCTCTGATTGTAGAAACCCGTTGAGAAATTCTTTCGTTTCCCGCCGATTGCTTCCCTTGCTGGAATACTGGCCGCAAATCAGGCATGAACTTTTTGTCAGCTACCTCTTGAGCAATCACTGTGCTGACGCCTCGTGTTAGTGAATGATTCGTTCACAACTCTTTTTATCATGAATAGATTCGCTTCTTGTTAGAGGTGTAACAAAATGGCGCATCCACTCATCGGTCTACTCTTCACCGGGCTCATCATTCGAACCGTGATAGCTGCGGTAGTTATCGTCGCAGTAATCTGGCTAGTTATCAAGCTCGGCAGGTTAGCTGACGCATACACAGACAAACTGAGAACAAAGTAAGAAAAACAATTCAAAAACCAACTACGACTCGCTGACCTAGAGAATCTTGACAGCCTCCTCTCATTTCTCAATCATACTCGCGAATTAGTGTCCTCTTCAGATCAACAACCTGAGTAGTCTCTTCCTATCGTTTGACGTATAGAGCCCACACACACTTTTGCCGACTAACCATAACAAAATACATTTCAAGGCGAAACCCCGCGGCGAGAGGATACCGGTAAAGTAACCTCTCACGGTTTCTTTATTCCTCTGTCTCTGACTCGCCAGATGCCGGCCCAATAGCGTATCTAGCGCGCAGTGTGCTAGAGTACGCAGAGGAATGCCATGCAAGGAAACAATGCTCGGCCAACTCTAGGGGATGGCCACCTACGTGAAGTGAACAGTAAGCTAGAGTGGACTGACGAAATGCTGAAAAAGCGATGCGGCGCACACTTGGAACGTCCTGCCGAGACATCAAAACACACGGACGTTCACCGTTGCGGTCTTGAAAAAGGGCATTTAGGGTCCCATATATGCGAAGAAGCTGCTTGCCACTGCCAGTGGACAGACTAGTTACTCGAGCTCACGTAATGAATTGAATCATTATTCTTTGTAGCCATATTGGCGCAAAGTGCTGCAACATCGCGAGCCTATGCGGCGCGTTGCAATGAAAGAGTTAACGAAGATATCGATCTGATTGGACTCAGGGTTGTCAACCTCGCTTTCCCCACGGGCTACCGACAAAATTCTTCGGGCAATCTTCTGGCATTGCTCATGGAATTCCTCAGTCTTGTCAAAGTTTTCACGAGGTTCTCAGCTACTTGAAAAGCAAGAAATGAAAATGGTTCGACTATTGCGGACCCTAGTCTAGAAATGTCTCAGGACATTTTCGTGGAATCAAGTTCCCGCTCAGCCAGCCTTTCAAGGACACGTGCAAGAACCTGGGTTCCCTTCTCACCTTCTTTCTTTGCCATGACGGCTAGGTATAGTTGATGGACGAGTGCGGCACCTGGAAGCACCAGATTCTCTTCTTCAGCTAGGGGAATTATGTTCCTCAAATCCTTCAGCAGATGTGCGGCTTTGAATCCTGGTTCCAAACCCTTAGTTACTATTTTCGGTCCAAAATTGGCTAGGTTCCAAGAACTCGCAGCTCCACTTGTCATGACTAAGTGCTGAAGCTCCAACAACAGTAGCGGTCGCTCCGACTACTCCAGAAAACAACGACGAGTGCTGGACCTGTAACTGTGATCCCGTTCTGGTAGCAAACGGAGTGATTCTGTGATCTTTCTTATCATTTCTAGACGGCTAAAATTAATTTGTACGTGCGGCTTATCAATGCGACTTTCAATATTCGTCCATTGAAAAAACATGCGAGTAGCAGTACCTTACGGAAAGAACCAAGTCGCGTTCGCAATAGATGATCATCGTGTATCAGATATTCTTCAACCATCCGAGGCAACTCCATCCCAGGATCCTGAAGCTGAGATTGAACGTGCCCTGAATGACCCAATTCAAGGACCGACCATCGAAGCCTTGCACCCAAAACGCAAGCGGATCGGCGTTGCTGTCGATGACACAACACGAGTAACACCCACAAAGAGCTTATTGTCCGTGATTCTGCGGCGACTGGAAGGGGCCGGAGCTGCTCCGGATATGATTAGAATTTTCATTGCTCTTGGCACACATCGCAAAATGACTGAGGACGAAATGAGTGAGAAATATGGTGACGAGTTAGCTGAGAGGTATGAGATTGTCAATCACGATTCCGGTGACAAATCAGGGTTAAAATACTTCGGAACAATCGCCGACGACTTACCCGTCTGGATTAACAAGGAATTTTCTGAATGCGATGTACGAATTGCAACTGGGAACCTGATTCCCCATTTCAACGCAGGTTGGGGCGCAGGAGCCAAGACTCTGCTCCCCGGCCTAGCAGGCGACGAAACCGTTGGACGAATGCACGTGCTCTCAGCTCTGACAACTCCGAATGGCCTTGCCATGAACCAGAACCCAACCCGTGAATTGATTGAATCCTTTGCCGACAAGGTCGGCCTTCACTTGGTTGTCAACACGGTACTCAACATGGATAGGAAAATTGTGAGGGTCTTTGCAGGACACTTCGTAAAGGCTCATAGGGCTGGCGTAGACCTTGCGCGAAGAATTTACAGCGTGAAAGCCCGAGCGCTCACAGATATTACAATTACGAGCAGTTACCCAGCGGACATTGAGTTCTGGCAAGGCTTGAAAGGTCTCTTTTCGGCCGACCTCTGTACTAAACCAGGCGGAAGCATAATCGAACTTACACCATGCCAAGAAGGGATTGCGGTCAAACACCCCAAGTGGATCGATTACCTTGAGCTTGGCACAAATGACCTGAAAGAACTCTACAGAAGATGTAAGGACGAGGATTTTGTTGCTCTGGGTCTTGCGCTAAACGTCGCCGCCATCCGAGAAAGACATCAGGTCGGCTTAATCACTGACGGCATATCCGACCATGACGCGGAGAGGATGCATTTCAGAAAATTCCGTTCTGTCGAGCACGGACTAGCGCATTTCTCGATGGACCATGGACAACATTCGCTAGTGAACGTTCTAAAGTACGGCGGCGAAACATACCCCATCATTGAGGGCTCATATACATTACGAGATGGGAACAAGGAAACCATAAACTGATGAGCGGATGCGTTGCTGCGATAATTTCAACGTATCCCGGAGACACAATAAAGTTCTGATTTACATACGGACTCCTGCGCTTGTCCAAATGTTACCGTGACTGTGCGTTGGGGCTGACCGCAGCCGTCACAGAAACTAATGCAATCTTCAAGCAGACGCCCGCATGCTGGACAGGTTCTCACAATTCCTTTCCGCCCCGCCTGGACACTGCTCGTCTATGAGGATTAGGAAGCCGCCTTTGGCTTTCTTCTCGCTACAGCCAACGCTGGTCCTCCGAGCACTATGGCGATCAGAAGCGAAGCATAAGCGACGATCTCAGCTGTGCCAGAACTCACGGTTGCGATTGAACTAACGGTTGTAACGGAAGCGCTCAGCTACCGTCGTTCCTCCCGTTAGGGGGCGGGAGGTTGGGGATTCCGATTCCACTTTTTTCCCCGTTAGATCACATAATGTTCACGCGGATACTCTGGGAAGTAGCGTTCTCTTCTATCCACTAGGACGGTCACTACGTTCGCGTCTCTGCCTAGTTTCTTGGCAATCCTCAGAGCAGCGTAAACATTTGCCCCGGAAGACATGCCGCAGAACAACCCTTCCTCACGACACAATCGATTCATAGTTTCCCTGGCGTCATTATCTTTGACTGTCAAAACTTCGTCAGGCAGGCCTTTCTCCAACATCACCACTACCAGAGATTTCGATGCAGGTAGTCCGACGGCTGCTCGGTACTTCTTCATTGAGCCAGATCTATACCACTCTGTAACTCGGGCATCCTCAGGCTCCAGACCTACGATTTTGACATGCCCAATCTTCTCTCGCAACGCTTCGGCCACTCCGAGTATGGTGCCACCGGTTCCGATTGAAGCTACCCAAGCATCGACCTTGTTATCCAGCTGTTCGAGGATTTCTCTTCCCGTTGTCTGCCTATGGGCTTGAGCGTTTTCCGGGTTATCGCTTTGGTTAGCCCACCAAATCAATGGATCACTTCTTTCCAAGTCATAGCACTTCTTCATACCAATTGCGAACACGGCAGCTGATGCGTCGCTAGGTGAGAGGCCGTCTAGGAGCTTCTCGTGCCCCTTTGTCGAGAACGCTTCAACCTCTGCTCCAAAACACTCCATTATTCTGATTCTGTTTTCTGGGTTGTATTCGCCCGCCCATTTGGATGGGATGAGTAATTTCACTTTGTAGCCTTTCATGGACCCTACAAAGGATAATGCCGGTCCTGTGTTGCCACTCGTCGCGTCAACAATTGTCCCACCTTTCCTCAGTTCTTCCTTTCTCTCAGCTTCCTGGACCATTCTCAAGGCCATTCTGTCCTTGATACTGCCGCTTGGGTTGAGAAATTCACACTTCGCATAGACATTTGCATCGAAGCCTGAGGCCACTCTTGCCAGCCTCACCATAGGAGTGTTCCCAATCAGCTCTAGCGCGCCATTCATTATTCGCACCAGATTCTAATAGGGATCATCTCATTATTCACACATTCGAAAGACGGTTCCCCACTAACACGGGAACAACGGAGGCTGGATACGAAAAGGGCCTGAGCGCATGATACCAAATCCCCAAAGTTCGAATGGGCATCCTAGGCACTAATCCAGAATCCTCTTCATTGTCTTCATGTCAAACCTTATCTGTTCAGTAGCGCAGGAACGAGTCGTTCCTTAGCGAGGATTTCAACAAGGGAACTGACCGAGGGGACGAAACCGCTTGTAGCAAACATCGTCGTTCGCAGCCTTGAACAGTAATTCTCAAGGCTATTTCGCTAGACCCCACTATTCGAAATACTTCTTGAGTTTGGAGCATGTTTCTTCAGGAGCCTCGTACGCCTCCTGCTCACCAAATAAATACTGAAGTGCCCAAATATCGCTCACAAACCTGGGTTTGTAACCATAACGGGACACGATGCGAAGGCCGAGGTCGAAGTAGTCGAGGGCTTCGTCGAATGGTCCTGAATAAACTGCCAGATTAAAGCTCCTGACACCAATGCCATGATAATACGCCAGAACTTTGATGACGCCTTCGGCAAGGCCGTTAAGATCTTCGTTGGAAATGGAACTCAGATTGGGGACTTTGGACACAATGGCTTGAGATTCGTTCAAACCCATTGGTGCGAAGGGTGTCAGCCAATGCACTTTCCCTAGTTTCCCTAGATACCTTTCACCGAGGCGTTCTTCCGTCTTAACCAACTCGACCCAGTAAGAAGACCTGTGATTTTGAAAATACGAGGCGCTGGCCTCTAAGAGTTCACGTGTTGCTTGGAGGGGGAAATCGCTGGCCAAAGCTTGCACATGAGGGTGAGCGATTGTGGAACCCGCTGGTGGATAGAAATTCATGACAACCGCATTATTTTTCACTGTGGGCTGCCAAGCGTGCACTCCGCGAAAATATTCTATGCACGCTTTGAATGCATCGACGAACATGCCGGGTTGCATTTGATTCAGGGGAACCTTGTGTGAGCGTGTTGGGACCACGATCGCGTTGTAGTCCTCGTGGGCGAAAAGACTTGGAAAACAGACTGCCTCACCCACTCTGATGCGGCCTTTAGGTGAAATTTCCGGAATGAATTTTGGTGCTCTCTTCTCCACGGAATCGGGGCAGAAGGGGCAATCTTGCTGAGTTGAATTCGCTAAATCCTCAATGGCACTCTCATCTGACTCTAGATACCGCCTAACATAGTCTATACGCCCCCTGAGCACAATCACACTTCGACCGGTCAGCGGATCACGCCTGTGTTCGATAGCCTGGCTGTCAGGCTCGAAGTTCTTGAGCGGGCTGAGAAGGCGTGCTTCCCTCGTAACTGACTCGAAATGAATCGGCATGACAAATCTCGTGCAGCTACGGCTCCTCCTGTTAATTCAGGCCCCGCTGGATTGCAATTGTGGTTGCCAAGAACTCACCTTTAATCTATTCCCACTCAACCTCAAAAAAGACTAACAATGGAGTTCGTTGAAGTTCTAACTCAGAGGCGATCCGTGCGCTCCTACAAGCCTCAGCCTGTTGAGGAAAGTAAACTGAAACGTATCTTTGAAGCGGCCAACATGGCGCCTTCTGCAGGAAACCTGCAAGCCTACCAAGTTCAGGTGGTTCGGGACCAAGCGAAGAGAAAAGCCTTAGCGAAAGCGGCCCATGACCAAGGATTCATCGCGGAGGCACCCGTATGCCTAGTCTTCTGTGCAGACCCAAACCGCTCAGCAGCGAAATATGATAAGAGAGGCTCGGAGCTTTACAGCGTGCAGGATGCAACGATTGCCGGGGCATTCGCCATGCTGGCGGCTGTGGACCTCGGCTTAGCCACGGTCTGGGTTGGGGACTTTGACGAGAAGAAAGTACAACAGGTTTTGGAGGTTAAGTCAATACGCCCCGTGGCGATGTTCTCATTAGGGTACGCGGCAGAGCTACCAGCGCCCTCACCTAGGAGAGCGATTGAGGAAATCTTTCAGGGAGACTTCCCACAGACCGACTAGCCATCAATAGTGGGCACGCACACACAAACCACTGAACTACCGGTTCAAAGAATGGCAAGGTATGTCGAGCTTCAGCTGCGCTATCATTATGGCGTCAAAGGCATTGTGAACTCATCCGAATTCTTTTTTCTTAGGTAGGTAATTAAGCAGACCGGGACCTGAACCGAACGTCTTGGTTTTCAAAAGCTTCAGGTTAATCCTGTCCTTGATGTCTTTGAAGAGTGGCTTCCTGCTCCCTAAGACGATCGGATTAACCAAAATCCGATAATCATCAATCAAACCCAACTTCGCAAGAGTTGAGACGATGCTGGTGCTGCCGAATATCACAAGATCCTTACCTGGCTGTTGCTTCATTTTCAGAATTTCTCCCGTGATGTTTTCTTTAACTAGCCTTGAATTTAGCAGATCGATGGCATATTCGTTAAATTCTTCATCCACGAGATGCTAATCCAACTCTCCATTTTGTCCTGCAATTAACCTGTCAAGCGTCACCATCATCGATAAAATCAGTTTTTTCAAATTACTTTTTCATCTCCTTCCCTATTGGCCGGCAGGAAAGCATAACGATGCTATTGGACCAAACGCCTCATCGTTGTCTGAGGGTCTTCGGCTTTCATGTCTTTACCGAAACAGGGTTAACGAAGACATTTCTGCTTGCGAGAGCGTCGCGAGGTAGCCTTTATCATTTTGTGAAGCGGGATGAAGTCGAAGTTCGTTGCTTGTAATTGTGAATTTGTCTGCGAAAGGCTCAACCTTCCAAGTGCAAGCGCTACAGCAGGTTGACTTAGCGTTGGAAGCGATTGGTCTGAAGAAACAAGTTCGATCCGTTTTGGTTTCTGGGAAACAGTTTTCGACAACCTACGAGGGACCCAGCGTCGAAAAGAGCAGGGTAGAGGAGACATTGAAGCCATTAGCCGAAAGGAATGAAATCACGATCTCAGTCGAAACTGAAGAATCCGTCTCATTCCCCTGATAACCTTCGAGGCGGAAGTGTTACACAATCCGCATTTCATCTCGGTCGAATGCGGTTCCGTCTTGGGTCAGTATCCATGCTGCAAAATCGCGGGGTTCTCCATTTTGGAGTGATAATACTAGATACGTGAAGTTAGGCCAAGCGTGCTCTAGGTCAAGTTGGGATGGTTCGACCGAGGCGTCGGGGTGAGAGTGGTAGACGCCAATCAGATCGAGGTTAGATCTTTGCGCGTCTTCATCGGCACGAACTAACTCGAGGGGATCAATGTTATACCGCCTACGCTTTGATGGCGCGGCCACGTTCTGAGCTGCGTAGGCGCGGTGCACACGCCTCACGTCCGAGTTCAGGCCAATTAGGAATCCGCAACATTCCTCTGGGTAAGCGCTCCTTGCGTGGTTGATAGCGTACTGAAGCTGATCGGCCGGAATGACTACTACCAATTTCTGAACCAGATTACCTTTCCAAGAAGTATTTGAGGGCTAGGTCAGCGAGATGCTTTTCATCGACACTCGGCTGTCAAACTTTGCCTTCATGGACGCCGCCGCTCTGCCTTGAGGGTGCGAATTTTCGGTCTTTCAGTTTCACTTAGCTCACGTGATACAGTGTGCCCTGGCTTGGTTATATCGTGAATTTTCGTATGCTGCTTCACATTGCAGTTTGAATGGTGAATTGTCTGTTGCTTGAAGGATCTGCGAAAATCATTCTTCCTAGCCGAGGCGACCGGAGCAAGACGGGGATTTTGTACATACCTGCGGATGTTGTCAAAGACTCACTATTTCCGTTCAGCCCTGACCAGGAAGTGGTCGTTCGAATTGATGGCAAAAAGCTCGTAGTTGAAGGAGCTGCACTGGTATGAGCGGCGACAACTATCGAAGCCACTATACATTCGCTATGGACTTTGGCACAAGTGACTTCAAGTATGGTCCAATAACCCTTGGCGAAAAGCCAAGAATCGTAAACAACCGCGGCTACTTCCCTGACAAAAGCTCCGTCATGTACAAGGCCTTTGAACCCACTTCCGACGTAATTGTGGGGGACGATGTCCCATTATACTTGCAATCCGCGGAAGATTTGTCGAGTCGACTAATCTATCCCATGCGCAACGGCATGATCGACAAAGGCGACGACCAAGCCTGGCGAGTAGTAAGCAGCTTAACCTCCTACAGCTTAGACTCGTTCAAACCTGAACCGAACAACGGCTTTCAAGGATACTACGTTGTCGCGTCCCTGTCCTCAGTTTCCCCTCGCTACATGTACGAAAGGCTGTTGGGGCTATTCCAAGAGAACAACCACGGAAGAATTAGAGCAGTCACCGTCATCCCGCAACCGTTCGCGGTCGCGATCGGCCATGGAGTCACTACCTGTGTGGTTATCGAGTCGGGCCATGGGAATAGCCAAGTCTGCCCAATCTCGAAATATCCCGTCCGAGCAGCACAGGTAGCGCTGAACCGAGGCGGCGGGGACGCGAACGCGATAACCTCAGAGATCTTGAAGGATACTGGTTATGGTGACCTCGCAAATGAGGAAGCGGTAGTTAGGAGGGTTAAAGAAAATATCGGCCTAGTCCCCGGAAACTTGGACAACGCAATCGCGGACGCAAAGAAATTTCCGCGGAAGGCCAGGGCGAAGTACAGGGTCCCCGGAACACGTGTCGAGATAGATCTTGAGAAAGATTCTTGGTCAAGATTTCTTATCGGGGAATATGTCTTCAATCCGAACCATGAGATCTTCGAGAGCTACTTCAGCCGCGGAATGCCAAGGCCGAAGGATGTCAAGATGGGTGACACGACCTTCAGGGGCATGCTGGATTTCGGTGAGGCAATAATCGCTTCCGTTGAACGCTGTCCGGTTGAACTGCAACCCATGCTCTACCGCGAAGTCCTCCTGTCGGGTGGAAACTTCAGCTGGATTGTACCTCCTAAGTTGCAGGAGATCGCAGTCGACGCTCCTACGAAGGTGCGTCTTCTGCTACGGGACCGCGGTATCAAGAATGTTTCGGTCAAGATGACCAGTTCACCGCAATTCTCGGTTTGGCATGGGTGCATAATCTACGGTTTCGCCGTGCCGGAGAACTATGAATGGGATTGGCAACGGTTGGAAGGGTGGATGAGGGTTTCAAACTAGCCTTTCGATTGAAGAGCGCATCCTCCACTACTTTCTCGCTATGGGCGCGCAGCAAACCCCCAATGCTGATTCGAATCAGGCGGGTCTCTCGTTTCTCGTTGGCGGAGACAATGTTCACGTTATGGTTTTGAAGACGCAGGATTTGGCTCAACGAAACTCGATCATCGACACGGTCCTGAAGCTATCCTCGCTCAGAAATTCGTATCAAACGGTCTACCTCGCCGCGCCGAGGCTGCTGGGCGCAACCATCGACGCCTCCATATTCCGAGCACATGGAATAGGGCTGCTATTCTTCGATGAGCGAAGAATACACGAAGCAGTGGCACCACAACCACTACAGACGACGCGGCCTCAACTAACCCCAACACCCGCACAGGACCCCGGGCTCGTGAGCGAGCTTGCGACTCTGAAGTCAATGTACTTTGAAATGGAACGAAATCTAACCCAACTCCGCGACGACCTCAGGAACCTACATGAAGCACCCCGGAACGGCGGGTTCGCGCCCCAACTTTCTCAGCCCCCCCAGGAGGTCCCCCGTGAACCAGTATATGCCCCACACATCACCCAGGGCGGACCTCTGCCATCTTACTTCACCAACAACCCCTGGTTAGAGGTCCTGTCCAAACGTGGAAGATCGGAGAACGAACCCCTTGCCGGCTGAGATCGTCATTAAGGTCCCGATTAGGAGGATCACCGTCGTCATCGACACAGAAGACCAATTGGCGCCTGAGATGACGATTGAGGACTTCCGGCATACGTTCGGGCAGGACCCGGATCCGCCACGTTACCGGCTCGTCAACATTGAAGTGATCACCTCCCCCGACGACCAGCAGCCCATGCTCGTCTCCGAATGCGGCCGGTACGGCAGGTTCGTAAGGAGGGAATCCGAAAATGTGTACTTCCGGCGACAACTGGACACATTCTAGTACCCAAACCCCGATTCTATGGAGATCTGCCTCGTTTGGGTCAAGTCTGGGCTTACTTCATGGCTTTCGGCAAGGTAGACGCCGAAACGTCAAAAAACACCCGTGTCTAAGGACGGTTCTACGGGAGAAATGCTAAAATTCTACGCAAGCTTTTTATACGTTCTACGGGTGGTTATTATAGATTTCGGGCCGGATGACGTGTTTCTCGAGCAGAACGACCGGCGTTCTACTGGAGGAGATGGATGGTCCGAGCGTCAAGCATGGAAAAAAGTGAAATGAAATGAGCACGAGCGCAACGACTAGAAAAGTTGGAAAGCTAACCAACTGCCCCGAATGCGGGAGCACTAACCTAGTAGAAGATTACGACGTCGGCGAGATCAGTTGTCATAACTGCGGCTTAGTCATAAGTGAACACGCCTTAAACCAGGGCCCTGAGTGGCGCGCCTTCACGAAAGAGGAGAAGGACGAACGAGGTCGCGTCGGTATTCCCACATCATTCTCTATCCACGACAAAGGATTATCAACCGTCATTGATCGGGTGAACCGCGACGCGTACGGCCGTCAACTGCCCTTGGCAACCAGGCTCGAAATGCTCCGCCTGAGAAAATGGCAGATACGAACCCGAGTTCACTCCTCAGCCGACAGAAACCTAGCTCAAGCAATGGCCGAACTAGACCGTCTAACCGACATGCTGCACATCCCCGCCTCCATCAAAGAACGGGCCGCAATCGTCTACCGCAAAGCCCTAGACAACGGCTTGGTGAGGGGACGCTCAATTGCTGCTATAGCCGCCGCTTCCCTCTACGCCGCATGCCGAATGTCTGAAACTCCCAGAACACTGAAAGACGTATCCGCCGCGAGCAGGATTCGCAAGAAGGATGTAGCAAGATGCTACCGACTCCTCGTCAGGGAACTTGACCTTCGAATGCCTGTCGAGGATCCAGTGAAATGTATTTCGAAGATAGCTACGAAAGTCGAAATCTCAATGCCCACTCAGCAGCGTGCGATTAGAATCATTAACGAAGCCAAACGAAAAGGCATAGTCGCAGGCAAAGACCCTATGGGGTTAGCTGCGGCTTCGCTCTACGTGGCGTGCGTTCTCGAAGGCGAGAAGAAAACCCAGAAAGAGATAGCCGAGGTAGCTAACGTCACCGAAGTAACGGTCAGAAACCGGTACAAGGGCCTAAAGGAAGCCCTCAAACTCGACATCTAACGCGACTGAGCTACCAGCCGAGCTGTCTCAAACCTTTCCTTAATTTTAGCCACCAATTCGTCCATGGCTCTATCGAAGATTATCTTCAAGCACTCTGATACGTCAGACACTGGGCGCACGTTCACTCCCTCCTCGGTAAGAATCCGCATCTCGTCACCTCCAGCTTCGAAGTTAGCTGCCGGCAGGACCAAGTCTGTAACACGAATCTTTTGGGATTTCAGAATGCCGATGATCTTTCCGGTTTGGGTCCCGTAACCACCCAGCCCACCCACCGGCCCCACGTCAAGCTTCACCCCTATGGTTCCGGTTGCAACAGTGGCGGGGGAAATTGGAAGCCCCGCTAATTCCGAGAGGAGCGCTAATACCATGGCTAATCCAGCGCTTGGTCCTGAGACTCCTTGCCCGGGCGCGCCCTCTAGAATGCTCCTGATCTGGAAGTGTATGTGTAACCGACTTAGATCTACTTGGGCCACAGCCCATAGAAGTGAGCTGATTGCTTCGGTGGCGTTCTCTGCGCTTTGAAGCACTGATTCATCTGACACAACGCTCTGACCGACTAGGGCTGAAGTCGCGTTCCCTGTCACAGAGACCTGACGTTCGCCGGGTATCATAGGCCTTACTGAACATTGAACCGTGATTATCCCCCCGGTTCCGTCGTCGGTCGCGTAGAGCCCGAATGAAGCACCTGGTGTGGGTGCCGTTAGGATTAGTGCTTCTTCCATCTCCCGCCTTTGTCTAGCCTGATTCGATTCAAGTGCTTGGATCGCCTTTTCGAAGTGGTAGAGGCGAATCGGATAGTTACTCTCGTCGATTTGGTCAAGGGATAACCGGGGCTCCTGTGAGCCGTCAAGCGCAGATCGTAGTCTGCTTAGGTCTGTGAAATACTTCTTCTCCACTGCTTCCCTACCCACGTTATCCTTGCTGTCACGCAACTCACAGACCGCGCTTATCTCCGACGCCCAAAGCCTGTGGGCCTCGGCAATGGTTTCACATGCGGCCCTTGGGCTGAGGATTCGTTGCATTCTGAACAAACGCGTGATCTTGGCGGCGTCGACCTCGGGATGAATGAATCGATCGAATCTTCGCAGGTGGATGCCTACTACCTCGTGCCATTCCCGATCATTCAACGGTGGGTGGACGTAGTAGACATTTGGTTCAAACCTATCCCTCGTTGCTTGATCGATGAGGTTTTCTTTGTTCGAAGCGGCGATCACAACGATCCCTTCATCAGGCTTGATCTCGCTGAGTTCGGCTTTCACTTGCGCGAGAATTTTGTTGCCGGTAGGGTCTGCGCCCCAGAAGATCGCGTCAGCTTCGTCGAGGAAAAGAATACAGGGGCTCCGCTGCCTGGCTAAAGCGAATAGATCCTTAATACGTTTCTCAGGTTCTCCTATGTAGGCGGCCCCGCTCATCAGTTCGCCCCCTCTCACTTTGATGAAAGCAACTTTGTTCTCCGCCGCTGCCACCAACGCGAGCAGAGTCTTACCCGTCCCTGGCGGGCCGAACAGCAGAAACCTGCAGTTGGACGCATATCCGAGTTCGGACATCTTTCGACTGAACGCAAGTGAAATGTGGTTTAACACTTTGTCCCTGATGTCATGAAGACCGCCGATATCATCTCTCCTGACCTTGGGGGTAACTAGGTAGACAGCGTCGGTGATTTCTCGTGATTTTTCCCGCTCCACATAGAACTTCATCGAATGGGCGGCTTGAGCAAAGTCTTCTAAGCTCACCTTGTAAATCGGCTTAGTCCATTTCGAAAGGGGACCGGGCATTGAACGTCTAATCGCCTCCAGCAAGGGCACTTCTTTCGCTCGTTTCACCTCTCTGAAGACAGCGAGTATGTCATTGGGGGTGATCGAACCATGTCTTCGCAGGGCCGCTTCCCGTTCGAGGACCTCAAGTATCTCTGCTGACGAAATCCCTCGCCAACCCTCCGCCGCAGCCGTGTCGTCCACGATGGCTAGCAGCATCTCCCTCGTCACGCCAGAGTCTAGATCGACACGAGTGAGCCGACGGCGTATGTCTTCGCGAGTTTGCTCGTAAGAGTTCGTAGCGACTATAACGAGCGTTCGTGCTTCATTGGTCGTGATCTTATCGAGCCACCGGTTTATCTCGTCCTGCACCCTTGTATCCTCTAGCTCAGTTCCTGTTTCCCCCCGAACTTTTCTTCCAAAACTCTGGAACTCATCAATGTAGACAATCGAAGGGGTTGAGGCCGCTTGCTCCAGAAGCTTCCCTAACTGCTTAGTGCTCCTACCGTAGTACTCAGAGAATACGTCTGATCCCTTGATTATGATAGGCGACAGGAATATTCCGTTCTTGTGAGCCTCAAGAAGCATCTGTTTCAACGAAACCATCGTTAGAAACGTTTTCCCAGTGCCACTTTCACCTGTGAGGCAAATCGCTTTCGGAAGTTCGTCCCTGTCGAACCATTTTCGGAGCATTGGGTGCCTCAGGACGTGCAGTCTGAATGAGTCCAGCAGTAGGTTGTATTCTTTATCGCGTCCGATTAGTTTGCTAGCCGAGAACCTGGTTGGAGGGTATAACCTGTCTAGGCGTTGCTCTATCTTCCGGAACTTCCTTGGCGAAATCCTTGACTTCCGCCATTTCACAAACTCCCTATCTACAAGGCGTAGTGGAACATAGTTCGCCCACTTCAAGGGCGCAGCTTTCTTCCACCAGGTATCCTTGGATCCAGTTTGCGCATTCGTTTGGGAATCGGCTTCAATATCGTCAAATTTGCCATCCATGTTACTCACTTTCTACGGGTTTCAGGTCGAATGCTTTCTCAAGCGTGAAGCGGATCAGGTAGGCTATGATGACCGCTCCCGCTGCAAAGCCTACGACGAAAAGATCCCAAAGCGAGAGGAGGTTCAGGGAAACCAGAAACATGAACCGCAGCACGAATAGTAGAATCAGTTCACCTCCCATAATCGCCACTATGGCGACAAACGAAGCTAGGAGGAATTTGTATATGATATCTAGCCAGAGGTAGGCTTTGTCGCCGCTGTCCAACCGTTGTGCGGTCCCCTCTCGGCTCGCAGCCTCACGCCGAATCCACAAACCGCCTACTGCGAGAAATTGTACTGCCAGGATTAAGTATAGGGCTTTCACCCATAACGGGAATGCCTGGCTGAAGCTGCCAACCCAATCCACGAAGCTATCCCATGGCGAAATGGAAGGAGCTATGGCTGTAACGTCAACAGGCCTTGGGTTAAAGTGGGCGTTCACGTCGAGTTCAAACGTCCCATCGGAAATGTAGTAACTCGTACTGTTTTGAATCGCGTTGGTTCCACTCTGGTCGACGAGTAGGTAGACATTGTAGTCGGTCGCCTGACTGAAAATTGTCCTCACCTCATAGCTGCCAGACGCTACGACCTGGAGTTCGAAATTGTTTGCGGGGTATTGACTGGGCTTTGTGAGCTGGGCGGCTGAGAGGTTGCCTTCAACGAAGACCTGTTGTATGGTTAGGTGGTCGCTGCGAATGACTAGCGAATCCCCGACGGTAAGTTGTACGGATTCAGTTCGGACTAGTGGTTGATCTGCCATGGTGGCCTGGATGCCAAGCATGAGCAATGGTAGAATGATTACAAGTAGTAGATACAGTGCGGGTGTTAGTCTTGCATTTGACCGCACTGTGACCATATTCTCCCGGATGGAACCGGTTTTGTTCTCCCGAAGTGCGGAGTATATTAATGTTCCGAACATGGAACATTGATGTTTCACTACTGGTCTTGGTCCTCAGCTGCTTCATCCAGCTCCAATACAAGGTTGCCAACGTAGCCGCACTGTTCACACGCGTAGACTGCTGGCAGTAGCCAGCCATTCAGGGACCCCTGTTGCTTGATCTTGACGCTGCCGCACACGGGACAAGCCTGAGGGACAGGCCCCGAATGTTTCAGATTCTTCAATGCATCGAAGAACGAACTCAAATGGATTCCCGAGAACATGAATCAATGGATTTCTATTGAGGTCTCCGGAAAACCGAACTGTACGAGCAACTTCTTGACCTTCCCGCGATGATCACCCTGAAGCATTATCAGACCTTCTTTCGCGGTTCCTCCGCAAGCACAGTAAGTCTTGAGCTTGGCGCCGAGATCCCCTAGATCAACGCTTTTCGAGTTGATACCTTCGATTATGGTGGTGGCTTTACCCCATTTTCTGGTTTCGAGGCGGACCTTGACAAGCTGTTGCTCCATGCTGATGGTTCCGCAGACACACAGATCTTTTGGAAGCCCACAAGTCGGGCATACTTCCGCCATTATTTGGGTCAATTACTCCTTTTCTAGTTATCATGATAGCGACCCGAATAATATTTAAGCCTATGTCTAAACTCTCAGAATTTCGGCACATGAAACTCTTACTCGAAGGCCGCAGAGAAATCCAGTAACCAATTGATCGCAATGTCTCAACCTGCTGATCATCAAAATCACGGTGACCATGAAGCCTCGATTGAAACTCTCTCAACCCCGCCACTGAAGACCCCCCCGGCTCCGATGAGTAAGCGTGTCGTAGCCAGCCTTCTTGATTCGATCATCATTGCCTTAGCTTGGTTTGCCTTGATTAGTTTTCAACATCAAACTCCTGCCTCATACGCAATTGGCCCGACGCTCAGCGAGGCATACCTTGGGGGCATCGTATTCGCATACTATTTTCCACAAGAAGGACTATTCGCAGCTACCATTGGTAAAACTCTGCTGAAATTGCGTGTTGTAGAAAGGAGCGGCGACCCATGTTCATTCGGTGGTTCATTCAAGAGGAACCTCTTGCGTTTCGTTGACTGGCTGCCCGCCGTATACATTCTAGCTGCCGTGATCATCTCCACGTCCCATGAAAGGCTAAGGCTAGGCGACATAGTTGCCAAAACGATTGCTCCGGAAAAGGACACCAATCCACCACCTCTCCCGTTTCTTTTCCATTAAGAATTCCACGATGACCAGTGAGAACCGTTGCCGGCAAACCTCACTGCCGAAGCCAAAGCCAAATGGCAATTAGCTCAGACCTCGAAGAACCCCAAGGAGAAGCTTCAAGCCTATGCGGAGTTTCTCGCCGAGATTCCGCAGCATAAAGGGAATGAGCGGCTCAGAGCCCAAGTTAAGACCAAGATCGCGGAACTCAAGCAGGAGATCATAACTCAACGCGGCAGACGCGGATCAGGAAAGTCTCCTTGGTCGCTGCAACGCGAGGGAGCAGCGCAAGTTATGGTTGTTGGGCTCACCAAGACCGGTAAGAGCAGCCTCCTGAAGTCGCTCACGAATGCTCAGGTAACGGTTGCCTCATACGAATATACGACGCAACGGCCGATACCAGGGATTCTGCAGTTTCAAGACATCCAGATCCAATTAGTGGAACTCCCGGCACCGCGACTTGCAGCAAGTAGACGCTACGAGTTTCAACCGGAATCCATTGATTTGATTCGCCGTTGCGACGGATTAATCGTCCTCGTAGACCTGACGAACGATCCACAGCGTCAACTCGACTTAATTACTACGAGTCTAGAGGAGGCTGACATATCAATCCAGAGACCGCTATCGCGAGTTGAAATAGTTCTAACGAAGGGTTCTGGAGAAGTACGGATCGCGACGACGAGCACGCAAAGTTCAGTTTCACACGAGCGGATTCGTGAGTTGTTGCACAGCTACGGCATAGGGAACGCGCTAGTAAGAATCTATGGAAGCGCGTCTATTGACGATGTCGAGGACGCCGTATTAGAGAATGTGACGCTGTACAAGCCAACTTTGTTAGTCGCAAACAAAATCGACCTAGACTCAGCACGAGAAATCTCATCGAGGTTCATTGGAGACGTTCCAGACTCCCTCCCAACAGTCCTGACCTCGTGTTTGACTGGGCAGGGGTTGACAACGATAGGAGGCAAATTATTTGCAAGTTTGGGGATTATCAGGGTGTACACTAAAGAGCCAAACGATTCTAAGCCGTCCGACCACCCCTTCGTGGTACGCGCAGGGACAACTGTCAGGGAGCTTGCCAGTAGCATACACACCAACCTAGCTGAAAGGTATCGCTATTCACGAATCTGGGGTTCCACTAGCAAGTTCGCTGGGGAGCGCGTCGGCCCTGACCACGTGCTCGGCGATCAAGACATCGTGGAAATTCACACCACTTAGACGTAACTGACAGCGGCGTGGCTCGGAGGGTTCAGATTCTGGCGCGGCGTCGTCTTCTGAAGTTTTTGATCCTCCAGAAGCCGCTTGAATCACGATAATATTCCATAACGTCCAATTTATCTCT
>Ga0181527_1001620_pt1 | contig 22856 bp, 18 predicted proteins | sample PEATcosm2014_Bin_30_FD_119762 | JGI IMG/M metagenome (GOLD analysis project Ga0181527, IMG submission 119762) | Peatland microbial communities from MTU Mesocosm Facility, Houghton, MI, USA - PEATcosm2014_Bin06_60_metaG | ecosystem: Environmental > Terrestrial > Soil > Wetlands > Peat | place...
AACTTCACGCTGACCTCCACCTGCCAGGGTGTTGCGTACAGCGTGGCGGTTCACTGGATGTATGTCGCCGCGGGCCTGCCGGTCGGACCGACCCGGACGCTCGACTACAACCTGATCGAGCAGATCCTGAACGGCCTGTCGATGTTCGTCTACAACGGACAATCGACCCAGATCCAGTCGGCGGCCCCGTGGATCCAGCAGTCGTCGATCAACCAAAACCCGATGATCGGTGGCGGCGGTGACCAGTTCTGGTTCCAGATCCGGACGCTGCCCTACCAGTCGACGGTGCAGTTCAAGTCGGCGGGTCTGGCCCCGGGCACCGAGTGGGGTGTGGACGCGGGCGTCGTAGACAAGACCAACATCACCGTGAAGGGACTGGGCGAGATCAGCTTCTCGGCCCCCAACGGGACGTTCTCGTACGAGATCCTCGCGCCGGCGGGATACGGCATCGCAAAGATCGCCGGATCCGGCGGGCCGTCGTTCTCGTCCGTCAACGTAACGGGCAAGACGATCGTCCTGACGGTGACGTTCGGCGCCTTGACGACGCTGACCTTCAACCAGACGGTCGTGAAGGGCTGGCCCGGACTCGGCCCGAGCACCGGGTGGAGCGTGACCTTGACGTCGAAGGGTGGAGCCGGCAAGCCACCGGTGACCGTGACGACCAACGCCACGGTCGGCGGCGGTGGAAGCACGATCGGCTTCACGGTCATCAAGGGAGTCACCTACGGGTGGCAGGTCGCGACCCCGACGGGCTACCAGGCATCGGGCGGTAAGGGCACCTTTACGGGTGGAGCGAAGGACGTCACCAAAGTGGTGAAGTTCAAGCTCTACACCGCGACGGTGACGTTCAACGAGCACGGCCTGCCGTCCGCGACGACCTGGAGTGTCTACGTGAACGAGACCAGTGCGCCGTTCACCGCAACCTTGGTCACCGGCAAGACGGCCGCGCTGAAGGCGTATCTGACGAACGGGACCTACACGTGGGTCGTTCCTAAGGCGGGCGGGGAGAACCCCAGCCCGGCCAGCGGAGGGCTGACGATCGTGGCCCCGCACGGACAGAGCGTGGTCATCGCCTTCACGCACGCGCACGCCTATGCCGGACCCGTGGTGACGCGCCTGGCGAGCTCGCTCGCCAGCCACAGCGACCTTGTCGCGACAGTGACGGGTCGCGCGGTGGTCTAAGTCGAGCCAGCGAAGACCGGAACACCCACCCCCCGCAAGGGGGGTGGGAACCCTTTCCATCCCTCTTTTCAATGAACTGAGCGAGCAGGGCCCGACGACCGCATAGGGCGGGACGTCGGGGGTTCTGTTCTCTCGAGGTCTCTCCCGCGCCTCGGCCGACGGACGGTCCACGGTTGCCCACAGGCACCAGGGCGCCCTCATGGGGGTGCGTCTGGGACGTGGGGTAGGTATGCCGTCGACCGGGCCGTCCCGCTCGCCCCGCGGCCGGAGCTTAAGCGTTCCCCGAGCGTGGGGGAGCTCCGAGATGGCGGCCCGAGCGCGTCGGACCACACTGCGGATCCTGGTCGTGGACGTGGGCGGAACGCACGTCAAGGCCTCCTTCTCGGACCAGCCGACCCGGACGGTGCGCTTCCCTTCGGGGCCGGCGATGACCCCGCAGGAGATGACGAGGGGTCTCCGATGGAGGCTCCGGGGGACGCACTACGACCGCGTGGCGATCGGTTACCCGGGGGTCGTGGGTCACGGCCGGATCCTCCGGGACCCTCCCCACCTGGGGAACGGCTGGGTGGGGTTCGATTTCGAGAAGGCGCTCGGTCGCCCGACGCGCATCGTCAACGACGCGGCGATGCAGGCCCTGGGGAGCTACCGGGGCGGCCGGATGCTCTTCCTTGGGCTCGGCGCCGGCCTCGGCTCCGCGATGATCGTAGAGGGGCGGCTCCAGCCGATGGAGCTGGGCCACCTGCCGTACAAGAAGGGGAGGAACTACGAGGAGTTCGTCGGGGAGGTCGCCCGCCGGCGCTCCGGGCGCAAGAAGTGGCAGAAGGAGGTGTTCGCTGCGGTCGAGGTGCTTGCGGCGGCCCTCGAGCCGGACTACGTCGTCCTGGGCGGAGGGAACGTCCGCAAGCTCCAGAGCCTTCCGCCGGGGGTCCGGCGGGGGAACAACCGCAACGCGTTCGCGGGAGGCATAGAGCTCTGGCGGGACGAGGGGGACGGTCCCTCTTCGCTACGGCCGAGGAAACGGCCCCGCGCCCGGTCGCCGGGCAGACCTCGCGGGTCGGCGTAGAGAGCGCGGCGACCGAGAGTTCGCCCGAGAACGCGGGCAGGGACACCCCCCGAGGCTTCGCCCCGGGGGCCCGAGGTCGCGTAGCACGCCTCCGGGCACGAGCACCGACAGGAGCTACCGGGCGGGCTCGGGAGGAAACACGGGGGTTGGCGGGTCCTACGGCGATCGGGAGCCCGGCCTCGGGGGCAACGCGGAGGCGGCGCCCCGGTCGAGGAACCAGACCGTTGGGCCCGTCGAACGGACCCGGCTTGCCGGCAGCCGCGGGGTTCCCCGGGGCCCCGAGCGCAGGACCGCCGCCACGGCCGCGGCCTTTTCCGCTCCCGCGACCAGGAAGCAGACCTCTCGCGACGAGGCCAGGGCGGGAAGCGTCAGCGTGATCCTCGGGACGTACGGCGGCTGACCGGCGCGTCGGACGCTGGCCACCGGCCGGCGACGCTCCGCCAGGACCGGCGACCCGGGGAAGAGGGAGGCGGTGTGCGCATCGCGGCCGATCCCGAGGAGCACGAGGTCGAACCGGGGCGGGCGCCGGCCGGTCCGCACCGCCGCGGGGCCGAGGAGACGAGCGTAGATCGCTGCCGCGACCGAGGGCGGCCGGAGCTCTCCACGGATCCGGTGGACCCGGTGCGGGGGGATCGGCACGCGGGACAGCAGCGCTTCCCGAGCCATCGCGTAGTTGCTCTGAGGGTCCCGGAGGGAGACGCATCGCTCGTCGCCGAAGTACACGTCGGTGGCGTACCAGGGGAAGGAGCGGCGGTACCGACGGGCGAGGAGGCGGTAGAGGTTCCGGGGGGTCTCTCCGCCCGCAAGGACGAGGGAGAATGCGCCTCTCGCACGGACGGCCTCCCGTGCCTGCCCGGCGACGTGGCGGGCCAGCGCGGAGCTCGCGGAGGCGAGCCCGGGGTAGACCCGGACCTCCCGGCCTACGCGTGCTCCTCCCAACGGTGTCCCCACTCCTCGAGGAGGCGCTGGGCCTCGGCGGGACCCCACGAGCCCGCCGCGTAGGGGACCAGCGGGGGAGGATCCTTCAGCAGGGGCTCGTAGAGCCGCCACGACTCCTCCACCTCATCGGCCCGGACGAAGTGCGTGGTGTCCCCCAGCATCGCGTCCAGGAGGAGCGTCTCGTAGCCGTCGGGAAGCGCTCCGAAGACGTCGGAGTAATGGAACTTCATCCGGTGGGTCTGCACGCGGGGCTCCCGGCCCGGGACCTTGACCTCGAAGGCGAGCTCGAACCCCTCCTGCGGCTGGATCAGGATCGAGATGCGGTCCGGGTTGACCTCGTACTCGTCCTCCGTCTGGAAGAACGGGACCGGGGGCGCACGGAACGTCACCACCACCCGGCTCGCCTTGGCGGGGAGACGCTTGCCGGTCCGCAGGAAGAACGGGACCCCCTGCCAGCGCCAGTTGGCGATCCGCAGCCGCAGCGCCACGTACGTCTCGGTCGAGGAGGCCGGAGCAACGCCGGGCTCCTCGCGGTAGCCGGGCACGCGTCGGCCGTCGACCGTCCCGGTCGCGTACTGCCCGCGGACGGCGTCGTCGGGCGAGATCCGTGCGATGCTGCGGAGCACCTTCACCTTCTCGTTGCGGATCGCCTCCTCGCTCCGCGAGGCCGGCGGCTCCATGGCGATGAGGGTGAGGACCTGCGTGACGTGGTTCTGGATCATGTCGCGGAGCGCTCCGGCCGAGTCGTAGTACGCCGCCCGGCCCTCGACCCCCAGGCTCTCGGCGACGGTGATCTCGACCCGTTCGACCGTCTCCCGGTTCCACAACGACTCGACGAACATGTTGGCGAAGCGGAAGACGAGGAGGTTCTGGACGGTCTCCTTCCCGAGGTAGTGGTCGATCCGGTAGATCTGGCGCTCCTCGAAGTGCCGGTGTGCGGTCCCGTTGAGCGCCTCGGCCGAGGCCAGGTCCCGGCCGAACGGCTTTTCGACGACCACCCGGGTCCACCCCGTCGATTCGTTCAGCCCCGCCGTCCCGAGCCCTTCGAGCGTCGGGCCCATCGCCTCCAGCGGCAGGGCGAGGTAGAAGATCCGGTTCCCGCCGAGGCGCCGTTCCCGTTCCACCCGCTCGATCGCCTCCCGCAGCCGACCGAAGCCCGCCGCGGTCTCGTTCTCGAGCCGGTGGTACGCGAGGGACTCCCGGCAGAACGCCGCCACCTTCTCCTCGGGACCGACCCCCTCCGCGCGCAGCCAGCCGGCCGCGGCGTCGCGGAACCCGGCGTCGTCCAGCGGTCGGCGAGCGACCCCCAGGATCCCGCTGCCGGCGGGGAGGTCGCCCCGGTCGCTCAGCCGGTAGAGCGCCGGCAGCAGCTTGCGCTGCATCAGGTCCCCGGTGGCGCCGAGGACCACGAACAGATGCCGTTCGGCGGAGGTCGGGGTCCCCATGCCTACTCGGCCCGCTTGACGGCGTGGCCCCCGAACCCGTGGCGCATCATCGCCAGCAGGCGCTCCGTGAACGGGTTCGCCTCCCGCGAGCGCAGGCGCTGCTGGAGGGCGAGGGTGATGACCGGGGCCGGGATGTTGAGGTCGAGCGCCTCGGTGACCGTCCATCGGCCCTCCCCGGAGTCCTCGACCCACGGCTCGATCCCGTCGAGCGTGGGGTTCTCGGCGAGGGCCGCCTCGGTCAGCTCGAGCAGCCAGGAGCGTACGACGCTGCCGTAGCGCCAGATCGCGGCGACCTGGTGGAGGTCGAGCGCGAACTCGGTCTTCCCCTGGAGCACCGCGAACCCCTCCGCGTACGCCTGCATCAGGCCGTACTCGATCCCGTTGTGGACCATCTTCACGAAGTGGCCGGCGCCGACCGGCCCCACGCGACCCCAGCCGCGCTCGGGTCCCGGCGCCAGCGTCTCGAGGACCGGCCGGATCCGCTCCACGTCGGCCTCCTCCCCTCCGACCATCATCGAGTACCCTTCGGTCCGGCCCCAGACCCCGCCGCTGGTGCCGACGTCGACGAAACGGAACCCCCACTGCGCGACGAGCCCGGCCCGACGCAGCGTGTCCCGGTAGTAGGAGTTCCCGCCGTCGACGATCAGGTCACCGGCGGCGAGCAGCGGGCGGAGCTGCTCGAGGGTCTGGTCGACCGGAGGGCCCGAGGGGATCATCAACCAGACGACCCGGGGCGGGGCGAGCTGCCGGACGAGGTCGGCGAGCGACCCGGCGCCCGCCGCGCCCTCGCGGACCGCGGCGTCCACGACCGGCTTCGAGCGCGCGTAGCCGACGACCCGGTGGCCTCCCTTCACGAGCCGCGCCGTCATGTTCCCGCCCATCTTCCCGAGGCCGACCATCCCGAGTTCCATCGCTCCGCCCTCACCCCGTAGAGATACCGGCCCGCAAGAGGTCTTCCCGGAGGCGTCCGGGGTCGCGGACGCGCACGGTACGCAGGCCGAGACGGGCCGCCGCCTCGACGTTCTCGGTGCGGTCGTCCACGAGGAGGCTCTCGTCCGGCGCGGACTGGGTCAGGGAGAGGGCGTACCGGAACGCCTCGGGGTCGGGCTTGCGCCGACCGGTGTAGCAGGAGCTGAGGAAGAGATGGAACACCTCCCTGAGGCGGAACCTCTCGATCCGGAACTCGTTGAGCTCCCGCGACTCGTTGTTCAGTGCCGCCATCACGTACCTCCCCCCCTCCCGCAATTCCCGGGCGACGGCGAACGCCGGGCCGTTCACGGTCGACCGTTCCCAGACGAACCGGCGGAACGCCTCGGGGGAGAACGCGCGGGGGGTGTGGAAGACGGTGTACGCGAGGTACGCGTCCCAGCCGGACCGTCCGGTCTCGAGCTCCTCCGCGACCCGGTCGTGGCGTCGGTCGAGCTCGTCGGGGTCCAGGCCGAACCGTTCGGCCGCGGCCCGGCGGGCGTCGCGGTCCCAGCCGTTCGAGAGGATCACGCCCCCGACGTCCCAGAGGAGGAGCCTCACCTCAGCCATGGATCGCGGTCTCGAGGCGCCGGAGGCCGCCCCCGACGTCGGTGCCGAGGTCGACCCGCAGCACGCGCCGCCCCTTCTGCTGCAGGGCGCGGTAGTCCCCCAGCGACTGCGCGCGGATCAGCTCCCCGAACGTGTAGCCGGCCCCCGGGACCTCGACGTCGTGCGTCGGGGCGTCGACCAGTTGCAGGAAGAGCCCCGTGTCCGGGCCGCCCTTGTGGAGCTGGCCGGTCGAGTGGAGGAAGCGCGGCCCGAGCCCCACTGTGGTGGCGACCCGCAGGCGCTCGAGCGCCGCGACCCGGAGGCGCTCGAGGGCGGCGACCGTCTCCGGTGTCGGGGCGAGGTACGCCTGGATCCCGACGTAGTCGCCCGGCCGGCACGAGCCGGTCCAAAGGGCGAGCGAGGCGGCGAGCTCGGCGGCGCTCTCGGCACGGACGGCGGGCACGGGGGCCGCGGGATCCCGCCCGGAACGGTGGACCATCGCCTCCCGGGCGAGCTCCTTCGCGACCTCGACGTCGGGCTGATCGAACGGGTTGATCCCGAGGACCATTCCGGCGCTCGCGACGGCGAGCTCCCAGCGGAAGAACTCCTGGCCGAGGTCGATGGGTTCGCGCACGCGCAGGCGGACGACCGGGTGGCCCGCGGCCTCGAGGCGGGCCGTGTGGGCCGCGATCGCGGCGTCGGGCCTCCCTTCCTCCTGGATCTCCACGAAGAGCCGGTCGGTGCCGTACCGGTCGGGGGCGGCGGGCGGCTCGTCGACGACCGGGACGATCCCCCGGCCGGCCTTGCCGGTGCTCTCGGCGACCAACTGCTCGACCCAGACGGGGAACGGGGCGAGACCGGGCGACGCGTAGAACGTGAGCTTGTCGCGACCGTGCGTCGCGAGCTCGCCGAGGACGGCCCCGAGCGAGAGGCCGGGGTTCTCGGCGGTCGGGACGGACGGCCCGCACGCCTCGGCCATCGCCCGCGCGCGGTCGAGGACCCCGCGGAGGTCGACCCCGAGGAGCGCCGCCGGCACGAGACCGAACATCGTCAGCGCCGAGTACCGTCCCCCGACGGTCGGGAGGGCGCGGAAGACCGCCCGGAATCCCCGGTCCACGCCGAGCTTCTCGAGGGGCGAGCCCGGGTCGGTCACGGCGACGAACCGCGGGGCCGGGGGGACGCGGGCCGTCCGGACGACCTTCCAGAAGTAGCGGAAGAAGTCGAGAGGCTCCGTCGTCGTTCCCGACTTGCTCGACACGACGAACAGGGTCCGCGCCGGGTCGATGCGGGCCGCGACCGCGGCGACCGCGTCGGGGTGGGTGCTGTCGAGCACGAGGAGCTCCGGATACCCCGACCGGCCCCCGAAGATCCTGCGGAAGACGTCGGGCGCCAGGCTCGAACCCCCCATGCCGAGCAGCACCACGTGGCGGGTCCCCTCGGCCCGGGCCTCCTCGGCGAACGCGTCCAGCTCGGCGACCCGGTCGCGCATCACCTCGGGCAAGCGCAGCCAGCCCGTCCGGCCGGCCACGTCCGCGGCGGGCGCTTCGGGCCAGAGCGCGGGGTCGCACTCCCAGAGGCGGGCCGGCACGTTCGCGCCCTCCCACGCCTTCTGACGCGCGGCGACCCGTGCTGCATCGGCCCAGAGGTTCCACGAGGCGGGGTCGATCGAGTTCATCGGTCGGGCCCCCGGGCCGGCGGGGCGGTCCAAGGAAGGACGGGGCGCGTCACGGCCGGGGTGGGGGCGCGCGGGCGCGGACGAGCCGCTCCACGGCTCCGACCACGTGGTCGACGGTGAGGCCGAGCTCCCGCTGGACGACCGGTCCGGGCGCCGACGCTCCGAACCGGTCGATGCCGATGCATTCGCCGTTCTCCCCGACGTACCGGTGCCAGCCGAGGGTCGCGCCGGCCTCCACCGACACCTTGGGGGTCCCGGGGAGGAGCACCGCATCGCGGTACGCCCGGGGCTGCTCGTCGAACAGCTCCCAGGAGGGCAGGGAGACGACCCGGGTCCGGATCCCCCGCGCCGCGAGCCGCTCCCGGGCGTCCAGTGCGAGGGAGACCTCCGAGCCGGTCGCGAGGAGGACGGCCGCCGGAGGTCCGGCGGGGTCGTCCGCCAGTATGTAGCCGCCCCGGGGGACCCCCTCCGCGATCGGATGGGTCGTCGGGTCGAGGGTCGGCACCTTCTGGCGGGTGAGCACGAGCGCCGTCGGTCCGGGCCGCGTCGCGGCGACACGCCACGCGGCCGCGGTCTCGTTCGCGTCCGCCGGACGGATCACGGTGAAATCGGGGATCGCGCGAAGGCTGGCGAGCTGCTCGATCGGCTGGTGGGTGGGTCCGTCCTCGCCCATCGCGATGCTGTCGTGGGTGAAGACGAACACGACGTGCGTGCGCTGGAGGGCCGCGAGCCGCAGCGCCCCCCGGGCGTAGTCCGAGAAGGTCAGGAACGTGCCGCCGTACGGCAGCAGCCCGCCGTGGAGGGCGATGCCGTTCATCGCGGCCGCCATCGCGTGCTCGCGCACGCCGAAGTGGAGGTTCCGTCCTCCCGCCTCGCTCGCGGAGAAGTCGCCCGACCCGGCGAGCACCGTCTTGGTCGAGGGAGAGAGGTCCGCGGACCCCCCGACGAGCGCCGGGAGCCTCGGGCCGATCGCGTTGAGCACGCTCTGCGACGCGTCCCGCGTGGCGACCGGGCCGTCGGCGGGCCGGAACCTCGGTATCTCCGCATCCCAGCCCGCCGGGGGGGCGCCCGAGAGCTGCGCGTCGAGGAGGCTCGCCTCCCGGGGATGCTCTTTCGAGAACCGGTCGCGCAGGGCGGTCCACGCCCGTTGCCACCCGGCGCCGCGTTCCACCGCCGCCCGGAAATGCGCCCGCGCCTCGTCGGGGACGTAGAACGTCGGCTCGAGGGGCCATCCCAGCTTCTCCTTCGTCGCCCGGACGTTGGCCGGTCCGAGCGGCTCGCCGTGCGCGGCGCGGGTGTCCTGGACGGGGCTGCCGTAGCCGAGGTGCGTCCGGACGCAGAGGAGGCTCGGTCGCGACGCGTCGGCCCGCGCCGCGCTCAACGCGGCGTCGATCGCGGCGAGGTCGTTGCCGTCCGGTACGCGAAGGACCTGCCAGCCGTACGCCTGGAACCGGCCGGCCACGTCCTCGGTGAACGCCCAGCGGGTCGGTCCCTCGAGGGAGATCCCGTTGTCGTCGTACAGGTAGATCAGCTTCCCAAGCCCCAGGGTCCCGGCGAGCGAGGCGGCCTCGGAGGCCATCCCCTCCATCAGGTCGCCGTCCGAGACGAGCCCGTAGGTGTAGTGGTCGATGAGGGGGAATCCGTCGCGGTTGAACTCGGCGCCGAGGTGGCGTTCGGCGATCGCCATCCCCACGCCCATGGCGAACCCCTGGCCGAGCGGCCCGGTCGTCGCCTCGACGCCCGGCGTCACGCCGTGCTCGGGGTGCCCGGGGGTCCGGCTGCCCCACTGCCGGAACCGGCGGAGCTCCTCGATCGGAAGGTCGTAGCCGGTGACGTGGAGCAGCGCGTACAGCAGGGCCGACCCGTGGCCGGCCGAGAGCACGAACCGGTCGCGGTTCGGCCAGGCCGGGTCCGTCGGATTGTGGCGGAGGAACCGGTCCCAGAGGACGTACGCCATGGGCGCCGCGCCGAGCGGGAGGCCGGGGTGGCCGGAGTTCGCCTGCTCGACGGAATCGACCGCCAGGAACCGCAGGGTGTCGACGCAGGTCCGGTCGAGGTCGGTCATCGCCCGGTGCCTCCGTCGTCGGGGAGCGGAGGCGGCGGGGCACGCCGCGCGTCGGATCGTCCTTCCTCGAGGGGCCGTCGCCGCACCCGCCCCGGTCGGGTCTTCATGCCGACCGTGAAACGCACTGGGGTAAAAGCAGCGTTGTGGTCCGGGACCACCGGACCGCTCCCGGTCGGCAGGGCGCGGGGCCGCGCTCGGGCCGTCCTAGGCCGGGGCCGTGGGCAGCGGCGCGCTCGGGGCCGGAGCCGTCTCCGGCGGGGTCGCCGCGGGCGCCGTGTAGAGGTGGCACGCGACCATGTGGTCCTCCCCCTCGAGCTGGGGGAGCGGCCGGACCTCCTTGCAGATCGGCATCGCGTACGGGCACCGGGGATGGAACCGGCAGCCCGGCGGGGGATGGATCAGGTTCGGCACCGACCCCGGGATCGACGCCAGCTCCTTGTCCGGCTGGTCGAAGCGCGGGATCGAGGCCAGCAGCCCCTGGGTGTACGGGTGGAGGGGCCGCCGGAACAGCTCGTGGACCGGCCCGCTCTCGATGATCAGGCCGGCGTACATCACGTTCACCCGGTTGCAGACCTCCGCCACCACGCCGAGGTCGTGGGTGATCAGGACGATCGCGGTGCCCACCCGGTCGCGGAGCTGGCGCATGAGCTCGAGGATCTGGGCCTGGATCGTGACGTCCAGCGCGGTCGTGGGCTCGTCGGCGAGGAGGAGGGCCGGCTCGCACGAGAGCGCCATCGCGATCATCGCCCGCTGGAGCATCCCGCCCGACAGCTCGTGCGGGTATCCGCGGGCGACCTGGACGGGGTTCGCGATCCGCACGCCCTCGAGGAGCACGACCGTGCGCCAGAACAGCTCGTTCTTGATCGGCCGTTGGGCGACCCGTTTGATCCCCCAGAGCCCGAAATAGAAGTGCCGCATCCTCTCGATGCGCATGCGGAAGGCGATGCGGCTGCGCGCCGCGAGCTGCGACTTGCCGAGCTTCATCTCCTTGAGGTAGAGATCGTTCAGCGCGCGCTGGAGGAGGATCAACCGCCGCTGGTGGCGGATGGAGCTCTGCTGCATCCCCGTCAACTGCCTCCGCCGGAGGACGCGGAGCACGCGCTCCCGTCGCTGGAGGGCCTGCGCCCCCGCGTCCCGGAGCATGTAGAACAGCTCGGGGGAGAGCGAGGCCAGGCCGGCCTCCTTGGCCACCACATCGGTCGCGGCCCGCAGGTCCGTCTGGCTGCCGGACGCGGCGGCCTGGAGCATCCGATCGATGTCGGTCAGCGGTCCGGACGGGACGACCTCTACCTGGCCGGGGTGGTCGGGGTCCTCGGGCGCCTCGGGGACGAACTCCGTGCTCGAGAATCCCCCGCCCGACCCCCGGGCCAGCGCGTCGGCCCGGAGGAGCCCCTCGACGACCTCGACCCCGCTGTGGAGCAGCAACGCCTCTCCCAGCTGGTCGGCGATCGAAAAGACCGGGTTCATCGCCTGGCCCGGTTCCTGGAAGATCATCGAGACCCCGCGGCCCCGCACCGCCGCCATCCGTTCGTTGGCCGAACGGATCCGGCGGAACGACCGCATCACCTTCACCCGCCCGGTTCCCGGGATCTTCTTGAAACGGGCCTCCCGCTCGAGGCCCCACAGGAGGTTCGCGCCGTTGAGGTAGATCCGGCCCGACATGACCCGCCCGGGGTCGCCGATCAGCCGCGCGATCGAGAATGCCGTGACGCTCTTGCCGCAGCCCGTCTCGCCGACGACCCCGGTCGTCTCTCCGGCCCGGGCCTGGAGGTTGATCCCCTCGAGCGCCCGGAGGACCCCGTCGTAGGTGAAGAAGTAGGTCTTCAGGTCCTGGACGTCGAGCACGACGTCCTTTCGGGGAGTGTAGGCCGGCGCCGGTCGCTCCGACGAGGACGCCGACGGCGCCGCCGAGGTCGTCGGGGCGGGTCTCCGCACCCGGGAGGCCTCCCGCGTCCGGTGACCCCCGGAGGGACGGAAGCGCCGCGAGGAGTAGTTCGGGGGGCTCTGCGCGGAGGTCACGTCCTCCCTCCTACCTCCTCAACCGGGGGTCGAGCGCATCGCGGATCCCGTCCGAAAGAAGGTTGACGCTGATGCCGAAGAAGAAGAGGGCCAGTCCAGGGAACAGGAGCTGCCACCAACAGATGATGCACGGCCCGTTGTAGCAGGAACCGAGCATGTCGACCGTGAGGTCCTCGACGGAGAGGGCCGTGATCGCTCCCCACTCGGGGAACGGCACCGCGGGGAACATCTCGGGACCGAACCCGAGGAACACGAGCGCTCCGATCAGCAGGGGGATCGTCCCCACGTCCAGGGAGAACTGGATGAAGATCGGGTACATGCTGTTCGGAATGATGTGCCGTAGGAGCGTACGCCCTTTCGAGGCGCCGGACGCCCGGGCGGCCTCCACGTACTTCTGCTCCCGGACGACGAGCACCTGTCCTCTCACGAGACGCGCATAGAACGGCCACCAGATGATGACGAAACCGGCGATGAGAAGCAGCAGTTTGAGGTAGGCTCCCGATGTCCCGTGGACCGGGATGAGCTGCCCTAAAGCAGTGACCATGACGATCACGAAGAGGATGACCGGTATCGAGAGGAACACGTCGACCAGACGCATCAGGACGTCGTCGATGATCCCTCCGTAGAAACCGGCGATCGCCCCGACGAAGAGACCGGTCATCGCCCCGAAGCCGACGATCGAGAGCGACAGCATGAGGGACCAGTCGGACCCGCGCGCCAAGGCCCCCGCGACGTTGTAGAGCGGTGTCTCCGCCCCCAGGTCGGTCGTCAGGCCCCCGAGGGGCATCGGCCCCACCGAGAACGGCGAAAGCGTGAGCGTGGGACCGAGCGCGCCGGCGTAGGAGATGTACGATGTGTTCGAACTGTTGGTGTAGACCACGACCGGAGTTTTGTACCATGCGCCTTTACAATACTCGTTGGCGTTCGGAGGAGGCGTCGTCTCGTACGTGCAGACGGTGAGCGGGCAGGAGGCGACCGGGACATACGGCCCCGGATAGCCGGTCTGCGTGTCGCCGGGGCCGTAATCGGTCGCGCAGTAGACGGGGATGGAGGTCCACGGGAGGGGCAACGTCGCGGAGTACGCCGCGATGATGCCGATCCCGGCGAGGATGCCCAACCCCACGAGCGCGAGGGTGTTCCGCCGGAAGAAGTACCACGTCCGCTTGGCCTGGTCGAGCCGAGGGTGCCGGCGGTAGACGACCGCCCGGGGTGGCTTGGCCGCGCCGGACGGAGGGATCGTCACGTGAACTCACCCGAGACGCACCCGAGGATCGAGGTAGGCATAGAGCACGTCGACGATGATGTTCGCCGCGACGATGAGGAAGGTGAACAGGATCGTCGACCCGAAGATGATTCCGTAGTCGAGCGGTTGCACGACCGCGAGGGCGATCGTTTCTCCGACCCCGTTGATGTGGAAGACCTCCTCCACGACGGGGAAGCCCCCGATGAACCCCGCGAACGTGAGACCCAGGACGGTGATCGTCACGTTGAGGGAGTTCCGCCCGGCGTGCTTGGACGTGACGACCTTCTCGGGAAGGCCCTTCGCCCGCGCGGTCCGGATGTAGTCGAGGTTCATGACCTCGAGCATGCTGTTCCGGACGAACCGCAGCAGGCCGGCGACCGTCCCGTAGGCGATCACGAGGGCCGGGAGCAGCATCCGGATGACGGAGTCGAGGGCCAGCCAGTACTGCCCGTGCAGGACGGCGTCGACGGTCGGGAACCCCGTGGGGCTGGTCTGGATCCCGGTCTTCATCCACAGGGGATACGAATACGGGAACACGAGATTCGAGTAGCAGGCCGAGTTCGACGGCCAGGAGTACGTGAACTCGTGGTCCAACGCCTCTCCGCCGGGACACCACGGCGTTCTCACGGAGATCCCCGTGTGGGGAAGCAACAGCAGCACGACGCCCGTGACGAGCAGGGATCCGAGCAGGAAGGCCGGGATGGCGAACCCGGAGAACGACATCACTCGGGCGATCTGGTCGATCGGACGGTTCCGGTTGACCGCGGCGGCGTTCCCGAGCGGGATCGCGATGACGAGGATGAAGGCGAGGGAGAGGAGCGCGAGTTCGATGGTGTACGGGAGGAACCAGGTGAGGACCGTTGCCACCGGCTTTCCCGCGATGGTTTGCTCGGCCGACGCGATGGAGCTGTAGTTCGAGACGTACCCCCATTGGAACACGAAAGCATGGTAGACGAACGTGGCCCACTGCTCGGGAAGGGGTCGATCGAGCCCTAACTTGTGGATGTCCGCATAGTACGCCGGGTTACGGCAGATCCCCTGCGGAGTGGTGACCGTGGGAGGGTCGATGCACTTGCAGGTGTCCTTGACGTGGTTCACCGAGTTGGGATCGAGTACGGAACACGTGCAGCTCGGGTTGTAGCCGCACGGCGCCCCCTTTCCGGGCGGTCCGATGTCGGCCAGGAGCTGTTCGGAGATCGGTAGGGAGGCGAACAGGATGAACGTGATGGTGACGACGCCGATCAGGACCGGGATGATCAGAAGCAGTCTGCGAATGACGTACGTGAGCATTCGCACGGCCGTTCCCCCCGGTGGATGCTACTCGGCCATAGCAGCCAGACTCAGGATACGTGGGGCGCTATTTATTCATTCCAACAATTCGCCCCAACCACCCCCCAAGGGGGGCGGGTCTCGGCCCGATCCGGCGCCCCGAACGGGCGCGCCTGTAGGGGGGCTCAGGGGAACGAGGGGTTGCCCGCGACCGGCCGACGGGGGGGCGGCGGCGCCGGACCCGCATGCTCCTCGGGTTCCTCGCCCTCGACCGGGGCCTCGCTCTCCATCCGTTCCTGCTCGCACTCCTCTTCCGTGACCCAGTCGAACTCCAGGTCCTCGGCGTGGTCGTGCGAAATGAACGCGCCGGCCTCGAACGCGCTCGAGATGATCTCCTCCATCTTCTCGGCCTCGTGGGTGCCGAACGTGCCGACCAGTCGCCAGAACCAGTCCGGCGCCTTCCCGGCGGCCTGGAGGTACTCGGTCACGAGGTCGTAGTAGGTGGTGTGCTGGTCGGTGAGATGGACGTGGAGATGCCGCTCACCCTGGGGCCCGGAATCCGCCACGCCCGTGCATGCGCGCGGGCATTATAATCCTTCTCGGGTGGGGAGGCGCGAGAGGGGCCCCCGAGCGGCCCGCACCGGGCCCGCGCGGTCAGTCGAACGGGGACTCCTCGGGGACGAGCTCCCGGTAGTAGCCACCGGCCGGGTCGTTCCGGACGTCGGGCTCGTTGAAGCAGAGGATCCGCCAGCGGACGTAGTCCTTCTCGCAGCGGGTGAACAGCATTCCCAGGACCGCTCCCACGAGCATGATGATCCCGAGGAGCACGAACATGTTGCCGAGCGGCACGACGCCGATGTGCGGGGCGGTCGGAGAGAAGCCGACCACGAGGAAGATGATCCCGAGGACGATCATCGGGAGGTAGTGCACCAGGACGTGCGTGGCACGTCCCGGGGCGGAGGTGGTGACGATCACAGAACCTGGAACCTCCCCTCCTGGTCCGTCCTGATGGCATGGAGGTTCATTCTCTTTTGCCCCCCGGCGCACACGCGCTCGGGCCCACCACCTACTTTCGAAGTTCAGAAAAAGGAAAGGAGGAAAGGGTTGGCCGGGGAGGTTTCCCTCCCCGTCCGTTGCTCGTGTCGACCTTCGTCCCCCGTCTACGGGAACCCGGTGCCGCCGAGTGTGTCGGGGCACGCCATCATGCTGCTCGCGTCGATGTAACACTGCGAGACGGTGATCGAGAAGGTGTCCACCGCGGCGAACACCCACGACCCGAAGCCGCCCGTCGCGTTGGTCACATTGCCGTCGTTCAGACCGTACGCGCCACCGGGCAGTGCCGTGAACCAGGCCGCGGTCATGTCGAAGACGAACGTGACCGTCTCGTTGCCGCCCACGCCGGTGTTCAGGAAGAACACCTGCGGGATCGGCGTCGCACCGGCGAACGACAGTACGGCCTCATACGTGACGTTCGGGATCGCGTTCGCGAACTCGATCGACGCGTAGAAGACTGTGTCGCCCGCGAGGTAGCCGTATTCACCGGGGTGCCAATAGGTGGTGTTCTCGCTGATCCATGTTCCGTTGGACGCGTAGAACCCGTTGTGGGGTACGTAATTGGTGTTGTTGTTGCCCGCGAAGAACGGACAGTTGGAGAGCAGAGAGGCTCCCGTGCTGTTGTTCGCGAGGATCGCGGGGTTGCATCCCGTGATGTTGAGCGTAGTGTTGGACAGGTTCGCATTCCCCGTCAGGTTAGCCATCGAGATGTTGAACAACGGTGCGGTGAGCGACGTGTTGTTCGCGGCCACCGAGATGTTGTCCCAGCCCGTGCTGTTGTTGACGGTCCCCATGAAGGGGTCATACCCGGAGTAGTTGCCCCAGAGGTACGAGATGGTCCCGTTGCTGATCGAGTCCAGGCAGATGATCGTGTCCGTGGTGTTCTTGCTGTTCGTCGCGTTCGCGGCGGACAGGTTGGTCGCGTTCATCGCGCCCGACTGGCTCAGCTCGTTGACGCCCGTGAAATTCAGAGCCGAACACGGACCCGTAGTGCTGAACGGCGTGATGTTCGTGTAGTTGATGTTGTCGACAAAGGCCGCGCTAGTCGCCCCGGCGCTCAGGAAATACACCCCGTACGGAGCGCTCTCGAACCCCGTGGCGGTAGCCTGGCTGTACGTGTGCGAAAACGTACCAAACCAGTACCCCGCGAGTCCGAACCCGGTGACCAGCGACGCCGCGGCGATTGCCGAAGCGACGTAGACGGCCCGGTGTCCCCACCCTGCTCCGCGAGACGATCTCCTAACTCCCCGATATCGGTGACTCTCTCGACGCATGAGCCCACCTAGCGCGTCCCAAGCTCCGGCGCTATTAAAGGATTTTAGCGCCAAATGTGCGCGTTCGAGCTATAAGGCTATTCCGGATTCACCTTGGATAGGGGTCCGGGACCCCCCGGACCCGAGGATTCTCTGGCGGGCTCCCCCTCAGGATCGCGCCCCTCACCGCGACCCAGGTCGAAGAGGGGAAGGAGGCCCCCGCTCCCCCGATCGAACATGGAACGATCCTCCCGCGCCTAGGGTCTGGACCCTCCATAGTAGCGCTTAGATAGGCCTGCCACGGCTGTCTTCGGTCGATGTCCACCTTTCTCGGGGAGTCCGGGATTGGCGGGCGAACCTCGGAAGCGACCGGCCCGGCTGCGGGCCCGGGCGGTCGGCGCGATGCCCCCCGCCGGTCACCCCCCTTCGGGCGCGTTCGCTCTCGCACGGTTCCGCGCCGCTGGGTGACGTTGTTCCTCGTCGGATTATCGGTCGGTTCGCTCGCGGTCCCGGCGGGGCTGGGGCACGTTCCCGGAATGGCGTCGAGCCCGCCGTTCGGGGCGGGCTCCGCCCATGCCGGGACGCCCCGCCCTACCGATTTCGGGTTCGGGTCGGGCGCTCCCGCGGTCCGTCGTCCCGGCTCGTCGTTCACCAACACGGAACCGGCGCCGATGGGCATCGCCGACCTCGGAGGAGGTCCCGCGGGCGCCCAGTCCGATGAGTACTGGACGACGGCGTTCCGCGGGACGATCGACGTCGGTGCGGTATCCAGTTACAACGGGTCACTTTCGTTCAACCCGGAGGGGATGAGCTTCCAGCTCAACGCCTTCCTCGTCTTCGACATCGGGAGCTCCCGGTACGCGTACTGGATGCAAGACGTGGCCGATCTCAATACCCTGACCCGGGGGATCGGCTTCGAGGACAACATCTGGAACGCCACCTCCCTCAACCTGAGCTCGACCGCGCTCTCCGGGAAGGGGACCGTGTCGAGCTCGGGGGGGAACTCGTACTACGGCTACGGGGCCCCCTGCGTCTCGGGCGGCTGCACGACCCTAGCGGACCCTTCCTCGGTCACCCTCGAGCTCCGGGCGTCGCTCGGGACCGGCGGCGTGCCGACCGTCCGGTTCCAGTACGACGATACGGGGTCCTTCGAGACCTACGATACGGTAACGTTCCCCTTCGCTCCCTCGGTGTCGAACTTCCAGGGATTCTACGTCGACCCCGGCCTCGGCTTCCCGGGGGACTGCCCGCGCTGCTTCGGGGACGTCGAGCTGGTCGCAGGGGGGCCCGGCAACGGTTCCCAGACGTCCCTGGTGGGCGCGACGGCGCTCCTCTTCTCCCTCGACTGGTGGAACGGGAACAATTTCGAGCCCGTCCCGGACGCGTCGGACCACGGAGAGGCGACCGGAGAAGGGATCTCGAGCGCGGTCGACCAGCTGAGCAGCGACCCGGCGGGAGAGCCCGAGGCGGGGCTCTCGTACGGCAGCCCGGGGCCGCTCGGTCCGCTCTGGTCGGAGGCCACCACCTCGACGATCGAGGTCAGCGTGGTCGGGGCCTCCGGGGGGAACCTTTCGATCGGGGGAGCGCTCGTGCCGTTCTCCTCGACGTTCGTGGAGACGGTGGTCGAACCGGGCCCGGTCAACCTCTCGCTCGTCACCAACACGACGACCTACTCCCTAGGGCCCTACGAGCTCGTCGCGGGCGAGGCCCTCACGCTCGAGGTCGGCGGACTGCCCCTCGTCTTCATGCCGGTGGGCCTTCCGAACGGGACCGTCTGGTCGGTCGAGGTCGGCGGCCAGCCCCTGCTCGGCACGGGGAACATCACGTTCGGCGAGCCGACGGGAACGTACCCGTACGTGGTCGGACCGGTCCCGGGCTACGCCGCCGTCCCGGCCTCGGGGAACGTGTCGGTCGAGGGCTCCGGCGAGGTCGTCGCGGTCGACTGGAGCTCGACGCACTCCGACCCCTGGCTCGGGCTCTGGAAGGAACTGGTGGCCCTGGCACCGCTGTGGGTCCTCCTGATCGTCCTCCTCGTTGCGGCGGTCGCCGCGAGATCCCTCTCCCATCGCCGGCGGTCCCGGCGGCCGCCGCGGCCGTACGCCCCCGCTCCCGTCGTGCCGATGATGGGACCCCCCTGCCCCCACTGCGGGGACCCGGTCCGGGTCGGCCTGGCCGCCTGCCCTCGCTGCGGTCACCGTCTCTTCGGCAGTCCGCCGGCCCGTTGACGGCTGCCCTTCCCGGGTTCGGGGCCGGCCCGAAGCGAACCTCTTGAGGCCCGCCGGCCTCGCGGGCGGCCGATGCCCCCCGTGCTCGTGGTGGTCTCCGATCCGGATCCGGTCGCCTCGCGGGTCGCGGATCGATGGGGGACCCCCCCTTCGACCGGCGAGTTCATCGACGGCACGGCGATCCGCCGGCTCGCGGACGACGTGCTGACCGTGCGGAGGCCCGGCCTCCACATCCACGACGAACGGCTCGACCGGAGGATCCCCTCTTCGCTCGCGGCCCGCGGGCCCACCCTCGTCTTTCCGTCGATCCACAAGGGGGAGCAGAACGTGCGGTGCCTCACGGTCCACCCCCTGGGGAACCCCGGGCCGTCGGCCGAGGTCGGGGGGCGCCCCCGCACGGTCGTGCCGACGGACCCGCCCCGGATGGCCGCGGTCCTCCGACGGCTCGCGGAGGCCGGCCCCGCCGTGGGCCTACCGGCGACGTACGAAGCGACGCACCACGGACCCGAGCTGCTCCTCCCGACGTTCTTCGTGGAGATCGGGTACGGCACGGACCCGGCACCTCCCGCCGAGGCGGTCCGGGTGCTGGCCGACACGATCCCGGCGGTCGAGCCGGCCGCGGGAGACCGGGTCGCGATGGCGGTCGGAGGAGGCCACTACGCCCCGCACTTCACGGACCTCGCGCTCCGCCGCCGGTGGGCGTTCGGTCACATCGTCTCCCGCCACGCGCTCTCGGAGCTCGACCGGGAGACGGCGACGGGGGCGTACCACGGTACGCCCGGAGCGGAGGGGATCGTCTTCGCCCGAGCGGCCGATGCGGACCATCCGGCGGTCCGCGGGCTCGGGAGCCGCCTGAAGGACTCCACCGCCCCGACGCGGGACGGGCCGGGCGCGACGGCTACTCCCGTCGACCGTTCGTCTTCTGGAACATGATGGCGCCGGACCGGTAGACGGCCTTCCCGAGGCGCACGGGCTGGGTCGAAGCGACGCCCGGACTGCGCTCGGCGAGCATCAGGCTCTCGACGATCTGGCGGAACAGCGCGCTCTGGTTGAGCTCGGGGTGGCGTTCGAGGAACTCGGCCTCCTCGGGGGTGATGGTGATGTTCTTCCGGAGCATCCCCTGGGGGGCCATCTCGGACCGCGGGCGCGTCGGCATGTGACCCGGAATCGCGGGGGCGTATATGTACGTATGGGTGCGCCTCCACTCGGGGGGGAACCGGAGGCGTCGGTCGGTCCCGCCGGGCCGGGGTCTAGCGCTGCCCGACCGGACCGGCGACGACCGTGGCCGCGGTCCGTCGGTCGATCGCGGTCTCGGCGGCCCGACGCACGTCGGCCGGCCCGACGGCCCGCAGGAGGCCGGGCCAACGGGCCCAGTAGTCGGCCGGGAGGTGGTGGTAGGCGAGGTCGACCGCGAGGTCGTGGGCCTCGATCGTCGATTCGAGCGCCAGGGGGATCTCGCCGATCGCGCTCTCCCGGATCACGCGGAGCTCGGCGGGTCGGACGGTCGTCCGGCGCAGGCGGTCGACCTCGTCCGCCAGCATCGGGACGACCCTCCGCCAGCGGTCGGCGCCGGTGCCGGCCTGGGCCATCCAGTAGCCTCCCCAGCGCATCGCCTCGAGCTCGCTCGACGCATGGTAGGCGAGCCCTCCCCTCTCGCGGATCCGCTGGAACAGGCGGCTGAGCAGCGGCCGGCCCCCGAGGAGCTCGTTCGCGAGGAACGCGGCGGGGTACTCCGGGTCGCTCCGGGCCACGGACGGGCCGCCCACCCGGACCTCGACCTGCGAGCGGCCGGGGAGGTCGATCGACCGCACCGTGGCGCTCCGCGCGGCGACCGGGGGAAGGGTGGGCTGCGGGGCCCGGGACCGTTCGAACCGGCCGAATAGGCGCCGGGCCGCCCGCTCGATCGATGCGAGGCGTGCCGGGGCCGTCACGACCAGGATCGCACCCCCGCTCGTGTAGTGTTCGCGATGGAACCGGACGAGCTCCGACCGGCCCAGCCGGCCGACCGTCCGGCGGTCCCCGAGGCCGGTCTCCCGGTACGGGTGCCCCTTCGGAAAGACCGCCCGGAGCATCTCCCGGTCGGCCCGGGGGGCCGGCTGGGCGAGCTCGCGCAGCTGCCGCTCGAGCACCTGGCGGCGCACCCGGGCGACGTCCGCGGGGTCGAACCTCGGGCGGAGGACCACATCGGCCAGGATCCCGAGCAACGGCAGCCACTCGGTCGCGGGTCCCCAGATCGTCGCCTCGGCCGATTCGGGGCTGCACTGGTGGCTCAGGGTCGCCCCCGCGCGGTCGAGCCGCCGGGCCAGTTCGACCCGGTCGTACTTCCCCGCCGCGCTCGCGATGAGCTGGTTGACGAGCCGGGCGGTTCCCTCGCGTCCCGGAGGGTCGAACCCCCAGCCGGCCGGACCGACGTACGTCGCCGAGAAGCTCGCCGCGGCCGGCGGCGGCGACTGCCGCACGACCTGGAGCCCCGCGAGCTCCGCCCCGTACTCGACCCGCATCGGGTCGTTCGCGTCAGTCACGGCCCGCCTCCCCGGTCGGCTCGTACCGCACGACGACCCGAGCCTCGTCGCGGAAGAGCGCGCGGGCGCGCTCCCGGACCTCGCGGGCCGGGACGCGGAGGATGCCCCGGAACAGCTCGTCCTCGAGCGCCATCGACCGCAGCACGGAGAAATACCCGAGGCGGAACCCCGCGCGGGAGGCGCCCTCGTACGAGAGGGCGACGCCGCGACGGATCTTCGTTCGCACGTCGTCCATCTCGGCCGCGGTCGGCCCGTACCGGGCGAGCCGGGCCACGACCGCCCCGATCGCGCTCTCGAGCCGGTCGAGGCTGACCCCCCGGGCCGCCTGGGCCTGGACGGTGAACAGGCCGGGGTACGCCCGGGGCCGCCAGTCGCTCGTGGCGTGGACGGCGAGGCCCGTGTCGACGAGCGCGCGGTACAGCCGGGCGCTCGGATGCTCCGCCGAGCGCCCCCACACCGAGCCGGCGGCGAACATGCGGGTCTCCCCTCCGAGGAGCGCGTCGAGCAGCATCGTCGCCGGGGTCTCCGGGTCGGCGAGCGCGGGCGACCGCCATCCGATCTGAAGGTACGGGGTCGTGCCGGGTCCGGAGAGCTCGGAACGACGCTCCCCCCGCGGCTCGGGTTCGACGTCCTTGACGTCCACCGACTCGCCGCTCGCGGGGAGCGGGGAGAACCGCCGGCGGACCTCCGCGGCGGTCGCCCGCGGGTCGAACCCGCCCGCGATCACCAGGATCGCGTTCCGGGTGCCGTAGAACCGGCGGTAGTACTCGCGCAGCTCGGCCGGGCTCATCTGCTCGATGTCGCGTCGGCGCCCGAGCGCGTCCCATCGGTAGGGGTGGACGCGGAACCCCAGCTGGAACAGCTCCTCCTCGACGCGGAACTCGGGCCAGTTCTCGTTCCCCTCCCGCTCCGAGTGGATCACCGTCCGCTCGCGCTCGACCTCCTGGTCGGTGATCAGCGCCCGGGTCATCCGGTCGGACTCGATGTCGAGCGGGACGGCGAGGTGCTCGCGGGGGACCGTCGTGAAGTACGCGGTGAAGTCCGCGTCGGTGAAGGCGTTCAGCTCCCCTCCGACGCTGACGACCGCGCGGTCGATCTCCCCCTTCCCGTAGCGCGGAGAACCCTGGAACAGCATGTGCTCCACCCAGTGGGAGGCCCCGGTGATCCCGGGCCGCTCGTTCTTGGAGCCGACGCGGTACCAGACCCAGACGCTCGCCGTCGGGCTCGACCGGGACGGGGCCAGCACGACCCGGAGCCCGTTCGGAAGGGAGAACGAGCGGGTGGGAGGCCGCGGCACCCCGTGCGGCTGCATGCGACCCGCCGAGCATCCATCGGATATAACGCGCCGCCGTCGGAAGGGCAACCTCCGATCGCGACAGGACGGTGCA
>Ga0181527_1001624_pt1 | contig 22799 bp, 18 predicted proteins | sample PEATcosm2014_Bin_30_FD_119762 | JGI IMG/M metagenome (GOLD analysis project Ga0181527, IMG submission 119762) | Peatland microbial communities from MTU Mesocosm Facility, Houghton, MI, USA - PEATcosm2014_Bin06_60_metaG | ecosystem: Environmental > Terrestrial > Soil > Wetlands > Peat | place...
ATCACCACGGAACATTTTCTGATCATACGGACTATTCCCCCGAAAAAGAGTTCAAAAAAAGAGGCTGGTCTTCTTATGAAAAATAGCGTGCCGCTGCCTCAGGCGCTGTGACGGCGGTCACACTAGGGATGTTCTTCACGAAAAGCGAATATACATTTTGCGCAATCTTGGACACCATTGCAAGGAATTGGCTTGCAGGAAACAGAAGCAATTATTCGGTGAAGAGATCGGCCAACAACAAAGCGTGAATTCGACGAAGAAAATTGGCAACAGCCCGGAAATACACCAAGGCCGCAGAATAACCGCTATTGTCAAGAAGCATCCGGCCTTATTGAGAGGGTCTAACGATGCAAACAGTCTCGCCCAAAGGACAGGAGCACGTGGCATAACGGAAAATACAAGGAACCATAGAGGTACATTCACTTCCGCGAAGTGTTCCCCTGTGGATCCCTTTTTACGGCAAGGGGGAGCTGAAGACGCCGGTGCCTGTCCCGGCAAAGATGGTGAGGCCGTTGCCGGTAAAAGACATGATAGGTTGATTCCCGAGTCCTACGTTGGCAAGATTCCAGCTTGCGCCATTATTGGTAGATAGGAATACCTGCCCGAAACTCGTTCCGGCAAAAATACTGGAGCCGCTCACAAAAAGGGATTGAATATACGCCTCCGACGACGGAATGCCGGAGTTGACCGCTGTCCAGGTTGCGCCGTTATTGGTGGATATGAAGACACCTCCGCCATTTGTTCCGGCAAAAATGCTGCTGCCGTTTCCATTCGCCGCAAGACACAAAACCGTATCATTTGTTAATCCGGTATTGACCGCAGTCCAGGCTCCGCCAGTTGAATGAAAAACACCGCCGCCATATGTTCCGGCAAACAGGTCAACACCGCTAGTGGCGACAAGAGCCGGAACATTCAAATTTCCGAGGCCGGTGTTGACGGCAGACCAGCTTACGCCGTTATCCTGCGACACGAAAACACCAAATCCATTGGTGCCGGCAAAGGTCCCGTTTCCATTTGTCGCAAGAGAAAAAACAGCGTAACCCGTTAGTCCGGAATCGATCCAGGCGGCGCCGTTGTCGGCTGAAACGAAAACGCCCTGGCTCGTTCCCGTAAAGATCTTGCTGCCGACTCCGACAAAAGACCAGACATAGCCACTCGTAAGTCCGGAATTAACAGCAGCCCAGTTTGTTCCGCTATTGGTGGACAAGAAGGCACCACCCCCGCCTGTCCCGGCAAAGATACTATTGCCGGTTTCGTAGATTGAGACCATATCGGTGTTCGTAAGCCCATTATTAACCGCTGTCCACTGGCATATCGGCTTGAAATTCGCCTGTACGGTGGCAGCACCATTGGTCAGCGTCACGGTCGTCGTATCGGAATTCGCATTCGCAATGGTTGCCGTGCCGCTCGTCACTGTCCAGCCAGCAAAACTGTACCCTGCGCTCAGCGATGCAGATATTGTCGTGGCTATGCCATACCCTGCCACTGTCGAACCCGGCGCAGGAACTGTCCACCCTCCTGTTCCGGCAGCCATAGTCAATTGAAATGTGATGGCCGCGAAGGAAGCAGTCACGGTCGCATTTCCGGAGGTGAGTACCACAGTGGTGGAAGCCGAGTCCGGATTCGCGATGTTTGCCGTGCCGGTCGTCACGGTCCATTTTGCAAAACTGTAGCCGGCAATCGGTACCGCCGTTATTGTCGTTGGCGCGCCGCTGCTGACCGTCACTGGCGAGGTCGTTGGCGCCGTAAATGCCCCGCCCGATCCGGCGATTACCGTCAATTGATAGGTGCTGGCTGCAGTGAAGTTTGCAGTCACCGTTGCGTTGCCGGAGCTGAGTGTCACCGTGGTGGAGGCTGAGGCGGCACTTGCAATGACAGCCGTGCCGCTTGTTACCGACCAATTTGCAAAAACGTAGCCGGCAATTGGAGACGCCGTTATTGCCGTTGGCGTGCCGCTGCTAACGGTCACCGGCGAGGTCGAAGGTGCTGTAAATGCCCCGCCCGATCCGGCGATTATTGTCAGTTGATAGGTGGCGATCGCAAAATTGGCGGTAACGCCCTTGGTCCTGTTCATGGTGATCGTCGCAGTGTCGGATGCACCGCCGGCGTCCCCGCTCCATCCGGTAAATTGATAACCGGATGCAGGCGTCGCTATCAGCGTCAGCACAGTCCCGGAGTCGTATTGCGCCTGGTTCGGCGATATCGTAACGCTCCCGTTGGCAGCGGTTATTGTAAGCGTAAACTGCCTGATCGTCGCAAAACTTCTGCGCACGGACCACGCGCTCCCTCCGCTTGCATTCTTGGCCTGTACGCGCCAGTAATATGTCGATCCGTTGGCAAGCCCGCTAACGGCTTTTGATGTGTCTGTCAACGTCGAATCCGAGGAAATTACGCTGACAAATCCTGTATCGGCAGCCACCTGAACATAATACCTCGCGGCTCCAGTGGCCTTGTTCCACAGCAAGCTCAGCGACACCGGCTGGCCGCCGGCATTATCATTTGGCAACACAAGGACAGGGGTTGCCGGCACCGTTATAATGGTAGTGAAGGTCCAGGGATCAGTCCAGTTGCTGGTCCCGGACAAGCTTTTCGCCCGAACGCGCCAGTAATACGTTGTGCTGTTAAGCAAGCCGCTGAGCGGTTTGGACCCGCTGGTGAGCGTCGCGTCGTCGATAAGAACCGTGGAAAAGTCGTTGACGCCCGATACCTGCACCTCGTAGGTGCTTGCATTCGCAACGGTCGACCATGCAAGCGTCGCCGGCAGCAAAACGCCTGTGGCCCCGTTCTGCGGCGACGCAAGCGTCGGGGTCTGGAGTGTGGCAGCAAACGTTGTAAAACTCCTGCGGACCGACCAACCGCTCATCCCGATTGGGTTCCTGGAAGCCACCCTCCAATAATAGGTGGTACTGTTCAAGAGTCCGCCTACTGTCTGCGTTGTATCGGCAATCAGCGAATCGGCGGCCACAATGCTTGCAAAATTGGAATCAGCCGCCACTTGAAGACTGTAGGTCGCTGCGCCGGCCGCAGCGTTCCAAGCCAGCGCAAGGGACAATTGCTGACCCGTTGCTGCGTCGGCTGGGGCCACAAGCGCGGGAATCTGCGGCGCCGCCATGATGGTGGTGAACCTCCAGGGGCTTGTCCAGTTGCCGAATCCGGCGGCGTTCTCCGCCCGCACGCGCCAGAAATAGGTGGTGTTGTTGACAAGCCCTGCAAGTGTCGTGGACGTATCTGTCAAGCCAGAATCCTGCACAAAAATCGTGGAAAAATCACCGGCGGCAGACACTTCAATACGGTAACTTTTTGCACCGCTTACGCTTTGCCAACTGACCACGGCAGCCACGGGCTGGCCTGTTGCCGCATCCGCCGGCGACCGCAAAACAGGCGTCCCAAGCGCAGCGGCAAACGTTGTAAAGCTTCTGACCGTTGACCATGCACTGGCGCCGATCGGGTTTTTTGCCTGAACTCGCCAGTAGTATTTTGTGCTGTTTGCGAGACCGGCAAGCGATTTCGTGGTATCCATCAGCGTCGAGTCGGCAGCGGCAACCGAGGCAAATCCGGTGTCGGTTGCCACTTGTAAGACATAGGTCGCTGCGCCGACAGCCTTGTTCCAGGTCACGGCCAGCGGGATGGTCTGACCGACCGCTCCATCCGCGGGAGAGATCAGCGACGGCTGCTTCGGCGCAGCGGCGATCGTCGTAAATCCGCTGAGGTTGGACCATGCGCTGACGCCTCCCTGATTCTGCGACATCACCCGCCAATAATATAAAACCCCGTTGGCAAGGCCGGAAATGGCCCTTGACGTGTCGGTAACCATGGAATCCTTGAAAACAATGTTGGCAAACGCCAAGTCCGTGGCTACTTGTAAATAATACGTGGACGCATTTGAGACCGCATTCCAAAAAAGTGTCAGTGAAAGCTGCTGGTTGGCCGCTCCGCTCGCCGGGGAACTCAGCCTTGGCGCGGCAGGCGCAGCGACAATCGTTGTAAAGCTCTTCATAGCGGTCCACGCGCTCACCCCACCCGGATTTTGTGATCTGACGCGCCAATAGTAGGTCTGGTTATTGGAAAGACCGGTTACCAGTTTTGCCGTGTCTCCCAACGTTGAATCCGCCGCCACTATGCCGGTAAATCCGGTGTCGGATGCCACCTGGACAAAATATGACGCTGCGCCGATAGCCGAATTCCATATCAAAGTCAGCGTTGTGGGCGTGCCTGTCGTGCTGTCTTTTGGCGATACCATTGCAGGTGTCTGCGGCTCTATTATCGTTGAAAAAATCCGGTACATCGTCCAGTCGCTCAAGCTCCTTGCGTCATGCACTTGCACTCGCCAGTAATACATCGTTTTATACTTTAAACCGACAGCGGCCTTAAAGGTATCGGGCACGGCCGAGTCTTCAAATGCGATCACGGAGAAATCACTTGAGGTTGACACCTGAACATGGTATCCGGTTGCGCCGGGAACCGATTGCCACACAAGTCGCGGAGCCAGGATGTTGTCCGTGCTTCCGTCCGCCGGGGCGAGAAGCGACGTTGCGCCCATGTTCGGCGCAAGCGTGGCCATGTCGCTGGGAATCTTTGTGCACGTTAGCAGTGCCAAGGCTACTAAACTCAGGGCCCTTAAGACGGTCATGCTCGTTCTATTCATGGTGTCCATTTCTTTAATAGAGGGAAAACTTATCAAAAGAAAAATGAAATCCCGAATCCCGCCAGCCCGAGCACGGCAAGAACGTAGCTGGCGTTCCGCAGATTCTGGTAGGTGGTAGCGCTCTTATTGTTGTCGGATATCTGGCCGGCGTACACCGCATATTGCGAATTGCCCGGTTGTGACTGGTACTGGGCCTTGAGACTCGCATTATCGTTTATTTTGCCTGTGACCATAGTATTAAATGCATAGCCCGCACCCGCAGCAACAATCGTCACGGCGCCGAACGTTATCTTGAGGACCGGACTTTTTTTCCGCGCAGAATTGGTGGTTGACTGCACCGGTTTCCTTGCGCCGGCAGCCGCGGTATCGCCGATGGATGGGGCTGCCGCCGTCGCCTGTTTGTCATTCAAAACCTTGGCTGCTTCGGGTGCTTGCGAGGTCTGGGACTTCAGGTTATCGGAAATCTTTCTGGCAATCGCGACGACAGAACTCGTGAGCACCTTCTCGATGGGACAATCGCAGTCGACATTCTCGGAATAGATGATCTTTGCCGTTGAAACTTCAATCATTCTGACATCGATGGTAAAAAGATGCCCGAGTTTGCCAACGGTACCGATCACGATATAGGATACGCCGAGCAGCTGCCCGATTTCCACGGCGCACGCATCGGACGTGCAACCGCTCTGCTGAAATCCTTGCTCCTTTAAGATGTCCTGCATCGCATTGCGTTCGAGAACCGTAAAACCACCCTGCTTGAACAGTTCGGTACGCAGCCGGTCGGAGATGATTGCTGTCGACGATTGTTCAATGCCTTGGCCCGAAAGGTCCGAAATCGCAATATTCAGCTTCTTTTCCTGAGCGAATAGAGGCACAAAAACGCAAAGCAGGAATAACCACGGATTCTTTTTCAAGGCGTTCCTCTTTTCATGCTCTTCCATGACAACCACCAAAAACCGAAAGAAAAATAGGTGACCTCACGCGCCGCGTCAAGGCGAAACGGAATTCCCGGACGAAAGTTTGAACTTCCACGCGTTTTGGCATTAGAGACCCGCATGAACGTGAATTTTCTGCAGACGATTTTGGCGTCTTCACTTTGCAAAGCACAAGAACAAGAATCATGATGCCGGCGAAAGCTGAAAGAACCGGGAGTGCGAAAACCTGCACGTCGGCCTTCCCATGAAAAATACCGTCCCGTCACATGCGGCGCTGTGACGGCTGTCACACACCGCGCTTTATCATGCGGCGTGCCGAAATACCCTTGACAAAACCATCTTTTGGCGGTACAATGAGAAGTACCCTCTGATGGGTGTCGGTGTTGGGGAGGGAGTAATTGCGGCGTTTTCAATGAGGCCCCCCTGGTTCTGCAAGAGGCCGGACACATGAGTCCGGCCTCTTTCTGTATGACCGGTTTGCAGGAGCGGAAAGCCGTCACTCCAGGAAAAACTGTCTCACAAATCCGTAAGCAAGCGGGCCACGATTTCGTTGGCTCCCATTCCTTCCGTCTCGGCGTTGAACGATCTCACAATGCGATGCCGCAGCACGCACGGCGCGGCTCGTTTGACATCGTTTATATCCGGCGTGGGCCTTCCGTCGAGCGCGGCATAGGCTTTTGCCGCCAGCACAAGATACTGGGATGCCCGCGGCCCCGCTCCCCAGGTGACGAACTGCCTGACGTCTTTGGGGCATTCGGCGCTTGCGGGCCTTGTCGACCGCGCGAGCTTTACCGCGTACCGGATCACCGAATCCGCAACAGGCACGCGCCATACGAGGCTGCGGAACCGTTCCACCTGCGGGCCGTCAAGAACCGTTGAGAGAGACTGGGCGCGCAACAGCGTGGTAGTTCTGGCGATCTCGATCTCTTCGGACAAAGAAGGGTAATCGATTTCTACGGCGAACATGAACCTGTCCTGCTGGGCCTCGGGCAAAGGATACGTGCCTTCCTGCTCGATGGGATTCTGGGTCGCGAGCACCCAGAACGGGGACGGAAGCTCAAACGTGACTCCCGACGAGGTTACTTCCCGCTCCTGCATCGCCTGCAAAAGCGCCGATTGGGTCTTGGGCGGAGTGCGGTTGATCTCATCGGCAAGAACGATATTCGAGAAGATCGGTCCCTTTACAAATCTGAACTCGCGGATGCCGCTTGCCCTGTCTTCGTACAGGATCTCGGAGCCGGTGATGTCGGACGGCATGAGGTCGGGCGTGAACTGGATGCGGTTGAATTTGAGGGAGAGGCACTGGCCGATGCACCTGATGAGCGTGGTCTTGGCAAGCCCCGGCACGCCCACGAGCAGACAATGCCCGCCTGCAAGAAGACACGCAAGAAGGTCGTGTATCACGCCGGTTTGCCCAACCACCTGCCTGGCCAATTCGGACTTGATGGCCGCGGTTGCCGTTTGTAAGTCTGTCAGCAGCTCTTTGTCATTCATGTGCAGCCTGGTCTTCTTTCTCGATTGACTTTTCCGCCTCGGAGATATCCCTGAAGGTAATGTTCATGCTGAAAAAATAATACAGCCCGAGGAGCGTGACGGTAATGTACGGCACCGCATGAAACAGTATGGTCACCGCCTGTGCCTTGTCCCGCGCCGTCCCGCAGAGAACCAGACCTTCAAGCATCACGGCATGGAGCGTGCCGACATAGCCCGGCGCGAGCGGGATGGCCGCGCCGAGCGCCGCAAACGCCTGGGCAAAGAGGCCCTGCAGAATGCCAAAGCCTGTTTCTTTTGTCAATATGACGACCATAAGTCCGTAGCAGAGCACGATGCACACCGAAAGTGCCGTCACGGCGGCAGCCTTGGGAGCGGAAAACGTCCAATCGAGGGTCGAAGCGATATCCATACCGATGCGTTGCATCCTCGGGTGCGCCCGCGCGGGTACCATTTTCAGGCACACTGCAAACATCCGCCGGACCAAAACGGGGAACAGCGAATACGCGACAAGGAGGCCGACGGCCGCGGCTACGCCGGCCGACAGCAGGATCGCGCAGGATTGCAGTGTTACTGTTTTGTAAACAGATGCCGTCGAGGTGAGACCGCTTCCGGGCCGCATCAGCGGCGCGCAGAATACCGGAACGAAGAAACTGGCGCTCAGCGCGAGCACATCGATTCCCCGTTCCAGGATAAGTGACCCGATGCTGACCGCCGCGCTGAACCCGTTCCTGCGCCAGAGAAGCACGGCCCGCGCTGCCTCGCCCATGCGCGCGGGCAGGATGTTGTTGATCATGAACGCGATGGTGACGATGGGAAACAGTTGTTTCTTGTGCGACATCGGCGGCGAGGGCAGCATGATGTTCCACCTGAGGGTGCGGAACCACAGCGTGCATACCGAGAGCCCCGCGCATGCGGCAAGCGCAAGCGGGTTCGTGCGCGAAAGCTGGTGCGCGAGCCTGTGCGGGTCCACGTTCCGGAAAAATATCAGGAGCCCGGCCGCGGCGAGGCATGTCCCCAGGATCCACTGAGCGGCGCGTGAGAATTTCACCCGTTCTCCAGCCTGTTAAAAACGAGGCCCGAAAAGAATTTGGGGTAGAAGTTGGTCGATTTCTGCGGCATGCGTTCTCCGCCCGAGACGATTGCATTGACTGTTGCGATGTCGAGCGGTCGCAAAAAGAACACGCCCCGGAAGGAGCCGCGGGCGTCCATGGCCTCGTTGAAGGCCTCTTCGGCGTCATTGACATAGTCGATTACGTCGTGAAGCACGGTGCCGTCGAGGGGCAGCGACAGGAGCTTGTTGACAACAATTGAATTGATTTTCGACACGTCAAGCCGGTTCCACAGCCCCGATCTGCCGTGCGGGTTGCTCGCCAGATAGGCGTCTCCGGCTGCGTTCAGGGTGAGCCCATAGAGTTTCTTGTCCGATGAATCGAGCAGCAGCATTTCGCCGCCGCCTTCTCCCTGGAGAAACCCCTGGACCGCCGCACGCGACGCGGGGCCGCGGTCCTTAACATCAAAGAATTGTGCAAGAGCCGCGTGCAGGGGCGAACCGAGGCTGCCCGGCGAGGTGCGAAGGAGGCGGTGAAACGGGCGTATCACGAGCCCCGGGTCCGCCATTGACACGAGCGCCATCACCACATACGCATGCGCGGGATTGCCCGTGTCGCGGAAGAAGGTGAGCGCGGTCTCGTACCGGTGATGACCGTCTGCTATGAGCACTCTCTTGCCCGCCAGGGCGTGCACCACCGGTGCGATGGCGCCCGGGTCTGCGGTACGAAAGAGCGAGTGCCGCACCCCGCCCTCGGATTCAAACATGCCCACGGCGGCCCCCTGCGCGCACGAGGCGATGATGCGGTACAGCGCGCCATCGTCCGGCACGAGCCCGAAAATGAGCTCCGAATGGGTCCGCGTGGCCGACAGAAGCTCATACCGGTCGAGCTTGGGACCCGAAAGGGTGTGCTCGTGGGGCAAAATGGTACCCTGCTCATAGTCGACAAGCTTGACAAGAGCAATAACCGCGGTCCGCTTGTACGGCACGCGTGCGCTCCCCTGTTTCACCGTGAACTCGTGGCGATATACGTACAAGGACTCCTGAGGATCTTTGGCAAGCACGCCGGAGGCGATCCAATCGTTGAGAAACGAGGCGGCGCGGTGGTGGCGGTCCCTGTTCTCGGTGTCGGACGGTTGCTTCCTGTTCTGGATGACCCGCACGACGTTTACCGGGTCTTTCTCGTACAACCTGGAAACGGCGGCCGTGTCGATCATGTCGTACGGCGGGGCGACAAACCGTCCCAGATCTTCCGGTTTATCAAGTGCATACCGGTAGCCGGCAAACGGTCGAATCTCTGCCATGGGCACTTCCTTACAGTTGCGGATTTTCCCGCCGGGCGCGCCAGTCCTCTTCCGAATCGAACGGACCTGCAAGCCGGTCGGGGCCAAGCGCCGTCGTGATATGCGCCAGTACGCTGTCGAGTTGCGGGAAGAACGTGGACGGCGTCCACCGTTTTTTCCCCCCTATGGTAAATCGATGCCGTTCGCCCTGCCGGGCGACACGAATGTTCATGGGCCGTCCTCGTGCGTTGTCGGCGGTGCAACCGCCGCCTCCAGGAGATCCGGTTCCGTTTGTGCAATGACGTTGGCGCAGAAACTCCTGCGGTGGATGGGGCACAGGCCGAGTTTTTTGATCCTGTCCCTGTGCAGGGCGGTGCCGTAACCTTTGTGAAGTGAAAATTCGTACCCTGGATAGTGCGCGTTGTATTCGGCCATGATCCTGTCGCGCGTTACCTTGGCGATAATCGAGGCCGCGGCAATGGAAGCGCTCTTTGTGTCTCCCGCAACCACGGTGCGCTGGCTGTCCCCGGGAAGCGCGGGAATACATTGGTTTCCGTCGACCAACGCAAGCGACCATGGGACATTGATGCCCATAAGTGCCCGCCGCATGGCAAGCAGGCTTGCCTGCAGGATATTGTGCTCCTCGATTTCCTCAACGGACGCCGCGGCCTGCGACCAGGCAACCGCCCGGGCCGTGATGCGGCCGTACAGCAGTTCCCGTGCGGCGGGCGAGAGTTGTTTGGAATCGAAGATGCCGTCGATCGGATCGCCAAGGTCGAGCATCACCGCGGCCGCCACCACCGGTCCGGCAAGGGGGCCGCGGCCCGCTTCGTCGAGCCCGACGACGCGGCAGCCCCGCTCCAACTGCGCGAGATTGTCAAACGCGTATAATGCGTTCGTGTCAAACCGTTCCATACACCCTGCGGCCTTGTACGGTAATGCGGCCTTGTGCAATCGCCTCGAGCACTTTCCAATAGCTTGCGTGTTCCAGCGCCAGCACGCGGGCCGCAAGCGTGTGCGCGTCGTCGGTGTCGAGCACGGCCACCGCCGCCTGAAAGATGATGGGACCATGATCGTACTCTTCGTCGACGAAATGGATCGTGATGCCGGATAGCTTCGCCCCGTAGTCGAGCACTGCCTGGTGCACTTTCTCGCCGTACAGACCCGCACCGCCGAACGCGGGAAGAAGCCCGGGATGAATATTGATGATGCGGCCGGGAAATGCCTTGATAAGAGACAGCGGGATCTTCTTCATGTACCCCGCAAGCGCGATGAAGTCTATGAGGCGGTCCCGAAGCGCGGCGAGCAGTGCGTCTTCGTATGCCTGCGGTATTGAAAAATGGGACGGCGCGATGTGACACACGGGAATGCCGTGCTTTTTCGCCCGCTCGAACGCAATGGCCGCGCCGTTGTTTCCCACGCACAGAGCAAGCGTGCAGTGGAGATCGCCCGACTCAACCCGGTCGATGAGCGCCTGAAAATTGCTTCCGCCGCCTGATGCGAAGACAGCAACGTTCATACTAGAGCCGTTCCAGACTTGTTACTTTTCCGGAGAATGACAAATGGTACTTTATGCCGCTCCACACTATTGTATTGGTGAACGCCGTGCAAAGGCAGCTGATCAGGAAGATGCAGAGCGTCGCCGGCTGGAGAACCATAAAGGAGCTCAGCCGGGGCATGGCGCCGAGCGCCGGGTACATGAGGTCGACGGCGAATTTCCCCGCCAACATCACCACCGAGGCCCCGCCGCCCACTGCAAAGAACGACACCGGCGTAAAAAGTCCGATGGCGACCGCCACCGGAAGCCACACAAGCGTGACAAAGGTGATAAAGATGATCGGCATGGCCGCGATCCACAGGCTTCTCTGGTACAGTTTGAGAAACATCATTTGGCGTTCGAACCAGTGTGTGGCGTCCTTCACGCTGTCGATGAGGTCGTCGGTGTGCGTAATGCATGTGGACACGAGAATCGATTTTTTTTTGCGCTTCTTTATGATCTGGGATAGGCTGCTGTCGTCCACCACTGTTTCGGACCACCGTACGGCAACGCCGAAGTCCTCAAAATCCTTCCTGCGTATGGCCATTGACCCTCCCCACAACCCCACGCTGCCGATAAACGACGCAGTACAGTATATCGTGTACAGAAAGGAATTCATGTAGAAGTGGGCCTGTTGGCCGAGCGTGCCGCGCTCCGCATGCAGCCAGCGGAATCCCGTGGTGACGGAAATGTCGGGGCTCGACAAAGGAAGAATAATTTCGGAAAGCCATTCCGGCCGCGGTGAAATGTCGACGTCTGCGAACACATACACGTCCGGATCCTTCGCCATCTTGACAGCCGCAAGCTGGTTGAAGTTCTTCTGCGCGCAGGTCGTAGACAAGCCGGCAATCACGAGTGAGGCTTTGGGAACGCCCGCAATAACGGTCCGTATCTTTGGAACGGCGCCGTCGGAATCGCTTTCGACCGTGAAGATAACTTCGTAGTTGTCGTAGGAAAACCTGAGGAACGACCGCACATTTTCCTCAAAGTTCTTCGTGGCGCCGCCTTTGCAGGGAACGATCACGGCGCATCTCGGGTGAAACGCAGGGTCGTACCGCGGCCGATATAGTCTCTTGTAAAGAAATCGCTGGTACAGCACCGTAAAAAGGGTACTCATGAACGACCCGGCAATTACCAGGCCGCAAAATGCGAGAAGTATGCGAGTCCACAAATACGGTCCGCCAAGGGTATACAGCATTTCGTGGTCTCCCAAAAAAATATCACTTAAAATACGTTTCTGCGGGAGGGGATCAAAGAATTCAGGAGCAAAGATTCCAGATTGAAGGTTGTTGACAGGCGCCGGAGCCGGCATGCTCTTTGGCTTCGGGCTTCGGTCTCTACTTTCTTCTGGCAGCGTCGTTTGGGGTCCTGGCGACCCGTACTTGGTTGCGGCCTTCCTTTTTCGCTTTGTACAGCGCTTTGTCGGCGGCGTGAATCACGTTGATGATGCTCTGCGATCCGTCTTCCCGCGCAGACACACCGCACGAAACTTTGACGCTCAGCGCCTTCTTGCGGGTCCTGGTCTTCATCGCCTCTATGGAGGCGCGCACTTCCTCCATAATGGGTTCAACGTCCCTAATGTTCTTCTGCGGAAAGAAGACAACCATTTCCTCGCCGCCGTAGCGGCACAGGGTGCCGTCGGGCACCACTTCTCGCTGAATTGCCTGGGCAACGGCATACAGGACCTGATCGCCCGCCTGGTGACCGTAGGTGTCGTTGACGTTCTTGAAATGGTCAATGTCGACCATTGCCACGGCAAACGGCGGCGACGTATCGAGACTGCTCTGCTCCGAAATGATCTTGCTGCAGTAGTCCCTGTTGTAAATGTGCAGGAGCGGATCGTACAAGATCCGGTGCTCCATGCGAACGAACCAGTGAATGATGACGCACACGGTAAGGTACACGGGCATGGCCGCAAACAGGACAATCTCCAGCGAATGGTTGCCGTGCGCCCACACCCGCGACAACCAGGCGGGCGCAAAGAAGAACGCCCAACCCGCAAGCAGGCCGCCCAGGTAGAAGTCCCTCTTGACAAACAGGGCGCTTGCAACGCCAACGGCGCAAAACAGCAGCGCGCCCGCAAAGAAGCGTACGTCCCACACCGTCGGGGCATCGAGCGAAAGCGCCCAATGCGTCACCTGTGGCGAAAGCCGCGCAACGAGCACAATCACGCTTTCCGCGGTCACCACGGCAAGCGTCATGTGCCGCACCGCGCGGTACTTGAATTCCTGGGAAAGGAACAGGATGCCGGCACAGTTGACAAACATGAGAACATAGAGCACAACGGGGAACCCCTCGCTCACTCGGGGAAGAGGCGGCCCCCAGAAGAACCGGTACAGCGCGAAGTAGGCGATCCCGAAAAGCCCGGTTATGTAGCCGGCCAGATAAACCTTAACATTATGGACCCGCGGATAGGAAAAATGGCCTGCAAAAAACGCGGCGAGCGAAAAACCAAGTCCGGTCCAAGGGAGAATCGTCAGGTAGAGGATCCTGTTTGCCGAATACGGATGGGTGTAGAAAATGAAGACCGCAATGCCGGCGAGTGCAACGGCGCACAGGAAAAAAGCAAGTCCCCATTTGTCATCTTTATTCATGGATCGGCAATTTTTCCTCAGCGAAGGCACAGGCGGTCGTTGACGGGACCGGCGGCACTGCCTGTTTAATGATACCCCGCGGAACTGCGAATTTCCATCAGAACCGCGACGCGTTCACCCACGTTCCGTTCTTCTCAACAAACTTGTCCCGGGCGCCCCGGCACTCGATGGAGTGCACCCGCGTCAGGAATTCTCCTTTGGTAAGAATCTCATGTACGGTTCCCGGAAATACGACAAGCTCGTCCCCTGCACGCAGCGTGTGTGGCTTGCCATCGTTAAGGCGCACATGCATGGCGCCCGCAAGCACGGTGTAGCATTCGGTGCCGCGCTTGTGCTTGTGCCTGTCCTGCCGTGCGGCCTGTGAAAACGTGGCCGCTTCAACGCCGCCTGCTCCCGTTTCAACGACAGGCGTCCTGTGGAGCGGGGTCTCGCTTCTCCACAGCGGGTCTCCGGCGGCAACTTCCGTGTCAGGACGGAGCGCGTTCACCAGCACTTTCCGGCCGTTGTTCCCGGGCCGCATCAGTTTTTCGTCCGCCGCCGCATCTGCAAACCGTACGATAAGGTAGGGAATTTCCGCAGGTTGTTTCATTGATGGTTCCCTCTGCGTCACTTCTCGAATAACGCGGCCGACATCTGCCCGTTGCGGCCGGCCGCCACGACAAGCGCGGATTGCGCCGGCCCGTCCTGTCGCGGAGCAAACAATCCGGCCAGCTGTGGATGCAGAGGAAACGAAGGGTAGTCTGCTCCGTTGGCGACGATATCGCATGCAACGAGCGCGGACAGCATCGACCCCAGGCCGAAGGTCTCGCCGAACAGCGGTTTTGAGAATACAAGAGACGGTTTCTTGCCCGGATTGCTTTCCGCCAGTCGTTTGAGCGAGGCCAGTTCGAACCTGTCCTGCGGCCCGCCCCCGGCGCCGGACACCACCACATCGGCGCCATCCTTGTACCTGTTGAGATCTACGGGGGTAAAGCGGCACAACGGCTTCCTGTTCGTAAAGGACGACAGCGTCTGGAGCACGAAGAATGCACTGCCCTCGGAAACCCCCATTCCTCTGTTCCCGCCCGGATCGCGGGGAAAGGGCAGGTAGGCCGGCGCCTCGCCGCCGTGCCAGCCGCAGGCCCGGTAGGCATCGTGGACCACGGCGGCATATTCCTCCGACGATCCCGCCAGGCACGCGTCGTATTCCGAATGTGCAATTGCCTGCGCGCAATAGTCGAGGACCGCGAGCCCGTTGTTCTCATACCCCAGAATGGTGGTCCCGCCGTCCGTCAATTTGAACGCGGACGACACCGACGACAGGGGCGCGTTGGTCACGCCGTTTGAGAAACTGTTCGGCGACGCCATGTCGGGCCCGTAGTCGAACAGGTAATCGTGAAATTCAAGCAGGTGCGCCGTTGATCCGTGCGTGATCCCCACGAACAGGCCGGTTCCCTGGCTGCCCCGGCCCGACGCGGCCATAGCCTGGCTTGCCGCAAAGAGCGAAAACCGCGTGAGCTTCGACATGCGCCTCATGTCGTTGGCGGCCATCCCCGGTATGGCAGGCACACTTTCAACGAGACGCACCTCTCTCCTCGCTTCCTGCGGCAGGGTCCTCAGCGACGAAAGAAGCGTGCCCGATGGCACGATGAGTCCCACGCCCGCTATGCCGGCAGGTGCGTTCATATCGTCACCTTCTCAAAAAGCAGGCAGGCCGCCTCTCCGCCGAATCCGAGGGACGTGGCGGCTGCGCGGGAAAACGGAATCCTCCTCAGCGTTTTCGCTAGTGCGAGACCGGAAAACTCCGGATCAATGGTTTGGTGAAAGAGGGTCGCCGGTACGAGGCCGGCGCGAAGCGACAGTACGGTAAGGACGGCGGCAACCGCGCCTGCGGCGCCGAGCGTGTGGCCAGTCATTGATTTTGTGGAACAGACGGGCACGTCGGGCAGGCGGTCGCCAAAAACCGATTTCATTGCGTTGTATTCGGACAGGTCGTTGAAGACCGTTGCCGTTCCGTGCAGGTGGACGTGGTCCACACTTCCCGCTCCCCACGATGCCTTTGATAAAGCCATGGTCATCGCCCGTGCGATGCCGCTGCCGTCCGGGTTGGAGCGCGTATGGTGAAACGCTTCCAATGCCTCGCCGAATCCTTTGACAACCGCGATCGGTTGCTCCGCTCGCTCCCGGGCCGACTTCGCGCTTTCGAGCACCAGTGCGGCAGCGCCCTCTCCCACATTGAGTCCGTCGCGGTCCCGGTCAAAAGGCATGCAGGGTTTTTTAGAAAGTAAACGCAAAGAATTGAACCCGGCTACGATAAACGGACACAGCGCCTCGACACCGCCGGCGCACACCATGGACGCATGCCCGCTTTGTATCATCCGGAAAGCATGGCCGATTGCGGTTGCGCCCGAAGCGCACGCAGACGAAACGGCGTACCGGCGGCCTGTTATCCGGTTACGCGTCGCGGCAAAATCGGCTACCGTGCCCGGCAGGAACCCTTGTAGAAGCCCGCCGTCAGGCTTTTGTTTTTCCCGTTTTTGGCGGTAATAGACCGTGCCTCCGTGGAAGTTGCTTGCCGTTGTGCCTACTATCAGAGCGGCCCGGCATTCTCTTCGCACGCCTGCCTGGGCAAGCGCTTCTTTGCACGCCATGTCGAACAGCAGGTTCGCGCGCGAGGCCGCCGTGTCAGCTATGGCATGCGGGAACGCCTCATGGGGCACCATGCCGCAGATATAGTCCGTTTTGAACGAGTCTTCAAAAAAGGGACGGGAGACGAGACCGGAGCGCGCATTGACAAGTGCGTCCAGATGAGCCGCCGCGCCCGCGCCCACTGCGGACACGATTCCTATGCCGGTAATGCAAACGTCGGTGTCGTGCATGTGAAAACGTTGGGAAGTTACAGGTTCCACGCTCCAGGGTTGCACGTTGCAGGCAAGGTGCGACGGCACACCATGCGACAATCCGCCCGCTGCGCGCTCACCCCGCCCGCGCCTCTTCTTGTTTGTCTACGACTCGCTTGAGCAGCTTGTACATTTTGTACCGCTGCGGCTCGCTCTTGTAAAACGTGTTCCACGCATACTCGTACATCGACTGCAGTGTTTCGGCCGTCATGTGTTTTGGTTTGAATACCACCTCGCCGGCAGTATACCGCGACAGGTCGTTGGATAGGATCCGCCCCTCGCTTTCGAGCTGCCAGCGGATGGGCGTGTGCATGAACGGCGTGAGCACGGTGAATTCCGCAAGGTCAAGATCAATTTCCATCAGAAAATCCACGAGCCGCTTGATAAAGTCTTGGGTGTGGTCGTCGGTGCCGAGGATTACGGTTCCCTCCACGCCGATGCCGTGCCGCTTGTACCGCGCAATTCTTTGGCGGATGAAGTCCGATGTGTCAAATACGGCCTGGTACACGTACCACGCGCCGGCCGCGGCGGCCTTCTCGAGGACCTCGTCGTCGTCTTCGATGGGATGGCAGCACCAGTGTTTCTTAAATGGAACCATGGCCGTAAAAAGATCGAGCTCCCACCTCTTGTCTTGCGCAAGCGAGTTGTCGACCACAAAGAGCCTGTCGTTGTCTATGGTTGCGAGCTCTTCGACAACCTTGTCGATCGGCCGCGGCCTGAAATTTCTGCCGCCGAGAAACGGCGTGCAGCAGGGAAAACAGTTGAATCTGCAGCCGCGCGACGCGTGGAACAGGTCCACCATGCGGGTTCCCTTGTAGGCGTATTTTTCGTGTTTGAGGATGGAGCGACGTGCGGGCCCGACGAGCGAAATGTCCGGAAAGTTTCTGAGATAGTCGTATGTCGACGCAAGCGAACCATTCCGTATGTCCGTAAATACCTGTTCAAGCCTTCCCTCGGCTTCGCCGAGAAACACGCTGTCCGCATGTTTCTTCACTTCTTCAGCATGCAGCATGGTGGCTATGCCGCCGAAAATTACGGGGATGTTTTTCGCCCTGAATGCGTCGGCGATCTCAAACGCCCGCGGCAGCTGGCACGTGAGCATGGTGGAAATGCCTACCGCATCCCATGCCTTGTCAACCGGCACGTTCTCGACGTTTTCGTCGGCAAACGCCACCTCGACCCAGGGCGGTACGGCCGCCGCCATCACTACCGGCCCGTGCGGCGGCAGATGGAATTCCGTCTGGAATTTCAGTTTTGGCCATGAGGGGTAGACCAGCAGGAATTTCAAGCGCCGCACCTTTCGTGGTGTCAGAAGCCGACGGTAAGATTGAGGCCGACCTTGTTTCTCATGATATCCCAGGCGATTCTCGCAACCAGCGTTCTGGAGAACTCATACGATTTGAAAAAACCAAGTTGCGTGCCTACGGTAAGAATGTGCGACGGATAGATGTAGTCGTCGGTGAACGCGCGGTCCAGGAATGCCTTGGAAACCTGGCCCTTGATCTTCAGGGTGTTTGCGTAAAAGGAATACTCGTATCCCACCTGTCCGTACAGCGCGTCCGCATAGGCCGGCCCCCGGTTGATCTGCCGCCACAGCGGAAAGACAAACGATGCGCCCGCGCTCAGGTTTATGTATTCCGAAGACAATCCCTTGAGCAGGCCCCTGGGATCGACGAAATTATCGGAGGAGAGGTGGGTGTAGTAATCGTCGGTGCTCACAATAATCGAGGAATGCGTCGAGACTGGAAATCCGTGGAAGAACTGCAGCTCATAGGTTACCGCCGTTGACCGCGGGTAGGATACGTTCGAGGTATCGACGGAGTCGACGCTTGCGAAGAAATCCGGCGTTGTGGACAGCGAAAACTCCGAAACGCCTGATTCGTTATAGGCAATGTCCTCGTTCTGATACCCATAGGTAAACCAGATGGCATAGATGGGGACCTTAAATTCGGTGAGCGAGAACGTGGGCACCGGGTACAAGTCCAACTGCGGAGCAATGCCGAAGTACCAGTCTCTGGAGGCCTGCCACGAAGCTTCGCCGCCCACCGACAGTTCCGCCGGTATGAAGTATGCGAGCGCGGCCTGAGCGTCGAGCGTAAACGTGACTGCACTCATGCTATTGACGAGTTGGAATGATGGAAACAGCACCGGAATCCAGCTCGAAAGGAGTCCGGACGTCGAATCACCCGCAGGATCTCCCTGCGCTGCGACGGCATTGACAAGATTCTTGCGGCCGGCAAAGTTTGAAATGAACGGGGCGATGCTCGTGCCGTGCGTGGGCTCCATCCCCGAAATCTCACGCAGTTTCTTATCGGTGAAAGAAGCGAGAAAGTCCTGACGCGCTGCCTTGGGAGCGATGCGGTCTCCTACGGCGTTCACGGTGTTTTTTGTCAGGGAATCGGGCAGCACTGCGCCCTGATGCACCACCGCCGCCATGAGGCCCATCGACATTTCCTTTTTATCAAGCGCATCGGCGCGGCTCATCATGATGCCCGTTCCCGCCTCTATGGCTGCGGTGTCGCTCCAGCCCGCAAAGCGGCCGTGTTGCACGGCATCGATGAACGTTCCCGTCTGGTCGTCTACCGAAAGCAGGCTCTGCAGCTCCCACACGGGCCTCAGAAGCCGTCCCTCGTAGGGCCGGCTCTTGATGGTGACTTCACCCTTGGGGCTCGGTACGGCGGAGAACGAGCAGGCAAACGATTGCGGCAATGCGTACGGCGCGCCTCCGGCCGGGCACGTCACCACGGAAAACGCCTGGCGGGAAAATTGCAGGCACAGCAGGTTTCCGTTGTTGTCAAGAAACGGTTCAAACATGCCTCCGCCGACGCTGGTGTGCCGCCTGAGGTCGCTGCCGTCCGGCCGCATGGAATAGATGTTGAAAATACCGTCGTAATCCGCGTCAAAGTAGATGCGGCCGTCCCTGCCCCAGTGCGGGAACTCCTGCTGGCCGAAATCCGGGCCCACAACCTTCAATGTCTTGCTCGAAAGCCCTATGACGCAAATCCTCGCCCTTCCGTTGATAAGCCTGCTCGTGACGATCTTGTATTCCGGCGGTTCGACGGGCACGGAAGCGTCGGCATCGGCCGCCGTTTTTGCAGCGCTCGCATCCTTCTTGGTAGAATCCGCGGCGCGCTGTCCGGTGACGGTATCGCGGGCCGGAGCCGGCGTCGCCGAAGGCTGCAGAAGCGAGAGCTTGACAGGGGAAAACGACAGACCCATGAACGGCTCGCCAACCTTTCCCGCAACGAGCGTTTCCCAATTGCGGCAGTCTGCGGCAGCGACCCTCACGCTGTACGCCCCGTCGCGGAACTGCACGCATGCGATCTGCGTATTGTCCGGCGACACCGCAATGTCGTAGAAGCGACCGTTCCTCGTAAGCCTGCGGTCGGTTCGCGAGGCGAGATCAAACACGTACAGGTCGTTGAATGCGGAGCCATGATCCGACAGTTCCCTTGCTTTGAGGTAAAAAACACGCCTTGAGTCGGCCGAAAAATCCCACGACGAAAGCGCCCATTGTATGGTAATTCCGCCCGTGGTTTTTCCGTACGGCGCAATGACAAGGTCTGTCCGCCCGAAGTCGTCTTTGTTGGAAGTAAGCCATCCCCACCACGTGCCGTCACCGGAAACTTTGGGCAGGTAGTTATAGGTTCCCTTGTTCCAGACCGTGGCGGTCGGGGTGGGATTTGTGGGGGCGCGCTGCCGCGCCGCGGTTCTCACGCTGTCGAGCCACTGGTCGTAGAGATCCTGGAGCCGCAGCCCGGTCTGGTCTGTAAAGAACGACCTGAAGTTGCTCATAAACAGGGCCGAGTTCCGGCCCGCGTTCCACATCCGGACCAAGGCCTGCGTGCCGATCCTGCCTTCGATGTATTTGAGAAAAGAGAATCCCTGATTGTATACCAGCTCCGACCTGATGCTGGTGTGGTTGAAATAGCCCATTGCGTCAAGCGTCAGCTCCGCGCCGTTTGCCACCGCGTCGGACAGGAGCATGTCGCGCCTAGAGTCCCAACAGTCGTTACCCCGGCGCGCCGATTCGAGCTGGGCCGCGCCTTCGGCCAGCCAGTTGGGCCAGAACCGGGTAGTCGCAAACGGCTCCGTAAGCGAAATGTCCGCTGCCGGCGACTGGTAATCCAGCTCAAACGTCCAGTCGAACAGTTGCATTTTCGAGCTCTTCTCCAATGTCACGATGTGGCTCAGCTCGTGCGTTATCACGTTGCGCAGCCAGGTGTTGTTGCCGCGGAGGTCGAACCGCGAGTCGGTGACCCAAATCATGATGCTCCCGTTTGTCCAGGAGGCGTAGCCGTTCGAGTAATCATCGTAATCGGCAAGCGCAAGGTTGATCTTCTCGCGTTCGGTGTAATCGTACAGCTCGGACAGTGCGGCATAGGACTCTTCCGCAATTTTCCATGCAGCATATACCGCGGGTTCGGTCCGGTCATAATAATGGATAATGAAGTGGGAAGTGGTTACGCTTTTCCATTTGATTTCCGGATGGTTGAAGGCGCACAGAACGCCTGATAAGAAGAGCACAAACGCGACAGCTGCTTTCGTCTTCATGCAATGTCCCTGATCTGCTCCGGGCCGGGTAATTCCATCGTATGTTTGCTGTGAAATCAAGTGAACCATGAAGATACAAGAGGGCAAAGGGAAATGCAAAACTCCAGTGATGCAAAGAGGAAAGTGAGATTCGATTTCAGCCTAAAATGTTTGTTCGGGGGAAGGTTCCCCCTAGGGTTCAGCCGACCGGCATGATGCTGGCAGAAAGTGCAGAGATGCCGGTTGTCTGAACCCATACCCCCTCTGCAGGTGCACCCCTAGAAAAAGTCGTTGCGAATTGCGAACGCTCGTGCGGGGGCACCTAAAAAAGGTAGTTGGATTGGGAGCCTCATCGTTTCATGCAAAAAGACTCTTGTACACGACCGTATTGCGGCGGTAGACTGCAAATTGTTTGGCTGCAACAAACATAAAATCAATCATTTAGCTGATCCACTGAGCCCCACATTAATAAACTCAATGAAACTATTGACAAAATTAAAGTATTTGTATATATTTAATCATGAAACTTAAACATGGAGTTGAAAATGGCATCAGCATGGTACGAATTGACTGCGCTTACAGGCCAAAAAGAGTTTTCAGTAACTTCCATCAAGATGAAAGATACGGGCATCGCTATCGAGGGTGAATTTGATCTTCCGGCCCTGGCAAAGCTTTCCGACGAGGATCAGGTATTCGTGGCCCACTTTATCCGCACTCACGGCTCCATCAAAGAAATGGAACAAGCCTTTGGAGTGAGTTATCCGACCATCAAGGCACGGCTCAACAAGATCGGCAGTCAGCTGAAGTTCGTGGAGATGACGCCGGCGTCGAACCGCGAAGAAATTCTCGGCAAGCTCGAACGCGGAGAGATATCGGCAAAGGAAGCTGCAAAAAAACTAAGGAGTTGAGTATGGTCCCGAGCGTAATAAACCTGAAAATCCACAGCGGCGCCCGGTTCAAACTCAGGCTTTGGCTGCCGTTGTTTATTGTGTGGCCGTTCGCCTTTGTTTTCCTTATCCTGCTCCTGCCGTTCCTTGTTCTCGCGGAAATTATCCTGCGGCTGGCAAACGGAAGGATCTATCTGTTCGCCATAATCGGCGCCCTGTTTTCTCTGCTATCTGCGCTGCAGGGCCTCACCGTGAGGGTAAGAAATGAAAAACAGAATTCACTTGTCGACGTAACAATACGATAACACCGGAGGTGCATTATGGATGGAGAGAGACAAAGGATCCTCAAGATGCTCGGCGAAGGCAAGATCACCGCCATCGAGGCGGAAGACCTGCTTGACGCTCTTGGAAAAGATCCCGGGCGTCAGGCAACCGAGGCTGCCGCTGTCGAGCCGAAGGCACCGAAGAACATCAAGTACATGTACGTGAAAGTCCTGAGCTCCCAGCAGGACAACGTTGACGTGCGCGTACCGCTCGGCCTCATTCGCGCCGGGATGCGGTTCACGTCACTCATCCCGCCGCAGGCAATGGACCATATCAACAGCTCGCTCAAGGAAAAGGGCATGAATTTCGATTTGGGCAACATAAAGCCCGAGGACATCGAGGAGCTCATAAAGAACCTTGCGGACATGGAAGTGAATGTCAAGTCGAAAAACGGGGACACGGTGCGGGTGTATTGCGGAGAATAGACTTTTGTAAGATTCACCGCAAGGGCACAGAGGACACAAAGAAAAAGGAGAATGTGTGGGACCGCGTGAAATCATGCTCGAACATATCGAATTCTGGACAAGCAGTGAATGCCCGCCGATGTCGGAAGAGGACATAGAGCTGATTAGAAAGCTTGCCGATGCGGTTGGAGTAACGTTGACGGCCGGGAGGAGGATGGAGCTTGTTGAGGACGGGGCGC